>Ga0066606_10001437_pt1 | contig 14542 bp, 13 predicted proteins | sample SaaInlV_DNA_100m_FD_60386 | JGI IMG/M metagenome (GOLD analysis project Ga0066606, IMG submission 60386) | Marine microbial communities from expanding oxygen minimum zones in the Saanich Inlet - SI075_LV_DNA_100m | ecosystem: Environmental > Aquatic > Marine > Unclassified | place: British... | reverse complement strand
AGACTGACATCCTGGAACTTGAAGTTGATGCTGTGGTGATCGCGACAGGTGCTTTTGAGCAGCACCGGACTTTCGATGGTTATTCAAAGATTAAAATCATGACGCCTCATGACGTGCTGGGCGGCGCGTTCGTTCAGGAATCCAATGTGTTGGTTCTCAACGACGGTCGAGGTCAAGCAGGCGTTGCTGCAGCCGAATCACTCTTGCATCAGAAAAAAACCGTCGAGATTGTGAGCTCCGATATTGCCGTTGCGAGTGATATTGATGCCACCAACCGTTCCGCCTGGTTTGAGCGCTTAGGAAAACTAGATTGCTCGTTCACCAACTCGAGCATTATCAAGTCGATCAATCATAATCGAGTCACGCTATGCAACGTTTTCGATTCGCGTTCCGAAACTCGGGAAGCTATCGATCTTATTGTCGACTGGTCCGGGTCTAAAGCGAATGACGAATTAATAGCAGCATTCGACCACTCCAATATCGAAATTTTTTCGGTCGGTGATTGTCGGGCACCACGCACGGTAGAAATTGCAATCAGCGAGGCGATGACAATAGCCGAAAAAATCTGACATTTACATCACCATCGTTGACACCATTATTCTGCCCGCACAGCCCTATTCAGGAGAATAAAAAAGTAAAACTGTCGCTCCCGTTTTGCTCCCTGCCGTGTGCATGGCGCCCGGCGCCCGAACGATAAAATCCCCGGCGACATACTCGCTATCCTGATCATAAAAAGAGCCACTCAATACATAGATTTGCTCGTATTCATCATGCGCATGGAGATCAGAGAATGCGCTCGCGTCTATTTTCATCAGCCAGGTGCGAATCGTTTTCGACTCGTCTTCAATGAGTGGCTTCACCCAAAATCCGGATTCATCACACGCCTGCCAGTCGATATTGTTTGTTCTCCAAATCAAAGAGTCGGCGCTCGGTAGTTTGAGCGCAACGGACTTGACCGGCTCTTCGAATGGTTTATTCATTGGGGTAATGTGGTTGCAAATTTTTATGAGTGTACCCCCCGCGCCGCGCGTGGCACAATGTCGTTTGCAATTTTGAAATGTTATCAACAGTTTCAGTAAAAACTTAATTTAACTTCGCGCTAGACTACACTCATGAATGAAAATCTTTTACACCATCTTGAATCACTGATCGGAGTTGTGTCCGAGTATGGATTAGACCTTGTTGCGGGCATTGCAATCCTTTTTTTCGGTTGGTGGGTCGCAGGACGTGTCCGCAGCATCACGCTTCGAAGTCTGAATAAAGTGCCTGTCGTTGATGACACGCTCAAACCGTTTTTTGCCTCAATCGCACGATATGCCGTCCTCGCAATCACCCTTATCGCAGTTCTTGCCAAGCTTGGCATTCAAACCACATCAATTATTGCGGTTCTCGGTGCCGCGGGTCTCGCCATTGGTCTGGCTTTACAAGGAACACTACAAAATATTGCGGCGGGCATCATGCTTTTGATTCTAAGGCCGCTCAAGGTGGGGGATTATATTGACGCCGGCGGTACCGCGGGAACGGTCAATGAGGTCGGCCTTTTTACAACAGATATGACAACATATGACGGCGTTTACCTCTCAGTGCCCAATAGCGCACTCTGGAACACGTCAATCTTAAACTACTCACGATTACCCACTCGACGAATGGATGTTCCGGTTGGCATTGCCTATGAAGACGACGTTGAGGCCGCAATTGACCTGTTGTTGAGTCACCTTCGCTCAGACGATAGAGTACTTGCGGCGCCTGAGCCCCAGGTATTAGTGACGGGGCTTGGCGCTTCATCAGTTGACCTCAGTCTCAGATGCTGGAGCACGAGAGAAAATTTCTGGGCCTTAAAGTTCGATCTAAATAAGGATACAAAACTTTGGCTAGATGCTGCCGGAATCAGCATCCCGTTTCCACAGCGAGATGTTCACCTCGTACCATCAAACGCTGAAAATGAAATCACGCGATAGTTTTTTAAACAAGACGTGTATCTCAGAAAATTAATCGTCAAGCGCTAGCAGATATCGAGACTACAGGCTGAGTTTGCCCGTTAGAGATTCACTTACTTGCAAACGAGATTCGCTTTTCTAGAGCGCGTCCTGATCTTCTTCGCCGGTCCGTATCCGGATAATACGGTCAACGTCGTACACGAATATTTTACCGTCCCCGATCTTTTCAGTTCGCGCTGCGCTAACGATCGCGTCAATGACCTGATCTGCAATCGCAGAGTCAACCGCAACTTCGAGTTTTACTTTCGGCACGAAGTCCACGACATACTCAGCGCCGCGATAAAGTTCGGTATGGCCTTTTTGCCGACCAAAACCCTTAACTTCCGTTACGGTCATACCCTTGATTCCGACTTCGGCAAGCGCATCTCGTACGTCGTCTAGTTTAAATGGTTTAATTATTGCCGTAATCAGTTTCATTTAAGAACTCCTTCAGATTCAGCTGGGTAGATGTTTAAACCCGGATTTTTTTGATAGTATAAAACCTAAATCTCGACCCCTGATTATTACAGACTCAGCCCTAGGCTTAAAATTTTATACAGACAAAACGGGTTGTTTGAGTGGTTGCCACGTTAGTTCTGCTAAATATGTAATCTTTCGGGAGGAATCGGATGTCGCGTTATTAATCATCTTCATCATTGGGAATGCCGCCACTGAAGTCGTTACAATCCAATGATCCATAAGATAATCACTTCGCAAAAACAATCTACCTGCTAAAAAAACCGAATCAATTCTTTAACTCAGTGATTACTCATTAGCTTCTCGCCCTATAGGACCCTGAACATGATCGTCATTCTTCATCCCGACAGCTCTTTGGAGACGCCCAACGGACAGCTGGTTCTTGACTTTCTAAGTGCGAAACCAGGGATTACTGCTCGTACCCATTCTATTAAAGGATCAGATCGGACCCTCTCTGAAATTTATTTGATTGGTGACGTTGTAGCGCTAGACGCAAGCGAGATTGAGTCTCTTTCCGGAGTCGAGAAAGTCGTTCGCGTCTCACGGGAATATCGGGTCATTGGCCGGCACGCCAATGACACACGTGATTCTGGATTTACTTACAATGGGGTCCGATTTGATCAGGATTCTTTACATGTATTTGCAGGCCTTTGTGCTGTTGATAATCCTGAAAATGTTGAAACGATGCTTCGTGCGCTGAAAGAAAATGAACAGATTTGCACGAGAATGGGCGCCTACAAGCCGCGAACCAATCCCTATTCCTTTCAGGGTCATGGTGCAAACTGTCTGCCCTGGGTATTCGAACTTGCGGGAAAATATGGCATTCGCGTCATAGCAATGGAGATCACACACGGCTCACATGTGCGAGAAATTCAGCAGGCACTTGAACAAACGGGTCATCCTACCGGGGTCATGCTACAAATTGGTACTCGCAATACTCAAAACTTTGAACTACTTAAAGAAGTCGGTCGCCAGACTGAACTTCCAGTGTTGCTCAAACGCGGGTTTGGCATTACGCTGGATGAATCGTTGAATGCTGCTGAATATCTTGCAAGCGAAGGAAATCGCAATATTGTTTTTTGTCTTCGCGGGATGAAAACCAACATGGGTGATCCTCATCGGAATCTGGTCGATTTTGCGCATGTTCCAGTGGTTCGCCATCTCACTCATCTGCCAGTTTGTATTGATCCATCTCACTCGGTCGGCAATCGAAATATCGGGCCGGATGGCCTCCTTGATGTCATGCATATCACAGCACAAGGTGTTATTGCTGGGGCTAACATGGTCTTGGCAGACTTCCATCCGCGACCAGAGCAAGCACTCGTCGACGGCCCTCAAGCACTCCATCTAGATGAGCTTTCATGGTTCCTAGAGGACATCAAAATCGCTCGAAGTGCTTACTTGGCCAGACGCCGTCGGGCCAGTGCACGACACACTAACGTATCCTAGAATCTTAGAGATGAAAGAGAAAATAAGAAAAACAGATGATCAATGGCGGCAGCAATTAACGGCTGAGCAATATTTAGTATGCCGGGAACACGGCACTGAACGACCGTTCTCCGGCGAATACAATGCACTTAAAGCCAACGGCACATATCATTGCATCTGTTGTGGAGAGTCTCTTTTTGAGTCGACCCATAAATTTGATTCGGGATCTGGATGGCCGAGCTTCTGGCAACCTATTGACGGCAAAAAAATAGACGAACAGCGGGATGCTAGCCATGGCATGGTTAGAGTCGAGATTCGTTGTGCAACATGCGACGCTCACCTCGGCCATGTCTTCGAAGATGGGCCAGCACCCACCGGGCAACGATATTGTATTAATTCAGTTGCTTTAAAATTTGACCCGAAGAATGACTAAAGGTCTTTTACAGTCCTAAATTCGCCGTGATTGAATCTGGGGAATACGGATAGAGTCCCCCACCCTGGGCGGTCCTGATCGTAAAGCAGGGTTATAACGGGTAATCACCCATATGGGGAGCTCATGCTCACGGGCAAGCGCCCAAAGACTGTCACCGGCTTCAATCTGATAAACCTCAGTCCCGGTGGTCTCAAAGTTCTCTTTAAATTCCTCCACAAGGACTCGATGATATTCCGCACGACGACTCTCGAAACCCAGCTTTTGATCTTGATTTTCAACAGGCAGCAATAAAGCATCGGCAATGGATAGTTCATTTGAGCGATCATAGCCATTTAAGTCCAGAATTTTCTGTACGCCCCCAAGCCGAAGCCAATCGGAATAATGGCCTAGGGTTTCTTCTGGCTCGACGTTAATTCGATACACGGTGCGACCATCTTGACCTGAAATCTGAATAGACAAGTCAACCGGTGTATCTAACGGATTAATATCTGGCCATGCCTGAGTCGAAACTTGAAGCTTGTTTTTGCTGGAAGCTTGTGCCTCCTCTTTGTTCGCGTTCGCCAGCTGTTTTGCTGCCTTTGCAATTTTGGGATCAACGCCCTCTATCTGAAGAAGTTGTCCCGGGGTAATGAGAGCATCAGCTCCAAGCTGATTGTCTGTCATCAGACGACGGCAGGAAACGGAAAATCTTGCGGCAATACGGCAGGCGCTATCTCCAGTCATTACAGTGTAGTCAACAGTCACCCGAGATAACCGAGTTGACGATTGTAACAACGTATCTTCTGTCGAAGTTTGACTCACGCCGGGAATCGTGAGTGATTGGCCGGGAAAAATGTATTCACCCTTGGTTAGTCCGTTAGCCGCAAGCAGCTTATCGCAATCAACGCTATGACGGCTCGCGATACTGCAGACACTGTCACCCTTTCCAACGGTATATCCAGCACTAGGAGACTGTCCAAGAGAACCGGGGATGATCAGCGTCATTCCCACGCCCAGAACGGAACCCCGACCAAGGCCATTCGCAGCAAGAAGGTCATCGCAACCAACCCCGTAGCGTCTGGCGATACTGCAGGCATTATCACCAGATGTGACGATATATTTTCCGCCGCGCGCCACATTTTGACGCCCTTGTGTTCGCGAGGGCACCTGAAGCTTTTGTCCGACTTGAATGACGGCCTGCCGATTAAGGCCATTCATTGCAATTAAAACGTCGCAATCAGCATTAAATGCTGCTGCAACCCCACAGGCGGTATCGCCGGCCCGAACGGTGTACTCAATAGAACCGCCAGGCAGCGCCTCCGGAGGCATCATTTTTAACCGAGCAACTGCATTTTTCCATCCGCTGATGCGGGGCGGCAGACGCAACCGATAACCGTCAGGAATTGTCCGCCATCCATGCCAGACGAAACGAGTCAGCGCTGGATTAAATTCTTTAAGCTGAGTCTCGGACAAGTTGAATACGTTTTTTATCCGGGAAATCGACACCGGCCGATCAAGGACAAGCGTATCGTATCGGAGGGGCCGGCCTGGCATGACGGAACCGAAAAACTTTTTCTGATTTTGTGCAACATGTCGCGCTGCAAGAAAACCTGCATAAAAATTTTTCACGGCGACCTGGAAACTGCTTGAGCGATACTTATTCAGAACCTGCATATAATTGGGTCCGATCTTTGTTATCGCGCGGCGCATCCCATTCATACCATAGTTATACGAAGTAATCACGAATGGACTGAGTTCACTGTCTTTTACTTGCGGGTCTTTTTTCCGAGCCGCTTTGGTTAAGGTTGCGCGTGCTTTTTTAAGGTAGCGCGCGGCCGCCCAGCTTGCGGCCTCTGGATCCAGACGCTCGTCGACTGTGGCATTTAATTCCAGACCCAGGTCTCGAGCCGTTGCCGGCATGATTTGCCACATACCCGCCGCACCCACGCGAGAATACGCCTTTGGGTTGTAGGACGACTCAACAAACGGCAGATATTGAATATCTCGGGGCAGTCCTGAATTCTTTAGTACGTTCCGGACAATGGGGCCATAGGTACCAAAGCGCCGAAGAGCGACTTGAAAGCCATCGCGATTTCCTGTCTGGCATCGAATATCGCCTGCTGCTCGACGAATTTCCGTGCTCGACCGATCGGGAAACAATTTTAATAAGTGTTTCCGATAGTCACTGTTGATAGGTGAGTTGCGATCTAACTGCTTGGCGAGCGTATGTAATTCACCAGAAATTCTCTTCTTCTGGTCCTTAACGAAAGCGGTGTTTCCTTTGCGACCACACGCGCGCCCTTCGAATACCGCGTAGACCCTATGCGGCACAAGCGCATCGTGAAGTACGGAATCCTGACTATCCCAGCGTCCATAGATGTCGATCCAGAAATTCACTCGATCTTGTAGGTCAGGCGGGCAGGGAAAAGCGGAATTACACTGCATCTTGTGCTTTCCAACTTCAACAAATGCATGAGACGCAAAAGAATACAAAAAACCCATGCCCATCATGCACGTCAACATGATTCGCCGTGACTGCCTAAATCTGTATGGCATATACGTAATAATTAATCAAAGAGGTTTGAAAGCCGCGCCAGTTTAAAAATAAGTTTTTTTCAGCGCAAGGCTGAAGTGTACTACGCTATTAAATAAGCGTTTTTTAGCCTCTGATACCTTCTCTATCAGGGTGGACACCGGCATTTGTTAAACTTCCACCCGTTAAATCATGGGATAAAGTGTTGAACAAATAAATGGCTCGAATCGAAACAAGAGACATTACCGAGAGTATCGCTAATGCGTTGCAGTATATTTCATACTATCACTCTCCCGATTTTGTTAAAGCAATGACCCGCGCCTATGAGCGTGAGGAATCACCGGCGGCCAAAAATGCAATGGCCCAAATTCTAATCAACTCCCGACTCGCCGCTGAGGGTCATCGGCCGATTTGTCAGGATACAGGTGTCGTCGTTGTCTTTCTCAAAATCGGACAATCAGCTGTGATCGATGGTGATGATTCTATTCAGGATGCAATTGATAATGGCGTGCGTCGCGCCTACACAAATGCCGATAATCCTCTTCGGGCCTCCATGGTCTCTCCGCCGATTGGGGCAAGAAAAAATACCGGCGATAACACGCCCGCCATCGTCCATACCGAGATCGTGCCAGGCGAAAATATTGAAATAACGGTCGCTGCGAAAGGTGGTGGCTCCGAGAATAAAGCGCGCATGACGATGTTAAATCCAAGTGATAGTCTCGTTGATTGGATTACGGACACGCTGCCGACTATGGGCGCAGGATGGTGTCCGCCAGGTGTGCTAGGCCTCGGAATCGGCGGTACGCCGGAAAAAGCCATGCTCATGGCGAAAGAGTCTCTGATGTCCTCTATCGACATGGATGAATTAATTAAAAATGGTCCAAAAAATCAGGTGGAAGAACTTCGGCTTGAAATATTCAAAGCGGTCAATCGATTGGGTATTGGCGCTCAAGGACTCGGCGGATTAACGACCGTGCTTGATGTCAAAATAGAAACTTACGCAACTCATGCCGCATCGTTACCCGTAGCAATGATCCCAAACTGTGCGGCCACTCGCCATGTTCACTTTCAACTCAACGGTGACGGCCCTGCCGAGCTGCCTCTAGTGGATCCTACTGTTTGGCCAAAAATAACCAATACCGTATCAGGCAGACGAATTGATCTTGAACGCCTGACTCCTGAAGAGTATCGCTCATGGAAAATAGGAGAGAATTTACTCATTAGTGGCAAAATTCTCACTGGCCGAGATGCGGCTCATAAGCGAGTTCTAGAATTGATCGCCGCGAACAAACCTCTCCCTGAGGGCGTCGATTTCGCGGGTCGCTTTATCTACTATGTCGGCCCCGTGGATCCGGTGGGTAACGAAGTGGTGGGTCCTGCAGGTCCGACAACCTCTTCAAGAATGGATAAGTTTACCGACACGATGCTGGAAAAGACGGGGCTTGCAGGAATGATTGGAAAAGCTGAGCGAGGACCAGATGCAATATCGGCTATCAAGAGACACGGTAGTGTGTACCTAATTGCTGTGGGGGGTGCCGCCTATCTTGTTTCTCAAGCCATTAAATCGGCACGGGTAGTGGCGTTTGAAGATCTCGGCATGGAAGCGATCTATGAGTTTGAAGTTAAAGATATGCCGGTCACAGTCGCTGTCGACAGCTCAGGCGCATCAGCCCATATCCAGGGGCCCAAGTCCTGGAAAGAAAAAATTTCGAATTTTCCAGTGGAAATCACTTACGGGTAACCCTAAAAAATGAAGCATTTTTCGGTTTTCCACTCCAGTGCTCGTTTTATATTAGCGCTCGCTCTTCTGATGCCACTGTCAACCACTTCTGTCTTTGCTTCAAGTGAATTAGGCAAATTTCTTGGCGCAATGGAATCTGAGCACCCCAGCTGGTTTAAAGATAGCTTTCTTGATTTTGAAGATGATATTGCAGAAGCCGCCACTCAAGAAAAACGGCTTGTACTTTACTTCTGGCAAGCAGGATGTCCTTACTGTAACGCGCTCATTGAACACAATTTTTCCCAGCGCGACATCGTAGAGACGATGAATACCCACTACGACGTTGTCGCGATCAACATCTGGGGTGACCGGGAAATTATTCAGGTGGGTGGTCGAACATTTACAGAAAAGACACTCGCGGCGGCACTTAACGTTAATTTCACCCCAACTTTACTTTTCTTTAACGAGTCACGTGACATTGCTCTTCGACTCAACGGCTATTATCCGCCGAAAGAACTACGAGCTGCACTCGACTGGGCCAAGAAAACCAGTAACTCCGAGAAAACATTCCCGGAGTATCTCGCCAGCCTTCAAGGCTCGCCAGATAACAATCAAATGAACAGACAAGAATTTTTTGAATCGGATTTACTCAACATCTCCAATCAAGTTGGGGAGCCTTTTGCAATCTATTTTGAGCAATCTAATTGCCGTCAATGCGACATCCTGCATCAAAAAGTACTCACCCAATCACTTGCCCGAAATCAAGCGAGACAGGTTAAGTCATTTCAACTCGATATGTGGTCAAACACTCCTGTTACGACAGTAGACGGTCATCAGATCACAGTCAGGAAATTTGCTCAAGATCTTAACGTTCAATTTGCGCCAACCATCATATTTTTTGATTCCAGCGGTAAAGAAGTCATGCGCATGGACGGCGCGTTTAAGACCTTTCATACCTACGGCATCTTTCGTTATGTCAATGAAATGGCATACACAGAAGAGCCCAATTTCCAGAGGTACCTTGGCGCCCTAGCCGAACGACTAAGAGAAGAAGGGTTTGACGTCGATATATGGAGCTATGATCTAGCTGTGAGTCAAAACAATAAGGCTGTCACACTAGACTGACTTCCCCAATTTACCTTAAATTTTAATGAGCATCCCTAATAATATCCAAGAAGACTTTTCACGAGAGCCATTGAGTCTGCATGATTTAGCCGCGCAACCTATGGATCAGTTCAAGCAATGGTTTCGAGAGGCCTGCGAGGAAAATCCAGATGCACCTAATGCCGTCAGCTTAGCGACTGCGTCGGCCGACGCAGTGCCGAGCGTTCGAACTGTTTTAATGAAACAGTTCGATCAAAACGGGTTTGTGTTTTTCACTAATTATGCAAGTCGAAAAGGTCAGGATCTAGCGGAAAATCCGAAAGCAGCAATTCTGTTTCCTTGGACATCGCAGGGTCGCCAGATCATCGCTCGCGGAGCAATCTGCCGACTGCCACATGATGAATCCTCTGCCTATTTCGACAGTCGAAGTCGCGGAAGTCAAGTTGGAGCCTGGGCATCCCATCAGAGTAAAGTTATTTCCGATCGTTCGGTTTTGGAGGATAAGCTTTTCCAACTCACTCAACAGTTCGCTGAAGAAAAAATACCGTTACCAGATTTCTGGGGTGGCTATCGACTCACCCCTGAGACTCTTGAATTTTGGCAAGGACAAGCCAGTCGCTTGCATGATCGATTTGAATACCGGCGCAATAATGACGGTGTTTGGATAATCGATCGGCTATCCCCCTAGCAATAAGACCTGTGACTCGAACACACTCTGGCCGCCTTATCAAAAGGCCTCCTCTTACTCGGTAGCGACTTCGTCCGAATCGGTGACGGCCAGTCGAACGGGATAGTGTTTTCTAATCTCCTGATCTACCTCAGTCGAAAAATGCTGCGGTCTGGGTCCCGCCAGGATCTCTGATACTCTGGCCCTTGCTTTTTCAAGCAGATCTGGACGCCCCTTTTCGTTCCACTCCTTGGGGCTTAGGCGATCCCCCACCTCAGGATAAACATAATCTCGCTGCATGAGTTGCATCGTCTGATCATGCCCGAGAAAATGACTTGGCCCGCCAATGCAGACATCCCGAATGGTTTCAATAGACAACGACTCATCGGTTATTTCAATACCACGAATGGTTCGGTTGATCGCCCCTAACATGTCGTTATCAATGATATAGCTTTCCAAGCAGCACCCTAAAAGACTCGCGTGCATCCCTGCTGCCTCATAAATTAAGTTAGTGCCGCTGTGACCCGCAAGTACGTTTGTGTAGGACTTTTCATAGCCCGACTGGGCATCAGGAAGTTTGGCATCCGCCATTCCTGCTGCAATCCCAGTTGGCAAATCATAAAAACGACCCATCTGGCCACAGGCCGCCATTAGCACTGCCTGCTCACCGCTTCCTCCGCTCATTGCGCCCGTTCGAAGATCCGAAACAAAAGGCCAGGTCCCGAAAATTGCGGGGTGACCGGGTTTTAGAAGGTTCACGTAGACAAGACCGCCAAGCACTTCCGCAACTTCCTGTACCACTGCCCCCGCTAAAGAAGCGGGGCTGGTTGCACCAGCTTGACCTGCGGCCAGGAGTAAGATGGGCATGCCTCGCTCCACGCAGGCCTCTAACACTCGACAGGCATCCTCGGCAAAACGCATAGGCGGTACAACAAAACAGCATGAGCAGCTGACAAAAGGTCTCGCACGCCACGCGTCCTCTCCTCCCGCGACCATTTCAAGCATATCGACCGTCTGATGAACATGTGCTGGATCCACAAAACTCGTTCCGACATGTTTGCGTGTACCCGCAATAGCGGCGTAACACGTATTGAAGTCCATTTCTGCAGGATCTTCGATATCTCGCAAAACCATCGATCGCTGAAAGAAATGAATATGCTCCATTTGATCAACGATTCTTGCCGCGTCATAAAGATCCTGTGACGTCGACTCACGGTATTCTCGCTTAACGGTGTCGACCACATGAACTGCCGCGCCCGCCGTACCAAAGTAGGTTCGAGAACCACTTAGATCCAAATCAAATTCTGGATCTTGGGCGTAAAGTGTAATGTTCTTCGCCGCCTTTGATAGAGCGTCTTCAACCATCTCTCGCGGGACAAGCAGCCGGCCGTCTGAGGTCAATGAGCCGCCAGCCGCCGTAATCAGCTCAATACATGAGGGCAGGGAATTTGCAAACCCGATAGTTTCTAGAGTCTCGATAGCAGCCTCATGAATTTTTAACACTTCATCCTGTGAAAGCGGCTGATAACGACCACCTGAAAAACCCGGACGCACTGGCTTTTCATTCTCTGGAATTGGTGCCGCTCGCATTGCCTGGCGGGCTGCTCGACCCCCCATCCGATTTGATTTTTGACTCACGCTATTCTCCTTTTCAAACCCGCTAGTCAACCACCTAAGTCCGCTCAGCAGTCTCGGATAAATGTGTCACCAGCGACTGCATGTCTGTGGCCCGGGACATCATCCTCTCGATGCTCAAAGATATTTTCTGCCGTTCACTTTTTTTGCTTTTTTGCAAACGGTTACGGCTCAACAGCAAACCCGTGTGTCCTGATTGAATCGCCATATCACACGTCAGGTTATTGTAATCCTGGTCTCCTCCAAACGGAACTGAAAAAATATCGCTTTTTTGAACATTCTCAAACTGTTTCAAAAAGCGTCGGTTATCTTCGATTTCGCGCCATTGCTGATCTGTTGAAAGCGACGACATCACATAATGATTGACAGAGTGACTGCCATAGCTGATCAATGGATGCGCAACAAGCTCTTGAGGGCTTTTGAGATAGTAACCCGATGAATTTTGAACATCGCCTCGCTCAGACAGGAACTCGTCAATAGCATTCACAACTTCGATGCTGTTGTTTTTGGGGTCCTTGGTGTATCGATAAAAACTCTGGTTGGGTTGAGTTACAAATTTGTCCTTAAACTTCTGCTCAAAGTCTCCAACCTGATCCGTGGTTATGATTGCCCTAACCTTATCCCGCCAGAACACCCCACCCTCAAAAATAGCGCGATTTAGAAACAACGCCGCTGGGATACCTAACGCTTCGAACACTTTTAAACCACGATCAAGAATTCCGCGATACCCGTCATCAGCCGTTACCGCCGCAAGACCACGCGGGTCATCCGCTGCAGCAAATTCATCGATCGATACGAAACGAAAAAACTGGGATAAGAGCTCGAGTTGCCTGAACAGAAATTCGGGTGTTGTATTGTGGAATTCGCCACCCAACTCCGATGGCACTTCTTCGAACAAACCATGATATAACAGTACCACTCCGCAGTGATCGGCTACATTCCTCACTAATGATTTATCCACTTTCATCGCAATCTGTCTTCCTGCCAATCAATTTTTTTACTGACTTTACACAGCAAGCCAACACCCAAGAGTCGAGGCTAAACTAAACATTAATCCCCAGCAAACAGAAATTTATGTCAACTGAATCATTTCATCTAGACGCAGAACAGATTTATCAGCATATTGACTTTCACGGGTTAATTAATGCGCTGGCTCTAATGCATCGCGAACCCGCTGCCGACCTGAAAGATTTGCTTCTTGAGCAGCAAGGGGAAACTGGGAAAAACTACTGCCTGATCCGTGCCGCCTGGCAAAAAGGGTCCGGTCTTGGGGTCAAAATCGCCAGCGTCTTTCCGGACAACCAAGCGATAGATCTTCCCGCTATCCATGCCGCGTATGTTCTTTTCGACGGAAAAACGGGTGTTCCAACGCGTTCGATTGATGGCACCGCTTTAACCTATTTAAAAACAGCGGCGGATTCGGCGCTGGGTTCACAACTTTTGGCAAAACCCGGGTCTCGAAACCTCCTGATGGTGGGTGCTGGTGCGATGGCACCCTATCTGATTGAAGCCCACTGCGCGTCAAATCCGACAATTGACTCAGTTAAGGTTTGGAATCGGTCCGCAGGTAGAAGGGATAAACTGGTCAGCGACTTGTCTCAAAAATTCGCAATAGAAGCAACTGATGATCTTGCCGAGGCAGCCGCTTGGGCCGACATTATTTGTAGCGCTACCATGACATGCGAGCCCATCATCCTGGGTCAGTGGCTTACAGTGGGCACTCATGTTGATCTCGTCGGCGCCTTTCGAAAAGACATGCGGGAGGCAGACGATCAGACGCTCTGCCGCGCAAAGATTTTCGTTGACTCCCGGGCAACCACTATCGACGAAATTGGCGAACTGATTATTCCGATCGAAAAAGGCGTGATAACCGAGAATGATATCCGGGCCGATCTTTTTGAACTTTGCTCTGGTGTATCAGGACGAGACGAATCGAGCGACATCACGGTATTTAAAAACGGCGGTGGAGGCCATCTTGACCTGATGACGGCAACCTATATCGAAAAATGCTTTCGATCAATAATTTGACCCGATCGCTGTTTTCACTGCGGATTTAAAACACCCCAAAATAAAGGCATCCAAGCGACCATCATTATAATCAGAAACACAACCTCAACTTTAATCACCAATTGGTATTTATCCCTAAGACCAACATCGCTTGATGATCGATAAATTGCACTCATCAATACGTCCAGTAATGTGACGAAAAAAAATATAGGCACGAGCGCCGGCACGATAACGGTACTGGCAAGGGCCCACCCTTCGTATCCCGTCGTCTCAAGCGCGAATGGCGCTAAAGCTGTAAGCAGGGCCAAGACCGTAAGCAGCATCACTCGAAGTGCCCCTAATTTTTCAACTGCGGCTACCACGCAGCTCAAGCTATTTTCCATATAGTGTCTAAGTTTTCCCTGTTCAAAAAACCCGAAGCGTCAAAGCCTCAACATCTTAACGCGTCAACTTACTCCAGGTTTTCTGGACATTCGCGTCATTACTTTCAATGAGAGACTCATAGTTTTGATCTGCAATCGCACAAACATCTTGGTTTCCCATGAACTTATCAAAGAATCCTTGAGCAATGACCGACAATCCC
>Ga0066606_10001404_pt1 | contig 14741 bp, 6 predicted proteins | sample SaaInlV_DNA_100m_FD_60386 | JGI IMG/M metagenome (GOLD analysis project Ga0066606, IMG submission 60386) | Marine microbial communities from expanding oxygen minimum zones in the Saanich Inlet - SI075_LV_DNA_100m | ecosystem: Environmental > Aquatic > Marine > Unclassified | place: British... | reverse complement strand
TTGTTGATAGTGATTTTGCCTTTACTCCAACATTATCAAGTCTAGTCTACAGGTTTCTTGGAGATAAAAACTCTCTCATCTCGCCACACACGGACTTTTTCAAAGAATATGGCGACGAGATGATGACATGGGAGTTTAAAGATTCTGGTGCCAGTGCCCTCATGGTTGATAAGATATCTCCAGTTGATGTCGAATCTTTTTATGGTTCTTCTGATCTTGTGCATGTGTCTGACACGGGGTATACTAATCATGGATATGACCAATTAGTTTCTAATGATTCTGCGTCGAATATTAAAACGTTTTATGAAGATACTTTAGATATTGAGTTTAATGTAATGCCTGCGTATATTAATGGCGGTGATCCAATATATAAACATGTAGTTTCGTATGTTGATATACATGAGATATCTGGTAATAGTTTTTTTAATTTCAATGAAATATCTAGTGATGATAACTGTTATATTCAAGACCAACAATACATGCGTACTAAGGTGGTTGTTCCTGATACAATGATATTTAAATATCAACCATTATCTGAAAGATTTTATCCGCATCATGAAACATTTACAGATGGTGGGTTATCTGTCTTTAAAACTGGCAGATATCATATTGTTAATAAATATGAATATTCCTTGCGTAATTTTGTATTGTCATCGCAATTAAGTTCAACTTCGAAGAAATTAATTGATATATCATTATATAAACCGACATCTATACATGAGAAATATGGTGGGTCACAACATTCTGGACACGATTGTGTTAATTTATTTAAAATGTCATCTTGTTATTCCAAGAAAGGTGATCATATTCATGAGCTTAAATACAATAGAACTTCTCATAATACGAGAAATGATACTATAGTATCTAATAATAAAATATCAAAACTTGCTTGGATAGAGGTACAAATGCCTCGTAGTATCAATGTTGATGATGCATTTGAAAATATACTAGTAGAGTTTGACGAAATTGATTGGAATTTAATACGCAATACAGAAACCACAAGATACAATTTTACTTATGAATTACGGGAAGAAACCCGTTATGGTAGGTTGCCAGATAATTTAATTTTTAATAATAATACAATTAAAGGTAAGTTAGGATTAAATGATGTGTTTATTAATAAACACATCAACGAGGATTGGGTTAAGAATAACAATTATTTGACAGATGATGGTATTAATATATCTAAGGATGACTATACATTAAAATTAAAGATGGAGAGTGAAATCAATCCTAAACCATTTACTGTTATTGATAATATAGAACATTATAATATTGAATATCCAAACATGGATAATATTAACAGTATTAACACATTTAAAGTAGAATTTATTGGTTCTAATGAAATTGGTTGTGTTATTGATATAATTTTACCAGATATTGTTGGAGATATCGGTGTGTTAAATATTGGAGAGAGAATTAACCAAACTGCTATAAATGGGAAAATATCTTCTGGGATTGTTACTAAATATATAGGTAGATATACGACATATTTTGATATTGGACATGGTGTTACTCCTTGTATTATTGATAGATATGAAATCAGTAATATGACAGGTCTATTTCAATCCACATATAACATAATAAATACATCATATAAAGTAATAGAGGAAAATGGTATATATACAAAGGTGGAATCATCGACTGCACCAATATATTATAAAAATTATATTCCTACGAGTTATGGTGAATTGTTAGTTTCAAACGTTGATGTAGGTGGTAATCGTGGTATTGTTAAACAAATACATATGTATTTTCCAATAAGGAAAAATTATACGTATAATAGGGATTTATTTTTATTTAAATCACAAAAAATACCTGATACAAGGAGTATTAATAATAAAGAACTTTCAAGGGTGGATTGGATAGAATTAAAAAGGAACAATCATCATTTTAGATTTAATGATGATTATAATAATGAAAGAATAGAATCTGCGATTTCTAATTTATCAGAAGATAAATATATGGTAGATTTAAGTGGTGATAAGATTTCGTTTGTTAATAAACATTCGTACAGTCGATATACTAAATCATTAATATCAAATTTTGATGAAACACATTTTGAAGTTACAGAAGACATATCTCCATTCATTATAAATAATGTTTCTGTTTCAGAGGAAGATTTTTATAATAAATCAACCTCGGTTCAACAAAAAAGATGGAGTAGGTATGCAAGGGGTAAGTAGATTAGGAGATAATTGTAGTGGACATTCTTGTTTCCCTCCCAGAATTAATACTTCTGCTTCATTTAATGTATTTGTTAATGGAAGGGGGTGGCATAGGTATGGTGACACATGGGAAAATCATTGTTGTGGGATATATTGTCACGGTGGGGTATTAGATGATGGTTCTAATAGCGTATTTGTTAATGGGAAACGTGCAGGACGAGTGGGAGATTCTATCTCATGTGGCTCTGTGATTGTAAATGGAAGTACTAATGTTTTTGCTGGAGATTAACAATGGCAACAGGATATGAACAAATAAGACCAATTAAAGGTATATATCAATCCAGTGGGGATGTGATATTAGCAGAATTTACTGATGATGATTTTATATCAATAATTAATGGTGGAACTGGTGGTACGTCTAAGGCCGGTGCAAGAACTTCATTAGAACTGATACAATATACTGAATATAATACTTTTAGTGAATTTGAATCCCCAACAACATCAAGGTTATCATTAAATAATCAGGATGGTAAATTATATTATTCTTATAATAACACATGGAAAGAAATTGCTAATCTTACTAAAAGTAAACATTATACAGCCGAAGGGTTTGATGATGTTGAATCTTTTATATTTAATAATAGATTTATAACTTCTTATGATGACGGGACATTAACATTAGATATAGATGTTGTAGATATAACAGATAGACTAGATGTCATAGAAGGTGATGTTGATATAACAGGTTCTATATTAAACACAGTACAAGATAATATAGATTTATTATTAGATGGAGTTATTCCTGAATTAGATACACTTAAAGAGATAGCAACGTCATTGGGTGATGCTGTTGATATAAAAAATCAATTAGACATAGTGTCTAATGATTTATCAACAGAAGTAACTAATAGAACTGCGGCAGATGCAGTATTAACTACTAATCTTGCAACAGAAACTACAGATAGAACTGATGCAGATACAGTATTAACTGCTAGTATTGCGGCAGAAGTAACTAATAGAACTGCGGCAGATACATTATTAACTACTAATCTTGCAACAGAAACTACAGATAGAACTGCGGCAGATACACTATTAACTGCTAGTATTGCGGCAGAAGTAATAGATAGAACTGATGCAGATACAGTATTAACTGATAGTATTGCGGCAGAAGTAACCAACAGAACAGACGCAAATACGTTACTAACTACTAGTATTGCAACCGAAGTAACCAACAGAACTACCGCGGATACTTTACTAACTACCAATCTTGCAACCGAAGTAACAGACAGAACTGCCGCTGATACGGTAATAACCGATAATGTTGTAGTCATAACAGATAGATTGGATGTTATAGAAGGTGGTGTTAGTACAACCGGTTCTATATTAAATACAGTACAAGATAATATAGATTTATTATTAGATGGGGTTATCCCCGAATTAGATACACTTAAAGAGATAGCAACGTCATTGGGTGATACGGTTGATTTTAAATCTCAATATGACATTACCGTATCTGATTTATCATCATTAAGTACTAAAGTAGATGATATTGATGACCAATTAACAAGTTCAGAACAATTAATTAGTACAGTTATTGATTCTTTAAATAGTCTGTCTGGGGCGGTTTCTCCAGAATTAAATACATTGCAAAAAATTGCAGAATCGTTGGGAAATAGTGTCAATATAAAGGATCAATTAGATACAGTATCTACTGACCTTGCAACAGAAGTTACTGATAGAACTGCGGCGGATACAACATTAACTACTAATCTTGCAACAGAAGTAACAGATAGAACTGCGGCAGATGCGGTATTGACTACTAACCTTGCAACAGAAGTAACAGATAGAACTGCGGCAGATACATTATTAACTACTAATCTTGCAACAGAAGTAACAGATAGAACTGCGGCAGATACGGTATTAACTACTAATCTTGCAACAGAAGTAACAGATAGAACATCGGCAGATACAACATTAACTACTAATCTTGCAACAGAAGTAACAGATAGAATTGCGGGTGATACATTATTGACTGCTAATCTTGCAACAGAAGTAACAGATAGAACCGCGGCAGATACAACATTAACTACTAATCTTGCAACAGAAGTAACAGATAGAACATCGGCAGATACAACATTAACTACTAATCTTGCAACAGAAGTAACAGATAGAACATCGGCAGATACAACATTAACTACTAATCTTGCAATAGAAGTAACAGATAGAACTGCAGCGGATACAGTATTAACCACCAATCTTGCAACAGAAGTTACAGATAGAACTGCGGCAGATACTTTATTAACTACTAATCTTGCAACAGAAGTAACAGATAGAATAGATGCAAATGCATTAATAACTACTAGTATTGCGACAGAAGTTACAGATAGAATTGCGGGGGATACGATATTAACTACTAATCTCGCAACAGAAGTATCAGATAGAACTGCAGCGGATACAGTATTAACTACTAATCTTGCAACAGAAGTATCAGATAGAATTGCGGCTGATACGATATTAACTACTAATCTCGCAACAGAAGTATCAGATAGAACAGATGATGTTAATAATATATTATCAATTTTAAATAATTTTTCGTATGACGGACATGATAATAATATAATTAATGATACACATCCAACAGGATTGATGTTAGATAAACAAACGGGGAAATATAAGCCATCATTATTAAATATGGGGCATTTTATACCGTTTAAAAGAGAAAATAATGATGTAGATGATGTTAATTTAATAACTACATTTGATGGTAATGTTTTACTTAGTTCTACATTAAGGTTTTGGAAACATAATGGAGAACAAGATAACATATCATTTATTATTGTATAAATGATATGTTATTATAAATATATATAAATACAAAGGGGATATTATTATATGTCGGTTTCTATATTTAGAAAAGATTTTCTACAATTAGATGAATTTCATCATGATGGTAGAACTCATAAATCGCTACTTCCACAGTTAACTAATGATTTATTAAATAATGGGTTTAATGATGTTGGCCCAGTAATAACCAAAATAACACTAACAGATAAAGAACTTTCTAAATATATACATGAGTTTATATGTTATAATTATGATACTAGTCTTGATAATAGTGGCAAGGGTGCCTATGGTATAAAACCATGGGATCATCGGGGTCTTACTCCACATGCGCCACAAGGGATTTGGTGGACACCGAATCCGTCTTTAAACCCAGTATTTATAGACACATTTTATAATGAAACTAATAACATGATACGTTATTCCATTCCTGACATATTAGTATCTAATTTTAATATTTTTAAAGTTATGGAATGCACTTTTATTACTCCAACTTCAGTTGACAGTCAGACTAATAGTACAATTACAATTACAAATGATAATCATTGGACCACTATGGAACAAATGATTGTTGACTTGAATGCAGAATTAATAGATACAGAATTTAGTTTAGATGTTAGTACCTTTCCGTCAGTAGATAATGAGGAATTATATACTCAGCAAGATGTTATTGATGAGGCTGAAAAACATCTAATCACACATCCTGAGTTGGGTTTAAACAATCCTACAGACCTAACTCAATCAGTTATTGACAATTCATCCAACCCTGGCAACAATGTACCAATATCAATGGATGATGTCATAAAAGTTGCAAAGTTTGAAGGCGTTGAAGAAGGGAAACCTAAACCATCCAGTAATCGTAGTGAATTATGGGTATATACTACAGGAACAATTACTGACGAAGTTACTCCATTATCGTTATCATCCAAACATACAGGATTTCCCGATGATGTTGAGGAAATAGATGGTTTCGGTTCTGTTCAACAAATAGATATGGATGGTGATGATTATTCAATATTATTTATAGAACATACCAATATATATTTTAACAGTGTTTCGAATCATCCTAATTTATTAAGAAAAAATAATTGGTATGATTATATTAGTAATGAATTTCCACAATGTAGACAAAATGCAATTGGACAACTAAAAGATGGTTCTGTGACCATACGTGATACGTTTGGTGGTGATGTTATATGGAATTTAGATAGAATAAGTCAATATGAATATTTGGCAGATAATAGTATACAATTACCAAAAATATATCAAAAAACATGGGAAGATTCAAATTTAACACCACCATTAGAAGATTTAATGGGGTCTGTGTGGTATTATGATAATTTTAATAGTTCGTGGAAGAACCGTCATGAAGAATTATCAGGAACAGGTGTTTTTAGACTTGGACATTGGGATTTGCCAGAGGCGGCATCTCTTAATGGAACTAATGACGGTACTGATGCTGGAGATCATAGATTCTATGGTTCTCATAAAATATTTGGTCCAAATACAGAATTATTTTCATATTTAAATCCATATCCACATACTAATAAAGATTATACTTTAGGTGGTGTATATACATATAATACAGAATATGGAAAAAAGAATAATCCCATTCGTGGCACAACATTTGATTCTACTGACACTAATCGAACAGCACATGAGTATGACACTATTGGTGGTTTATTTGATTGGAATCCTGGATATCATGGTGTTGGTGATGTCGGTGAAGTTGTTTATAATAATGAATATGTTAAAATAAAAAAATGTATAACAACAGCAGATCGTGGAGTAGTGATGGGGGCTGTACCATTCACTTCAGATATTAGTTCTAATATCTCATTTCAAAACATTACCAAATATAAAGAATATGTCAATTCAGTTGGTGATCGTCTCCATGATTTTTATATTATTGGAGATCATGAAAGTAATTTTTTTACTCCTGGTGTAGTAGAAAATGCAAATCAAGAGGTGATTTTGTCTCTTGGATTGGGTGGGTTAAGTGATGTTAATCAACCATATGGATTGCAATTAGGAGATGTGTATATTTTACATTTTCAAACTGTTAATATTTTAGATAATACTCATTATACTTCTAGAGTAAAATTAAATGTAAAAGATGTAAACACACAAATGTTGGTTGACGATTTATTTATAAAATTATTGGATACAAATTTTGCAAATACATCAGCTGGATTATTTTCAATAGAAAAGTCTGACATAATAGAATCTGCAATTAATATTGTTTCTAATAAATCAGAATATAAATTTCTTGGAGTTGGAATCAATGGTAGTTTAGAGCATTGGTCGTATGATTTAACTACCTTTTTAACTGATATTAATCGTAATGGATATTTTGATATTACATTTACCCAATCAGTTCCAGATGAAAAGTTTTTAAGGAAAGAACCTGTTACTATTTCTATAAATGTAGATTATGATAATCTTTTTGATAATACAGATCCGGACAATCCTGTATTAACACCTGACTCGGTTATGAATAATATTGTAGAAACTATAACATTAAGTTCAAATTGGTCTAGCAACATTACTATGAATGTATCATCATCAACAACCACATTGGAATTGTACATCAATACTAATTTATCTACTATAACAATAGATCCTAAAACTACTAATACAGATGCAACTGTCTCTGAAATTATAATTAATAGTAACGTGAGTCCGTATAATAAAGATATTGGAGGATTTATATCAGATGATTCTGGATTAAGATTTTCTCCAGCTAGATATTCTATACATATGGTTGGTGGGGTACCAACAAACACCACATTAACAGATAAAGTAATTGATTTTGTGTCAAGGAACAAAGTTATTGGTTATGGTACGTTATCTACATGGAGTGGTGTGTCTGGATTAGATACATATGTAAATGGATATATACCTTCAATTCGTTTAGGACCATTTGATAGAGATACTAATGGATTACCAATTGATGGTATGATGGGTGGTGAATCTTTGGAATTTAAATTTACTAAATTAGTTAATGAATCACTAGAGACACCATGGACAGATACAAATGATGGATTATCATTTAATGTTATGTTTACCGCTGATAATAACATGACATTAATTGAGATGTTAGTATCAATAAAAAGTACATTAGAATCTGAACAATATATTAAAGATTATATGAATGTTATTATAAATGGGTCATTTATAATATTAGAATATAATAATTCATCTAGTGCATATATGGTTCGTGGTAGTAGACCTCCAAACAATTATGGGTTTTTAAATATTCCATCTCATTATTGGTCAACGGTATTGGGTATTGACTCTGATATAATAAGCAAATATAATATAGATAGTATATTATCTGATGGTGATGTATATACTAGTGACGACACTAGTATATTTAAAGTTGGTCATAATTACGGAAAGGTTGTATATGGTATTGATTATAATGCCATATTGAAATCGGATATTACAAATATAGGAGTCGATGGTACTACATCTGAAAATTATAAATCTCCAAATTTTGATATTTCAATAGACTTTATTACAAGGGGTGTGCGTACTGAAGATCCGTTGGATGTAGGATTTCAAGAAGTATCACCATATGTTATTAGTGGTGAGAGTAAAATTCAAATACAATTTCCATATGCGATAGATATTGGTACAATGGCTAATTCCCCCGCAGTAATTGGAGGTCATTATTACTCCCCATTAGAAACTTCATTAATGCAATACAATAGAACTAGTTGTAAATATCCAGATAGTTATAAACAACATGTATTAATGCCGGAATATCAACGTAGGTCAAGAGGACCATATGAGGGGTTTAGGGATACTTTACAAAAAAATCATCCAACATTATCAAATACAAGTGATAATAATGATGATATATCAACTTGGAAAGGTGCTAGCAATTGGACATCTTTAGCTGATTTTACTAGTTTTAATAAAATAAATGATTATTCTATTGGTCCAGTTGTATTAGAAAGTGATTCATCCTCATCATTATCAGGATTAGATGGCAAACAAGAGTTTAGGATTAGATTTGATGTTGTAGATGGAGAAGAAGTATCTGATACTTCACCATTAATTCATGATTCTCATAAAGATATACTTAATAATGATACTAATAGATTATTTAATGCTAAAAATATTGTTAAAAATTATACATATTTGCAAGTAAATATAGCTACAAAATATCAATTAAAAGGTGATGGATCTGTACAGGGTATCACTTCAAAATCTAGAACGTCTAATGCAACACGAATTGTTAGACCTTCAGGATATCTTGGTGCTATACGTCCACAGTTTTTTAATTATAGTAAAAGTCAATCACACGTGATTACAAGTAAAACTAATAGAATTGAAAATGATAGTAACATTAAGTCTATTATTAATATTAATGACGCTCGTGTTGGTTGGAGAGGAATTGATTGGTCATTAAATAACATATCTGCTATGAAACGTAGTTATATTTTTCAAAATGATACGAATTTAGATAATAAAGACACTATAACATATTCGTTAGATAATGAGACTGTTAAATATTCACAGGGAGTTCTTAATGATGGTGAATATAAATGGGAAAATTCTTGGATGACAGGTTCTTCTCACGAATTAGTTGGAGATTTGAAATATAATACTGAAAATGAACGTATGAGTCGTGGGTGGTTTAAACGGAGTGGTAAAAACGATATTGAATTTGTTGGACAATACCCAATGAATTATCAATTAACCATATTGAATCATGGAATATCGTTATATGTAACAGATCAGGGTGGTACTCATAATGATGATGATTTTGCATGGTTTATAGTTCAACGACACGTAGATCAAGTAACAGGTGAACCAGATTTTGCAAGTGCATCACAACCACTTCACTGTGTTTATATGTCAACAAAACCTAACTTATTGTGGTCAGATTTTAAATCATATTTCACTTGGTCTGGTGATAGCAAAACTGGTGTTAATGTTGATGACTCTGTTTATTATCATGGGTTATATAACAGAAGTGGTGAAATAGTAAATAATTTTTGGATAACAGAACAAACAAATTCAGAAAATCCAGAAATAGATATAGATTTACAGTCTAGATTTAAACGGTTTGTAGTAAGGGAAACTGATGTTGTCAAACCATGGGATAGCCATTTATATGCTGGGATAGATACTATTGATTCACACGCTATTATTAATCCATTGGAACAATTATCATTTACAGAGGAAGGTAAACTTATTATAAACTTTGCAACTAGAATATCAAACCAAAGAGTAATATATGGAACTTCAGAATTAGATATGTTTGCGTTTACTGATGCTGGTTCTATTGGTGAAGATGCTTATACTGAATCTGTTAGATATGGTTCTGATAAACAAAGAACTTATAAAGGATTATCATCCACAAGACCATATGGGAATGGTATGAGAGTACTATTTTTAGTTGATGGATATGGTATTCAAGATACTGTTGGGTTTTCTGTAAATTAATATGGATATTAAAATACCTATTAAAGTAATTGACGATGCAAGTGGAAATTCAATTGGGTTTTCAGAATATCAAGTTGGTGATGCTGTTGGATTAGAACATGGTGGTACCGGATCTACTAATATTACTGATGCTAAAAATAATTTAGAATTAGCAACCGTAGCTACTACTGCTAGCTATAGTGATTTAAACACTAAACCCATGATTAATATTAATAGGTATGATATAACTACACCGTCTAATATATGGGTAGTAAATCATAATAAAAATACTACATCATTTCAGTCGGAATTATTTGATTCAGAAGATAATAGATTTTTTGCAAAAACAGTAAAAACTGATGCTAATACGTTTACTGTTTTTTTAACAGAAAGTATATCTGGACACATTGAAGTGGTCTTTAATGGGGAAACATTATATAACCAGAGTTCCATTTAATTATATATAACCTAAATATTACTGTTAATAGGTAAAACGGAACACATAATGACAAATTTTATAAAATTTCATGGATTGAGTTTATCTGATAATTCTTATATTGAAAACTTATCTATAGAATCATTAGTCTCTGACCCTATTGATCCATTATCACAAAGATTATGGTATAATAGTACAGAACAAGTAATAAAATATTCAGAAATAATTGATAATGTTACAACTATACGTAATATTGTCAATTCTTATGAATTAAATATAATAATTACTACTATTAATGATGCAATATCAACAGAAACTACCGATAGAATTGCGGCAGATGCGGTATTATCAACCAACCTCGCAACAGAAGTAACCGATAGAATTGCGGCAGATGCCGTATTAACTACTAATCTTGCAACAGAGACAACTGATAGAATTGCGGCAGATACTCTATTAACTACTAATTTATCAACAGAAGTAACCGATAGAACTGCGGCAGATGCCGTATTAACAACTAATTTAGCAACAGAGACAACTGATAGAACTGCGGCAGATGCGGTATTATCAACCAACCTCGCAACAGAAGTAACCGATAGAACTGCGGCAGATGCAGTATTAACTACCAACCTCGCAACAGAAGTAACCGATAGAACTGCGGCAGATGCCGTATTAACTACCAATCTTGCAACAGAAGTTACAGATAGAACTGCGGCAGATGCCGTATTAACTACCAATCTTGCAACAGAAGTAACCGATAGAACTGCGGCAGATAATGCTTTACAGAATACAATTAATAACGCATTGGATTTAAAGGCCGATACTACGTATGTAGATAGTTCAATATCGGATTTAATTGGATCTGCTCCAGAAACGTTAGATACATTAAATGAGTTAGCAGCAGCTCTTGGTGATGATGCAAATCATGTGACTACCATGACTACCTTAATTGGTACTAAGTCAGATATATCATATGTAGATTCCGCAGTTAATACGTTAACCACTAATCTTGCAACAGAAGTTACCGATAGAACTGCGGCAGATGCCGTATTAACCACTAACCTTGCAACAGAAGTTACAGATAGAATTGCATCAGATACACTATTAACTACTAATCTTGCAACAGAAGTTACCGATAGAATTGCGGCAGATGCGGTATTAACTACTAATCTTGCAACAGAAGTTACCGATAGAACTGCGGCGGATGCGGTATTAACCACCAATCTCGCAACAGAGACAACTAATAGAATTGCAGCAGATACACTATTAACTACTAATCTTGCGACAGAAGTTACCGATAGAACTGCGGCAGATGCCGTATTAACTACTAATCTTGCAACAGAGACAACTGATAGAATTGCGGCAGATACTCTATTAACTACTAATCTTGCAACAGAAGTTACCGATAGAACTGCGGCAGATACTCTATTAACAACTAATCTTGCAACAGAGACAACTGATAGAATTGCGGCAGATACTCTATTAACTACTAATTTATCAACAGAAGTTACCGATAGAACTGCGGCAGATGCCGTATTAACTACTAATCTTGCAACAGAGACAACTAATAGAATTGCGGCAGATGCTGCCTTACAAAATACTATTAATGATGCATTAGATTTAAAATCTGATATTAGTTACGTGGATACTTTAGTTGGTAGTATTACAACTACGTTATTAGATTTAACAGATACTACTTTAACATCACCATCAAATGGACAAGTATTATCTTATGACTTTACAAATAGCAAATGGGTTAATACCGATTTACCACCACCATTAACAACATTATTAGATTTAACAGATACTACTTTATCAACACCAACAGATGGTCAAGTATTATCTTATGATACAGATAGTAATAAATGGGTAAACACAAATAGACCGGGAGTTGTTGGTTCATCTATTAATCCATTAGATGTTAATTCGGTTGTTGAGAGTTTTGTATTTGATGGTAATTTATCATTAACATTATCAAATCATATTAGCAGTTTAGAGAATATATTTGTTACATTTGATGGGTTGTTGCAACTTACCACAGAATATAATGTTGGTGTTAATACTGATATTTTAGTATTAAGTGGACAACAACCAATAGGAACAATAATAGAAGTTAGACATTTGATATCACCATCAATGGATAACACAACAGAATCATTTATATCTAACGGTGAAACATCATTTACATTATCAGAAAGTATAATATCAGATGTTGATATATTTGTTACATTTGATGGATTATTACAAGGACAATCATCATACGGAGTTAATGGTAACTCATTAACTTTAACTGAATCACAACCAAATGGCGTTAATATTGGTGTTAGGAAATTGTCATCATATATAATAACAGACTTTGATTCCATAGATGGCGGAACATATTAGGGTAATGGGAGATAACCAATCATGAGTCAACGAATAAGTATAAAATATATAAATCAATCAGGGGCAGTCGATGGCGAGGCATTAGTATATAATGCGTCATTAGATGAATGGGTACCACAAGCACCAGAAGCTGGTGGATTGGTAAATTGGACAGAAACAAGTGGGCATATATTACCCAATACGAATGATACTTATGATATAGGTTCATCTGCATTGAAAGTGCGTGACATTTATATGTCTGGTAGCACAATACACTTAGGAGATCAAAGCATATCGGCAGATGCTGATGGTATAAAGATGCCTGCCATAAAGATAGGAACAGGTGGAAATGAAATAAGTTTAACTGCCAGTTCAGATGGTAAGTTAGTACAAACTGCAAAAGTTGGTGGTGTTGCACAAGCACCCGTTACATATACAATAGATGGATTAGATGATACCAATATAACAACTCCTGTTGCCGGGAATGTTTTATCATATGATGTCGGTTCTTCTAAATGGATCAATTCAATTCCGATAGATGCGTATACTAAATCGGAAGTTGATGCTGCGGTATCTGGTATTGTTGATGGCGCACCCGAAACCCTCAACACCTTGAATGAATTAGCAGCTGCATTAGGCGATAATGCAGATCATGTAACCACAATAACCACTTTGATTGGTACTAAGTCAGATGCATCACATACACATGATTTAAGTAATTATGATACATCGGCACAAGTGGATGCTAAGATAAGTGGGTTGGACAGTGGTGGTGGAGCGTCGGTGGTTATATCCGACACGGCACCTTCGAGTCCTAGTGCTGGGGATTTATGGACTAACTCAAGTACCATGGCACTCAATATATTTTACGTTGATAGTGATTCCTCCCAATGGGTCGAATTAAATCAAACAGAAATCGCTTTGGCAGGAGTATATACATCTGCTCAAGTAGACACTAAAATAGATGAAATCCCTATAAAGAAACTCCCTGATGTTCCTACTGTCTTAAATGTTTCGACTGTGTTGGATTCGTTTGACATGGTTATGGACTCATGTAAATATATTGTTAAAGTGAAGTCTGATACTGACAAGTATATAACTGAAATATTATTACTTCATAATGGAGTAGATGCATTTATTACGGAGTATGGTATTATTGATACTTCAACGGATTGGGTTACATTATCTTCTAGTATTGTAGGAAGTAATGTAGAACTGTCTATAATTACTACTGATAATGCGACAGTAGAACTAACTAAAATAATTTAACAGAGAGAACACTATGGCTATAACATTCCCCTTAAATCCATCAAATGGTGATACACATATAGAAAATGGTATAACATTTGAGTATAATAGTACATCAGGATCATGGAAGAAACAAATTTCTGTTGGTACATTAGAAGCGAGTGCATCAACTTTCTCAGTTACTTCTGCTGTTACTGAAGAATTCAATAGGACATTAGGTTCTGGTGTATCAACCAATTTAACGTTGA
>Ga0066606_10001343_pt1 | contig 15115 bp, 7 predicted proteins | sample SaaInlV_DNA_100m_FD_60386 | JGI IMG/M metagenome (GOLD analysis project Ga0066606, IMG submission 60386) | Marine microbial communities from expanding oxygen minimum zones in the Saanich Inlet - SI075_LV_DNA_100m | ecosystem: Environmental > Aquatic > Marine > Unclassified | place: British... | reverse complement strand
GTTCAATATCAGAAATCATTAGTAAATCAAAAACTTATGGCCATGTAAATGATAAATTAAAGACATGGAGTCAGTTACAAGAAGATACCAGGCAAACTATTGATAGTGCTAGTAAAAAAACTGTATCCATTCATAATGGAGAAGGTGTTATAGAGTTTCAAGTTGGAGCAATACAAAATGATGACTTCAGCTTATTAGTCCACTCTAGCTCTGATGCTGAAAGACTCTCAAAAGGCGATCCTGGGTATTTAGCTGATAGTTCGGTGACGAGTATTTGTGGATGCCTAATTGATAAGAATCATGGTGGGTGTGGTCGTGGACTAAGCTTTATTTTTTCAGTGGAGCCTGAAGATATTCTTTTGATGCATGCGCGTGATGCAGTAACCGCTAAAGGCATTGATAGTATTACAAATTCGATGAACCAACAGTTACATTATGCAGAAAGAGAACAAGAATTAATAAAAAAATCACCTAAGCATAATGGATACTTCTTCCTTGATGATAAGCATTTTGTTCCACCTTCCAAAATAAGCAGTGTGGATGAGTTGCTAGTTCGCACATCTGATGCTGATAGCGGTTATAATGAAGTGTTAATAGCAGGTGCTGGTGTATCTGGTAAAGGCTCCAATCCTTTACCTCAGGCCATTTTTTTAGAGCAATCATATTTAGATATGCTAACAGTCACCCCCTATTCCGACCTTCAAAAGCAGGATGCTATAAATTTAAATATTCTTCAAAATGCCACATTACCAATAGTAACTGCCAAGATAACATACGATCCTTCATTGAAATATGAAGGTAAGCTTACTAAAGAAAAATTGAAATCGTTTACTACTGAATTCTCCCGTATGGTTGAGGAATATAATAACTTGAGTCTTGCAAAAAGAAGGCTTACTGATGGAAAAATGGCTCATGAAAAAGTAGATGAACAGGTGTCAGAAAAAGTTTGTTCCATAAAAAGAATGCTAGACTTATCTTTAAAAGTTAACATGATCGATGCAAGTGAACATCATAGAGTACTAGAGTTGATTGATAAACATAGTATGGTTAAAGATATACCAATTAATGATGTTAATAACTCAGCAGCTTCTAAAATCCAATCCTCTTACCGAGCATATAAGGCAGCAAAACAAGAAACCTTAGATACACGAGCTTCCGAAATGCAAGCGGAAGAAGAAGTGGTTGTCGGAAAAGATCTATCAATAGTTCATCATGTTGATGAGAGTGGCGGGGGCGGCGGGACTGCAGGTGGTGAAAAGCCTGAATCCAAAGAGACCATCATGTTTGGCCAAGAAGTGGCTAGAGCTAGAGATGCAGCTGAAATAGAGTCAAGACCAGATAGAAGCACAGCTACTGGTGCTGCTGCAGAGCCAGATAAAAATCCACGCTCACAATTAAGAAAAGATTCAAGAAATGATTAATACAGCCACCTAAAATGGTATCAATTTCCTCTTGCTTAATAAATAGTACTTCCATCTTAACAAAAGGAGTTAAATCCATAAACTATAGCTACTTGTCAAAGCCACTGAGTTTAGTACATTCCCCCCTATATTCCCATTGAACTTTATTGAAAACTAGTGGTCTAAAGAATATACATCACGATGGGAGCATACACCTATGTCTGGAGAAATTTCGCGCTTTACTGAAATGATTGAAGAAATTCAAGATGCATTTAAAGATCACTCAGTAAATAGAGCTCTACATTATTTATTGGATGGAGAAACAACGGCTGATGAAAATTTAGGGGATGCAAAATTAACCGATAAAGAAAGAGCTCAAGCAATATACTTAATGTTTGTAGCAACGCAAAAAGCTAACCACATAAAAGCTTCAGGATTTCATAAGGCTGACAAACAAAAACACAGAGACCAACTTCATGACTGTCTTGACAATCATATCCATACGGCAATAAAAGACTGCTCAATTTCGGACTCCATGGATTCTGGAGATAAAAGTGAAATGGACAGAATTATTACAGCATCAGAAAAGGAAGTTCTAGCATATATCACTATTGATAACACAAGAATGCCAATAACAGAAGCCAAAGCATATTTAGTGGAAAAATTTGGCGATGACTTCAATAAGTTATGGCATGTCCTTGCTCCAACACTTATTGGTGGCACTCACCTAGGTGCTGAATATTCTTGCCAATTAAGTGCTGATGTAAAAGCACATCTTGAATATATTATAACTCCCAATGATGATGGAGGATGGGAGATAACTTATGAAGCAAAAACTAATTTTAGCTCTAATGCCATGATTGCAGATCCAGAGCTACAGAGAAAATTTGGAACTGAATCCCTCGTTGGAAACATAAAAACTATAGTTTCGGTTGATGCTGATTTTGAAAAATATGACATTGATATAACATTTAATCCAGATGGGATAAAGAAAAAGCCAACAGCTGCGGCAGGAGGAGCAGGAGCCAGGATGTAAATTTAATTCTATAAAATGAATCTATATTTCTCCTGAGCTAATTTCATATTATAATTAAATCACTCTAATTATTATTTTAATTCAAGCATGCACATCAAAAATAAGTCCCAAATATTTATTTTGTTAGTATTATAATAAATATCTAGCTAACAAATTCCCGTGCATTAAGAAACATTTTCATCCATGGACCATATTTACCCCATTTTGCATTTCCATGTGAATACTGCCAATTTAAAAACAACCTTTCAGGATGAGGCATCATAATTGTTGTTCTACCATCAGTCGATGTTAAAGCCGTAACACCGTATTCTGAACCATTAGGATTGTAGGGATAGGCAGATGTATCAACCATATCATGGTCAACATATTGCATTGCTACGATATTATTTGCTATTGCATTATCAGCCTCTTGTCTTGTATAAGATGTTCGACCCTCGCCATGAGCTACGACTATCGGCAAGACAGAGTCAACCATTCCGGGGAAAAGAATCGATGCTGTGGTATTAATTTTCACTAGAACCTGTCTAGATTCATATTGCCCTGAAATATTTTCAGTGAATTCTGGCCACATTTGCGCCCCAGGAATAATACTTTTTAGTTGTGATAACATTTGACATCCATTGCATACGCCAAGGCTGAAAACATCATCTCTTACAAAAAAATTAGCAAATAATTCTCTCAACCTATCATTAAACAATATTCTATTTGCCCATCCACGTCCAGCACCTAGAACATCACCATAAGAAAATCCACCACAAGCAATAAGCCCATTACAATTAGTGAAAACACCTGGATTTTGCTCCAAATCATTCATATGTATATCTTTGACACGAAATCCAACTTCCATTAATGCTGCAGCCATTTCCATATTGCCTTGAGAGCCCTGCTCTCTAAGCACCCCCACCCAAGGCTTATAGCTTTTCATATTGAATATTTCTAGATTTTTCATATCTGGTATTGAAATGTCCACTTTAGAAAGTATTTCTTTATTCATTTTGTTTTTTTGTGCAATAGCTTTATATTCACTCATTGCACTCTCTGGGTTATCTCTTAACTTTTGCATCAAACAACTTGTTTTAGCCCATATTTTTTCAAGCTCTATAATAGATTCACTGAAAACTAATTTATTATTTGCTGTAATATTTATCTTTTGTTCAATGTTAGTTATTCCAAGCTTTAAAGAGCACAGAGAGTGCTCATCAACAATACGTTGGAAGTCTATAAAGCATGAGTCTTTAAGTTGAACTATTGCCGATAACTCTTCCGTAAACATTAAACTAATTAAATCATTACCGGCAATATCTATATCAAACCCATAGTTACCAGCAAAAGACATTTCACAAACAGCACTAAATACCCCGCCATCAGATACATCATGATATGCTTCTACTAAATTTTCCTGTTTGGCCTTTTGCATAATTTTGAAAAAGTTAATTAATTTTTCAGAATCAACATCTGGAACATCGCTATTTTTACTACAATTAATCTGGTCTAAAATACTAGCACCTAGTCTTCTCTGCTTTGACAGAGATACTAATACCAATATATTATCTGCGTTATACCCACAATATGGAGTAATATTGTTTTGAATATTTTCAATTTGAGTAAAAGCGCTAGCTACCATAGTCACTGGCGATGTTACTTTTTTATTGTCCCAGTTCGTAACCATTGACATTGAATCTTTGCCTACTGGAATGCATATATTTAATTCACGGCAAAATTTACTTATAGATTCTACTGCTTGACGAAGCTCATACAGGCCAACCTCTGTATTAGCTGCCACCATCCAATTTGCGGATAAGGTTATCTCTTCTAAGCTTTTGATATCAGCACCAGCTAAATTAAATATTGCCTCACCTACAGCCATACGAACACTGGCAGCAGGATTATATTTTGCTATATTGGGCTTCTCTCCAATTGCTATTGCCTCTCCACTTATGTCTTTATAGGTATGTGCCGTAATCGCACAATCTGCAATTGGTACCTGCCAAGGTCCAACCATTTGATCTTGAGCAACTAGCCCACCCACACTTCGATCACCGATGGTTATTAAATATTTCTTACTTGCAACAGTTGGATGGCCTAAAACCCTTTTGGCTAAACTAGCAAAATCAGAACCATTAGGTTTTGTACTACAACCTATTTTCCTATTACATTTATTAGTATCTATTTCTATTTGTTTTTCATTACCGCTTTCAAAAAGCCATTTCAAATCTAATTGTAGTGGAATATTTTCAAATAATGGATCTTCAACCACTATCTTTTGCTCGTTAGTTAAAGTTCCAACGACACTGTACGGACAATTTTCTCGTTTAGCAATTTCATCGATTTTCAACAAATGTTCTTTTTTAGTTAAGAGCACATAACGCTCTTGAGATTCATTACACCAAATTTCAATTGGCGTCATTGCTTTGTGTGCAATATCTATAGCTCGCAGATTTATCATAGCTCCACAATGACTTTGATATACCAACTCTGGAATGGCATTTGACAGCCCTCCAGCACCAACATCATGAATAGAAATTATCGGACTATGCTCACCCATTCCACAACAAGAATCAATTACTTCTTGAGCGCGCCTTTGAATTTCAGGATTACCCCGCTGCACTGAAGCATAATCTATCGTTTCATTTGCCTCAATTGTTTTCTTTGATGATGCTGAGCCACCCCCCATGCCAATAAGGAACCCACTTCCACCTAGAATTATTATTACATCTCCAGGCTCTGCAATGCGTTTGTTTACATGCTCTCTTTTAATATTTGCTAGTCCACCAGCAAGCATCACAGGTTTATGATACCCAAGATAAGTATTTCTATCTATTTGCTCACAATAGCTACGAAAATACCCTAATATATTCGGTCGACCAAATTCGTTAGCATACCTAGCACTTCCAATAGGAGCCATCGTCATTATTTTAAGCATGCTTGCCTTACCTGGTGCAGTCCCAATATCATGTTCATAGTTTTCTTTACTATCAGGGATACATAAACTAGATACGCTAAAGCCACATAACCCAACTTTAGGCGTAGCTCCAAGGCCACAAGCTGCCTCATCACGTATTTCACCACCGACTCCAGTTGCGGCACCAGGAAAAGGGGACACAGCAGTTGGGTGATTATGAGTTTCAACTTTAATTGCAGCATCGCAATTAGTTGCTTCATATTGATACTTACCATCAAACTTTATTAATTTATCAATTTCTTTCCCTTTTATAACGGCAGCATTATCTGCATATGCTGATAATACATGATTTTTTCTTTCATCTGTGGTTAAGCGAATTAAATCAAAAAGACTATGCTTTTGAACTTGACCATCTATGACCCAACTAGCATTAAATATTTTATGTCGACAATGCTCTGAATTTACTTGAGCAAAGGTCATAAGTTCAACATCTGTTGGATTGCGGTGCTGCTCTAAATAATATGAATAAATTAACTTAATTTCATCTAAATCTAGTGCTAAGCCAAGCTCACAATTTATATCTTTTATAATATCTATGCCTTGCTCAAGGATATTTATTTCTTTGTAGCTTAGTTCTTTTTCATCTTGCCAATATTCATTAATTTCTTGATTTTCAAAAAGGACTGTCTCAGTCATATTATCTATAATATTTTTGAGAGCACGCTTATCAAAATTATTGCTATATATTTTATATTTATAACATATAGCTTGCTCTATTTTCGTAATCCCATATATTTGTGTTTGGGTAAATATATCTAAAGTTTTAGAAGACCAAGGTGAAATCGTTCCATGACACGGTAAAACTATAAACTCATCATTCTCCATCTGATAATTATTGGTGGTTACCTGTAACAATGAGTTAACAGAGAGTTGAAGGTTATGCTCTAAATTTTCGTAACCATCTGCTAGATATACATATTTGTTTTCAACTAGCTCTACCCCAAGCTTTTGCAGATTCTCTTGCACAAACTGCAATTTAAATCCTTCAAGGCCCGTAGCTCCTAATAATAGCTGCATATCCATACCCCTTAACTACTCGTCATCCATGGCGACAGATTACAACAAACAATTAAAATATGCGATTTCACCGCAATATCCGTGTAACTACCATGTGTTAGTGAATTTGCATCAGTGTGCTGTTGAACTATATTTTAAATCATGTATAATGACCTAGTTGTCATAATAAATAAGAAGAGGAAATAATAATGGCTCGTCGTAATGATAAAAGAACCAGACTAGTAGAGTCAGCGGATAAACTATTCCATGAGCAAGGTGTAAGCACAACAACTTTAGCCAATATAGCTCAATTAGCTGATGTTCCATTAGGTAATGTTTACTACTACTTCAAATCAAAAGAATCCATCATTCTTGCAGTAATTGAATACCGCAGACGTGATCTTCAGAACCGTTTTGAAGAATTCAATGCAAACCCAGATGTAAAAACCCGTCTTAAATCACTTGTTAGCATGTTTGTTAATAGAGGCGAAGAAATTGCAAATTATGGTGATGTATTCGGTAATTTATGCCAAGAACTTGGTAAAAGTGATGGTAAAATTTCAGAAGCAGCTACTGAATTAATGAAAGATATTCTTAACTGGTGTGAAAAACAGTTTAGATCACTAGGTAAAGACGAGAGCTCTCGTCACCTAGCAGTAAATCTTGTTTCCGCTTTACAAGGAACAAGCTTGCTAACTTTAACTTTCAAGAATCCTCAGTACATGACTGACCATTCATCTTATTTAAATAAATGGCTTGATGAAGCTGTATAAATAAACTTTTATACAATAACCTCTTCTCGATAAGCTACCTAGCAGAGACCATAATCAATGTTTGAGAAATGGTCTCTATTAGAATCATATTTTTTTCAACCTTTGAAAACCTTACCTTGCAACGTTTCTAGACGTTTTACACAATTTAACCACAATTTATCCACAACTTGTTCACTTGCGCACATTGGCAAACCGCATTATCTTGTATATAGGATCTTCTTGGGCACCTATATGTTGGGGTTCAGCCTGTTAACGATGTAAGAAATCAACCTAATTAGATCAAATGCAATTTACCGTTTATACTAGATGCAACGCTGTTTATACACACAGCGCCATCATTCAAGATTATGTGGAGAACATAAAATATGCATACTGATATCGAAAGCTCAGCAAGAGATACACAAAGGGCTGCGGTAAAAACCTCACCTGAAGACCTGGATGTTAGCAACCTAAAGGTTATAAAAAGAGGCGGAGCACTAATAACATTCAATGAAACCAAAATTAAAGTTGCCTTAACACAAGCATTCTTAGATACAGAAGGCGATAACGCAGCTCTATCCAACCGCGTACATGGTATCGTTAATGATTTAACTGATGAGGTATTAATCGGCCTGCGTCGCTACCTGCATACTGGTGGCCATGTGCAAGTGGAAGAAATTCAGGACCAAGTGGAACTTGTTTTAATGCGTAATGAGTTTCGTAAAGTTGCTAGATCTTATATTCTATACCGAGAAGAACATAAAAAGCTTAGGGAAGATCACCCTCAAAACACTAAAAAAGAAAGTGTCATCAACATTACTATGGAAGATGGCTCAATTAAACCATTAGATATTGATGCAATCACCAATATTGTTAATGAAGCCTGTGCTGACCTAGAAGAAGTAACTTCTGATTCAATAATAAAGGACACGCTCAAAAATCTTTTTGATAAAGTACATATAAAGGATGTTCGAAAGACATTAATTATGTCAGCTAGAACCCTTATTGAAACAGAGCCAAATTACTCTTATGTAACAACAAGATTATTACTCAATGATATTCATATAGAAGTTGCTAAAACATTAGAACTACCTGCACCTAAAAATAATTCTGAAATGAAACAGCTATATCCTAGCTTTTTATCATCGTCTATAAGCAAAGGTATTGAAGTCGGCCTTCTAGATCCTAGAATGCAAAATTTTGATTTAGATAGACTTGGTAAAGCTATCGTACCAAAACGAGACTTTTTATTTTCATATCTTGGACTTCAAACACTATACGACAGATATTTTTTACATAATGATTTAAATAGATTTGAGCTTTCTCAGACTTTCTTCATGCGTGTAGCCATGGGACTTGCTATAGAGGAAGACGACAAAAATAGTCGAGCAATTGAGTTTTACAACTTAATGTCTACCTTTGATTATATGTCCTCAACACCAACCCTGTTTAATTCTGGAACAGTCAGATCACAGCTATCTAGCTGTTTCTTAACCACTATCCCAGATGATCTAAGCAGCATCTATAACGCTATTAAAGATAATGCTCTTCTATCTAAATTTGCTGGTGGTCTTGGTAATGATTGGACCCATGTTAGAGCTATGAATGCACAAATCAAAGGTACTAATGGTAAATCACAAGGAGTTGTACCATTTTTAAAAGTTGCTAATGATACCGCTGTTGCAGTTAACCAAGGTGGTAAGCGCAAAGGAGCAGTATGTGCATACTTAGAGAATTGGCACCTAGATATTGAAGAATTCCTAGAGCTTAGAAAAAATACTGGTGATGACAGAAGAAGAACCCATGATATGAATACCGCTATCTGGGTACCAGATTTATTTATGAAACGTGTGCTTGAAGATAGAGATTGGACTTTATTTTCACCTGATGATACTCCAGATTTACATGATTTATTTGGTGATGCTTTTGAAAAGGCTTATGAAGGTTATGAGTCTATAGCTGAACAAGGTAAAATTAATAATTTCAAAACTATTCCGGCTAAATCTCTATGGCGTAAAATGCTATCTATGTTATTTGAAACTGGCCATCCATGGATTACATTCAAAGATACTTGCAATATCCGTTCACCACAGCAACATACAGGTGTTATACATAGCTCTAATTTATGTACAGAGATAACTCTTAACACTTCAGCCGATGAAATAGCTGTTTGTAATCTAGGAAGTGTCAACTTGTCTCAACATGTTACGGCAAAAGGCCTAGATACAGAGAAACTCAAGAAAACCATAAACACAGCAATTAGAATGCTAGATAATGTAATTGATATTAATTATTATTCCGTGATCCAAGCTAGGAGATCCAATCTAAAACACAGACCAATTGGCCTAGGAGTTATGGGCTTTCAAGACTCATTATATAAATTAAATATCTCTTATTCTTCTGAAGAAGCTGTAGAATTTGCAGATAGGAGCATGGAACACATCAGCTACTACGCAATTGAAGCATCTTCTAACCTTGCAAAGGAACGTGGTACTTACGCATCATTTGAAGGCTCACTGTGGAGTAAAGGTATTTTACCAATTGACTCTATTAATCGCCTGCAAGAATACAGAGGCCTATATTTAGAACAAGATAGAAGCCAAAGTTTGGACTGGGAAACATTACGTGAAAAAGTTAAAACAGTCGGTATGCGTAACTCAAATACTATGGCGATAGCACCTACAGCAACTATTTCTAACATTTGCGGAGTGTCACAATCAATAGAGCCTACATATCAAAATCTATTTGTAAAATCGAATCTATCTGGAGAGTTTACTGTTGTAAACAAATACCTAGTCCGAGATTTAAAGAAACTTGGTCTCTGGGATTCAGTCATGGTTAATGACCTGAAATATTTTAATGGTAGTGTTCGAAAAATTGAAAGAATTCCTGAGGAATTACGCGAAAAATATGCTTCAGCTTTTGAAATTGACCCTAAATGGTTAATTGACTCTGCTTCTAGAAGACAGAAATGGATAGATCAGGCACAATCCCTAAATTTATACATTGCGCAGCCATCAGGTAAGCAACTCGATGTCATTTATCGCACCGCATGGCTTAGAGGTTTAAAAACAACATACTATTTACGTAGTCTGGGTGCTACAGATACAGAAAAGTCTACTGTTAACCGTGGCACTTTAAATGCTGTTGAATCTACACCGAGTAATATTTGCCCTATTGATGATCCGTCATGTGAATCATGTCAATAGTAGGATTAAACATTAAAGTTTTTTGGAGATAATTTTATGAGTGAGTCACTAACAGCAGATTCAGGATCAACAGGGCTTGAATCTCTTGAAATGGGTGCATCTAGGATCCAAGTTGATGACAAAAAGATCATCAATTGCCATGCTGATTTAAACCAATTAGTTCCTTTCAAATATGAATGGGCATGGGATAAATACTTAGCAGCCTGTGCAAATCACTGGATGCCAAATGAAGTTAATATGGCTGCAGATGTAGCATTATGGAAAAGCAAAGATGGTCTTACTGATGATGAAAGACTCATTATTGAAAGAAGCCTTGGCTTCTTCTCTACAGCAGATTCATTGGTGGCAAATAATTTAGTACTTGCTGTTTACAGACACATCACCAACCCAGAATGTCGTCAATATTTGCTGAGACAAGCTTTTGAGGAAGCTCTACATACTCATTCTTACCAGCATATCATCCAAAGTTTAGGTATGGATGAGGCACGTTTATTTAATATGTATCGTGAAGTACCCTCTGTTGCCACAAAAGCTTCTTGGGCGCTACCGTTCACTCAAAGCCTGAATGATCCTAACTTTAAAACAGGAACAACAGCTAACAACCAAAGGCTGTTAAGAGATTTAATTGCTTTTTATGTTATTTTTGAAGGTATATTTTTCTATGTCGGCTTTACCCAAATATTATCCATGGGTCGTCGTAATAAGATGGTTGGCACATCAGAACAGTTCCAATACATTTTACGTGATGAATCTATGCATATGAATTTTGGTATCGATGTAATCAATCAAATTAAAATAGAAAATCCTGATGCTTGGACTCCTTCGTTCCAGAAAGAAATCATCAAGCTCATTAAAGATGGGGTTGATCTTGAGTACCAATATGCAAAAGATACTATGCCTACTGGAATTCTAGGTCTTAATGCTTCTATGTTCAGGGAATATTTAGAGTTTATTGGTAATAGACGTTTAGTACAAATTGGTCTTCCAGAACAATATCAAGGTGCAACTAACCCATTCCCATGGATGAGTGAAATGATGGATTTGAAAAAAGAGAAAAACTTTTTTGAAACCAGAGTCATCGAATACCAAACTGGTGGCGCGCTAAGTTGGGATGAATAAACTTAACCTTTAATACGTACTATCTTCCAGCAAGGCACAGCATACGCTGTGCCTTTTTTATTACTAGAAAATGTCCTTACAGGTGTCATTCCAATAAGTATATATAGAAATACAAGGGGCTATGGCTGTCTATCATATCTACTATTATTATAATGCTAATTGATTATATTCGTCACTCTACTATTAAACCATATCACTGTTAATTAGCAATTGTGATTCACTACCATTTACGTTTCATTATTTGTAGGTATGGCAAGGCTCAAAGTAAATTATTTTCTGTACAGGTGTGATTGCACAGAATGAAATTGAACTTTTTGATGAGTGTTAATGTCTACATATTATATCGAAAAAGTTAAGGACTATCATGCCATACAATGACGCTGAGCCAGATTATAACATAATTTCAAAAATGATGGCATCTTCATTGGAAACATCAAGTTATAGTAGCGAAATAAACAGAATAAATAAAAACACACTACAAGAGCATAATAGTGCTTTGAAGCAGTTAGAGGCGATACATAAAGAATTAATAGATGGATATGTACTTGAGGAAATTTATATAAAATACTTAGTGTCAATGGAACAAGCTAAACAGTTATATTCAGAAGTTGATGCGTTAATACAAAAGCAATGTTCAGACAATAATTGGGTCTGTTCCCCAGCAGAGATTGATATTTGGAAACACAGACTTCTAGAAAGTATGGGTGTAAAACAAGAATCAAAAGAAATACGCTCTTCTATTTTGGCTCGAGATAGCAGAATTATGGTTTATAACCAGTCGGTAATTTATAATAGAACGGCAATATTTAATGCTATGCAGAAATTTGTAAAAGGAGTAGATAATGAGATTAAAATACTTGAAAATCAAAAACCTGCAGAGGGAACAAGGAGCTACAAAAAACTGCAAATATTAAAAACATCTAAAGATAGGATGCAGGGGAAATTTAAGGAGCTTAATGAAACTAATTTTAATACTATAACACTTAAATCATTATCATCAACTATGGACGGGGTGAATTATGAAATTGCTAATTTAAACACTTCCCTTAGTAATGGTGATGTTGGCTATCCGTCAATAGCAGCAAGGATTGCTTATGGTTTAAAGTATGCAGTAGTATCGTTGTGGCTTGAACAAAAGATAACACCTATTGAAACATCAAAATCACAGTTTCAACACTCTATAGGGTCCAATGCTGCTAAAAAGCAAGCTGAATCAATTAAGGAACTTGATGAAAAGAATGAATCTGAAAATAATGGGAGTTATAGAGTTTCGACACAGAAAGCTCGGAACTCCGTACTTATCATTGTTAATAGGTTTATTATAAGAGTAGATAATGAGATTAAAATACTTGAAAAACAAAAACCTGCAGAAGGAACAAGATGCCACAGCAAACTGGAAACATTAAAATCATCCAGAGAGGTTATGTTCAAAAAAGGAAACAACATTAAAGACATGAAGGTTGACGACTTAACCTTTGGATCAATATCCTCAACAATGGTGGATCTGAATATTGACATCGATAAATTAAATAATGACTTAAGTAATATTGGCTATCCGTCAATAGCTGCAAGGATTGTTCATGGCTTTAAGTATGCAGTAGTAACGTTGTGGCTTTCTCAAGAGACAACACCTATTGAAACATCAAAGTCTCAGCTCCAAAAGTCTATAGGGTCCAATGCTGCCAGGGAAAAAGTTGAAGAACTTCAAGCGCTTAAGGCACTTGATGAACATAATGCTCCAGCTGCACAAGAAAATATTAGAGAGAACAGGAAGTCTAGTTATGCACAAGCAAAAAATGATACTAAAGATTCAATCATTAGTGCTTATGATAAATTCATAGAAGGAGTAGATAAAGAAATAAAGATATTTGAAAAACGAAATGATAAACCTGGGACAAGATTCCACAAAAAACTACAAATATTACAATTGGCACACGCTCAAATGACAAAACAAAAAGAAAGCTTTGTAAACGTTCCTAATGATAGCTTAACAACCACACAGCTATCCTCAACTATGAAGAAAATGAATGAAGACATTGACAAATTTAAAAAAGAATTGTACTTACATGTCTACCATACGCCAATTAAACGCTTTTCTCACGGTTTAAAGGATATGTTGATTACTGGTGCTGAAAAACTTTTCGCAACTGAAGTAGGACATATTCCTTTCGAAACATCACAGTCTCATTTTGAAAAATCTATAGGGTATAATTCTCTGGAGACAATAGACGCGCTTGATGCAAAGAGTGAAGAATATAAAGATTTGGATTTGCTGGTTAGAGAAATGAAAACATCTACACATCCAACATCCTCTATACAGCAGGGAAACATCTCTTCTCCGGATGGTAGCCATCTTATGACGGAACAAGAATCAACAGGTTGGATTCCAGAACAACCTTCAGATCAAGCAAGTCGAGATGACAGTCTTTTAAGAAGAAATGTAGCTAATGAGGGTGATGTTGGGCATATGGAGCATGTAGGAACTGGAAGAGTGGTCCTAGAAGAAATAAGTCCAACTCTTGGAAATGGTAGTGCTGTACTTACTACCGACTGAGATCAAATGAAAATCGATCCTCCTAACAAACCTAAGCCCTGATATTTACCATGAATTCATCATGCTTTTCTACTACTTCTGGCATAAGATAGGATTATCGTGAGCTTCCAATAAGTACGTCTACAATAATGAATTCAATAAGGGAAGGCTTTAGGATGCAGGGTGTCAGGCGTGGCAATGTATATCTTTTAAATTGTTTTGTTGGTGACAGCGCCCATCTTATCTTTTCTTTTGCCGGCAGGGAGTATGATGTCATGGTAAGTTGTAAAAAAGGCGACACCAGCACCAGCCGTATCTTTAAGCAGTCTATTGAGAATTACATGGGGTATGTAAGAGGCGGTGACAAGCCAGGCGAGACTGATACCAGAAATAATGGGCAGCCAGAAGAGAGCTTACTTGCTAACAATCTACGTTGTGGACCAGGGTGAATAGCACCTTGTGTTGCCAGGTATGTTCAAGAACAATGAAAAGCTCCAAAACTAATGTGCAGCTATAGGGGATAATGCAAATGAGCGATTACGATGATTTTATTCGGTGCATCCAAGATGGCAGCCCAAATGCTTTAGATTATTTAGCTAAGAAAAATGGCACATATGAGTTTCCATGTGGTGTGCGTAGTGTTGCGGTTAATTGCAGTCATGCTTTGCGCTGGGCAGCTCGTGGCGGCTATTTGGCAGTTGCAGATAGGCTTTTAGGTGAAAATGCAGATGGCACATATGAGTTTCCAGATGTTGTGGGTGGTGTTGCCGCTGATGACAATTATGCTTTAAGCGAAGCAGCTTGTAATGGCCATTCGGCAATTGTAGATAGGCTTCTAGGCAAAAAAGAAGATGGCACATATGAGTTTCCAGATGTTGTGGCTGGTATTGCAGCTTTAAGGAATGCGGCTTTTCACATGGCAGCTGAAAATGGGCATTTGGCAATTGTAGACAGGCTTCTACAAAAAAATAAAGATGGCACATATGAGTTTCCAGATGTTGTGGCTGGTATTGCAGCTTTGAGCAATAAAGCTTTACACATGGCAGCTGAAAATGGGCATTTGGCAATTGTAGACAGGCTTCTACAAAAAAATAAAGATGGCACATAT
>Ga0066606_10001250_pt1 | contig 15840 bp, 10 predicted proteins | sample SaaInlV_DNA_100m_FD_60386 | JGI IMG/M metagenome (GOLD analysis project Ga0066606, IMG submission 60386) | Marine microbial communities from expanding oxygen minimum zones in the Saanich Inlet - SI075_LV_DNA_100m | ecosystem: Environmental > Aquatic > Marine > Unclassified | place: British... | reverse complement strand
GATGAGCCCACCACCGCCTTGGACGTGACCATCCAGGCGCAAATCCTAGAGCTTCTGGCTCCACTTCGGGGGCGGTACGGTATGGCGGTCATGCTCATCACCCATGACTTGGGTGTCGTAGCGGAAGTCTGTGATCGGGTCGTGGTGATGTATGCCGGGCAAGTCGTTGAGACCGGTACCGTTGAGCAGATTTTTTCCTCGCCCAAGCACCCGTACACGAAAGGATTGATGGATTCCCTTCCCTCCATCGATCGGGCGGGGGCTCGGCTGAATCCGATTCCCGGCACGGTCCCGAGCCCCACTGACTGGCCGGCGGGATGCCGCTTCCGTCAGCGATGTTCACAATCGGAGGACGGGTGCGCCTCCCATCAGGCTTTGGTTGAGATTGGCGACGCAGGCCGGACGTCACGTTGTTGGAAAAGCGACCTGAGAGTCCGCGGATCTGCTCCATGAACAACCGTCCCATCGACCGAAGCTCTGAGCCGCTCCTCAAGGTGCGTGACCTTGAGATGCACTTCCCCGGCAGCAGGGGTTTGTTCGGGCGCTCAGGGGGGGATGTGAAGGCCGTAGACGGCGTCTCCTTCGATCTCTGGTCCGGTGAAACCCTAGGGCTGGTAGGGGAGTCGGGCTGTGGGAAGTCGACGACGGGGCGAGCCTTGCTCCGTCTTATAGAACCGACCTCCGGTTCTGTCCATTTCGATGGTCAGGACGTGCGCGGGATGGACCGGAGCGGACTCCGTGCGATGCGGAGACGGGCTCAATTCGTTTTCCAGGATCCATTCGGTTCTCTGAACCCTCGGATGTCTGTGGGTGCGATGCTGGAAGAGGCACTCTACGTGCATGGGTTGGGGCAGCCGAACCGGAGGGCGCGAGCAGTGGAGATCTTGGAGCGGGTTGGGCTTCGTTCTGAGCACATTGATCGCTACCCACATGAGTTCAGTGGCGGCCAGCGACAGAGATTGGGGATCGCACGCGCTTTGTCTGTCGAGCCGGACTTTTTGATTCTCGATGAGCCAGTCTCGGCGCTGGATGTTTCCGTACAGGCTCAGGTAGTGAACCTGCTTCAAGATCTGCAGGCCGATCTCGGCCTCACCTATCTGTTCATTGCTCACGACCTGGCTCTCGTGGAACACTTCAGCGATCGGGTCGCTGTGATGTACCTCGGGCGTATCGTAGAAATGGCGGATTCTGAGTCGTTGTACCGAAATCCGCAGCACCCGTATACTCAGGCACTGCTTTCCGCGGTGCCGCGGCCCGACCCGTCCGGGCGGGAAGACCGCACTCGGATCGTGCTAGAAGGGGACGTCCCGAGCCCGATAGATCCTCCCTCTGGATGTCCGTTTCACACGCGCTGTTTCCACCCCGGTAAGGATGCTTTGTGCACAACGGATATACCTTTGCTGGAGGCAAGGCGAACCCAGCACTTTACCGCGTGTCACAAGGTTGATCATGGCGCCTGATAAGGGGTTGACACCTTTTTGGGTGAGGGCCATAATCCGACCCTCTACGAAATCCGCGCCCCGTCGCACCCGTGTGCGAGGGGGTTCTGTAACACAAACGAAGAACAACGGCTGGAGGTCGCTTTGGCGATTCAACTCTACGGCGCACTGCTTCAAATTCCGGGCCTCGAGGTTACGGATCAGACTCTCTCAGAAACAGTGGTGGGGCTCTGGGGTGATACGGGATTCATGCGCTGGCCGCTGGCTCTCTGTCTGCTGATCGGGCTCGTCGTGATCATGATCAAATTCGTCAGCCTTACGGGTAAGGCCATTAAGACGAAGAAGATTCTGCAGGACGTCGACGAGCTCCTGACGCAGCAGAGGATCGGTGAAGCTCTCGAGTTGACGCGGGACACCGACGCGCCGGCCGCGAACATTCTTTACGCTGGCCTCGAGCGCCACGAAGAGGGAACGGACCGTGTGATGAAGGCCATTGAGAACCAAGGCCTCATCGAGATGAGCAAGCTTGAGAAGGGTCTCGTGATCCTCGCGACGCTGACGAACATCGCGCCGCTCCTCGGCTTCCTCGGTACCGTTATCGGTATGATCATCGCCTTCGAATCTATTGAGGCGGCAGGTGAGGTTGAGGCAACGCTGGTTGCTGGTGGTATTAAGGTCGCGCTGCTTACGACCGCCATCGGTCTGATGATCGCCATCCCGGTATCGATCGGACACAACTATTTCGTGTCCCGTATCGATGGTCTGGTGATCGACATGGAAGAGTCGGCTCAGAAGATGGTCGACACGCTCCATGCCATCGAGCACGGACGCACTGGCTGATCCTTGCCACGCAAGCAGGCTAAAGAGGCCGCCCCTTTAGGGGGCGGCCTCTTTTTTGTTTGGTGGACGGGACGTCGCCCTAGCCTCGCCCTGTCCGTAGCTTCTACCCCCCTCCAAACGGGGCGCCCGGGCCCGGTCGTGGAACTCCCGCGTGACTCCAGCGATATGCCATGCGCGCGTGTCTTTACCTCGGACCCATGACCCGACGCCTCTCCCATACTGCCCTCATCGTTGTCGCCCTCGCTGGCGCTACGATCCCGGCCCGCTATTCCGCGGGTCCGGTGGCGCTCGTTTCCGATTCAGCCGTCGCAGAATTCGAGGCCGGCCGGTTCTGGCACGCGTCACGGCTACTCCGGGAAGAAGGCGCTGCGGAAGGATCTCCCGCGGATGTCCTGCTGCTCGCCCGAGCTGAAGCCGGATGGAACAACTGGCGTGGCGTTGTAGAGCTACTGCGTGAAGCGTCGTGGATCGGGACGGAAGGCGCCGGCGCCGGCTTCTACTTGCTCGGCCGGGGGGAGGAAGGACTGGGTGAGTCGATCGCGGCGGCCGCGGCTTACCAGGCGTTCTTACACACTGCACCCAGCGTGTCCAAGCGATATCAAACGGCTCTGATTCGAGGTGCCCGAGCGCTCTGGGAATCGGGCTCGCGAGATGAGTCTCTGGCTCTGATGGACCGCCCCGAGGCTGCCTTGAGGCTTGTCAGCTGGCTCTCGGTGGATCTTGCACTGGGACTCGATGGCGATGTTGAGGCGCTCGAGGAGTTATTGCGCCGCATAAGTGAACCAGCGGCGAATGACCTCTTGTGGCGAGTCTTGCCGGATGCACTCGTTGAGGCCGGAGACACGGCGCGAGCACTAGGGATGTATCGCGAGATGCACACCGCCTTTTCTGGCTCGCGTAGGGCTGCCATAGCAGCTGACTTAGGTCGACTGACCCTGACGGGGGGAGACACGGTGGAAGCCCGCGTATTCCTTGTCGAAGCGTTTGCGGACGGTTCACGCGCCACGCAGGCTCGGGCGGCCGCGCCGCTCATGGACCTCAACGACTCGGATCAAGCGGTCACGCTTCAACTGGCTAGGAGCCTCGACCGTGCCGGAGACGGGCGTAGGGCCTTGATCGGATACGATCGAGTCGTCCGGATGGCCGCCGGAAGTGAAGAAGATGCCCCGACGTCGATGCTGATCGAGCGGGCTCGACTCATGGGCACGGTGCGGAGTCGACAGGACGAGGCCATCGAGGAATTCCGTGCCATTCGTGAGGGCACCAGCGACCCGACGCTCGGACCGCGCAACCTCGACGTCTGGGCGCAACTAAGGCGCCGGCAAGGTCTCACGAGCCAAGTGAGTACTCTGCGTCGTTGGCTCATTGAGGAGTATCCGGGTAGCCCTCAGGCTGCCGAGATTGTGTTTACGCGCGCGGACCAGGCACACACAGGAGGTCGCCTCGATACCGCCCTCGAGCAGTATGCGTTCGTTGCGGCGAACGCCCGTGCGCATGCCCGCGCCGGCCAATCCAGAATGCGGGCAGGTCAGATTTACATTGGTCGCAACGATCTTGCTGCGGCTGTGGACGGTTATGAGTCCTATCTGGTCGATTTCCCGAACGGTCGCCGCTGGCAGGAGGCCTCGTACTGGGCCGGTCGCACCCGCCTGGAACTGGGCGACACGACCTCTGCTCGTGCTCACATCGATCGGATTTCGAGAGGTGATCCGGTCTCTTATTACGGTGTGATGGGGGCGGACCTCTTCGGGGAGCAGTTCGGTGTCGACGTCCCTGATGGCCAGGCTACGGACGTTCCTGAGTGGCTCACGGAGGGCCTTGGATCCATCGATCTGTATACGGAGTCTGGCCTCGAGCGGGCTGTGTCGAACGAGATCTCGGAGCTTCGGGCGCAGGCACGCCCAAACATGGGCGACATGCTCAGCTTAGCGGAGGCGCTCATTGAGCGTGGCCGCACGATCGATGGGATCAATCTGGGGTGGGCGCTACGCGACGATGGGCATGAGTGGGACAGTCGTTTGATACGAGTGGCCTTCCCATTCCCATATCGCGCGCTGGTGCAGCGTGAGGCTGCCGAGTGGGGCATCGATCCGATCACGATGGCCTCGATTATTCGGCAGGAATCGGCGTTCAAGGCGGATATCGTGAGTCACGCCGGGGCGGTCGGCCTCATGCAGGTCATGCCTCCAACGGGTGCGGAGTTGGCACGGACCCATGGCCCCCGGGGTTTTCGCGAGATCAACCTCACGGCTCCCGAAGTGAACCTGCACCTCGGTGCGGCGTTCTTTGTGGACATGAGTGCTCGCTACGATAACGATCTTCCGCTCGTGCTCTCCGCGTACAATGCCGGGCCCACTCGGGCGACGCGTTGGAGCCGGTACCCGGAGGCCGCAGATCCGCTTCGTTTTACGGAGCGAATTCCTTTTGTGGAGACGCGGGGCTACGTGAAGAATGTGCGTCGAAACGTTGGGGTGTATCGCGCGCTCTATGGGCCGATCATCCTGGGGCATGAGTAGCCGGGAGAGGTTGCCGCGAGGGCGAGTTGGCGCCACTTCCCCCTCAAGCTCTTCAGAAATCCTAGCCGCCGTTCTGGATCGCCTGCGCAGTCCGTGGGTCCACTCCTAAGGTGAATTCGCCAAAGGGACCGTGAAGTGGTTCAACGACTCGAAGGGATACGGCTTCATTCATCCGCAGGAAGATGATGATATTTTCGTTCACTTCTCTGCCATTGAGAGTGAAGGTTTTCGAACGCTCGCCGAAGGTGAGGATGTCGAATTCGAGGTCCGAGAATCGGAAAACGGATCTCAGGCGGACAAAGTCATCAGAGCCTGACGCCCCTCACCGGGTCCCCAAGCGCTCTCGGCTTCACGGCCGTGGGGCGCTTTTTGTTGCACAGTGACCGCCTTCGCGTCGTAGTCCAAGGCGTTCTATCTTCACCCTCTGTGGGGCGATTCGACCCACTTCAGCGGCACATTCACAGTCCACCCGATCGACGTCACCTTGCAGATCCCCCCTAAGACCAAGCCGCGCATTTTCTTGATCGACGCGTACGCGCTCATCTATCGTTCGTACTTCGCGTTCATCAACCGCCCCCTTTCCAACGCCGCCGGAGAGAACACTTCGGCGCCCTTTGGCTTCACTCGGTTCCTCATGGACATCCGGGAGGACTTTTCCCCGGACTACCTTGCGGTCGTGTTCGACGCCGGGGATTCGTTCCGGGACGAGATCTATCCGGAGTACAAGGCAACTCGCGAAAAGATGCCGGATGATCTGCGGGCGAGCCTGGGGCGGGTGCGTGACATCGTGGAGGGCTTCAACGACCCCATCATCGAGCTCGACGGATATGAAGCCGACGATGTGATCGGGACGCTCGCCACGAAGGCTGCTGCGGCCGGCCTAGAGGCCGTAATCGTCTCGGGTGACAAGGACTTTTACCAATTGGTCGGGCCGAGCGTCCACCTCATGAATCCGGGGCGGGGCGGTGCGACGGGCGTCGCCGCGGACTGGGTCACCGAGGAAAATGCGGACGAGAAGTTCGGGATCCCGCCGCACCAGATCGCGGACTACTTGGCCTTGGTCGGGGATTCTTCGGACAACGTTCCCGGCGCCGCGGGAATCGGCCCTAAGACCGCAGTCATCTTGCTAGAACAGCATCCGGACATCGAAGCGCTGATTGAGCATGCCGCGGAGCTCAAGCCTCCTCGGGCGTCCAAGTCGCTCACGGAAAACGCTGATATGGTTCGGCTTTCCAAGCAGCTCGTCACGATTATGACGGACCTGGATGTGGAGCTCGACCTCGACGCTTTGAAAGTGGGCGAGCCAGACAGCGAGGCACTGCGTGACATTTTTGTGCAGCTCGAGTTTAGACGACTCGCCGACCAGTTTGCGACAGTCGCCGAGATCAGTGGGGTAGCGACTGCTGAGCTGGACAAGGCCGATGTCGATTATGAGGTCGTAAATACGGTTGATGGAGTCGCCGCGATTGTTGCGGCGGTCGCGAGGGAGGGACGGGTCGCCGTCTCCTGCCACTCGTCCGCAGAAGATCCCCTAAAGGGCTCCCTCGTCGCACTTGGCCTGTCGATTGAGGGTGGATCTGCGTGGTATCTGCCCTTTGCGCATCATCAGCCTTTCGAATTGACCTTCGAAGGAGAGGGCCCAGGGGTCGTGACCAATCTCCCCGCGCTCGATTCCGCTGAAATGGTCGCCTTGAGGGCTGTGCTCGAGGACGCTTCTGTTCAGAAGGTCGGGCACGATCTGAAGCACATCGCCCGGGCGCTGCACCAGGCCGGTGTTCGTTTGGACGGATTCAACTTCGACACGATGGTGGCGAGTTACGTGCTCGACCCAGGCCGGCGGGACCATGGCCTTGGGGTGCGCGCCATGGAGATCTATACGCACAAGGCGGTTGGGCTCGCGGATGTCGTGGGGAGCGGGCGGAACAAGATCGAGTTTGCGGAGGCTCCGGTGGAGCGGACGCGTGACTATGTCTGCGAACAGGCGGATCTCGCGGGCCAGTTGGCTGAGCACTTCCAGGAACAACTCAACGAGCACTCGTTGGGTGACCTCATGGCACAACTTGAAATGCCGCTCGTGCCCATGCTCCTGCGTATGGAATTGGCTGGGATTGCGATTGATGAGGACTTCTTCCGGGCGATGCGTTCCAAGCTCAAACGTGAGCTGGATTTGATCCAGGAGGACGTGTTCAAGCTCTCTGGCGGCGACTTCAACATGAATTCGACGCAGCAGCTGCGGACGGTGCTCTTCGAGAAGCTGGACTTACCCATCATCAAGAAGACCAAGACTGGACCCTCTACGGATGCCTCGGTCCTAGAGGAGCTCGCAGCTCAGGGCCACGAGGTCCCGAGGCTGATGATGGAGTACCGTGAGCTCGAGAAGCTGCGAGGCACTTATGTGGAAGCGCTTCCTGCTCTTGTGAACAAGAATACTGTCCGCATCCACACGTCGTTCAACCAGGCCGTCGCGGCCACGGGTCGTCTTTCGTCAAGTGATCCCAACCTCCAAAACATCCCGATACGGACGGATCTGGGTCGGGAGATCCGGAAGGGCTTCGTGGCGAAGCCGGGGCACCTCTTTTTGGCCGTGGACTACTCCCAGATCGAGCTGCGCGTCATGGCGCACTTCTCGGGCGACGAGGCCTTTGTTACGGCGTTTACTCAGGGCATCGACGTCCACAAACAAACAGCCTCGGTGATCTTCGAAGTACCCATCGATGACGTTTCCGGTCACATGCGGGGGCAGGCGAAGACGGTCAACTTCGCCACGTTGTACGGGCAGGGTCCGTTCTCTTTGGCTCGTCAGCTTGGCATCTCCCGTGAGGAGGCGAAGCAGTTCATTGCCACCTACTTCGAGCGTTTTGCCGGAGTGCGGGACTATCTCGACGCCCAGGTCGAGATGGCGAAGACCCAGGGATACGTCGAGACGCTCATGGGTCGCCGCCGCTACGTGCCCGAGCTCCGCTCGGGGAACTGGAACATGAGGCAATTCGGTGAACGGGTAGCTCAGAATACCCCCATTCAGGGCACCGCTGCTGATCTCATGAAGAAGGCGATGATCGATGTGCAGGCTGCACTCGACGAAGCTGAGACGTCTGCGACCATCCTACTCCAGGTGCACGATGAACTGCTGCTCGAGGTGCCTGAGGCCGAGGTCGATGCTGTGCGTGACTTAGTGGTCACACGCATGGAGGGGGCTATGGAGCTGAACGTGCCCCTCGTGGCTGATTCGGGCGTCGGTGCGAATTGGTACGAGTGCAAGTAGTCCCCTCCCGCCATCCTAACGCCCCGGTGTCCAGCACATCCTTGGTGTACGTAGCTCGGAGATCGCTCCGGGCGGGTTGGACCACCAAGGGAGGGAGTCGAATGAGTCGATCCGTAAACAAGATCACGCTGATGGGGAACGTCGGGCGTGACCCGGACATTCAGCAGACCAAGAGCGGGACGAAGGTCGCGCATTTTTCGCTCGCCACGAACCGCCGGGCTCCGGCCGATTCGGATGAGACCGAGCGCACTGATTGGCACCGCCTAACGTTGTGGAATCGCCAGGCTCAGTACGCGGAAGACTTCATCCGAATTGGTGACCGCATCTACATCGAAGGGCGCCTGGAGTACGACACCTATGAGCGTGACGGTGTCACGATCCCGACTGCTGAGATCCATGTCAGCAGCGTCGTAATGCTCAGCTCGAAGTTGGGTGGGCAGGACGAAGACGTGGAGGAAGCCGCGTAAGACGGAGGCCCGGCGAACCTGGTTCGCCGGGCCTTGTCGCCCGGCGCTACGTCTGCGGGGCTTAGAGCCAGTCGCGGAACTGTGGCGCGACAGAGAAGATGAGTTCCCAGCCGCCTCCCGCTCCAACGCCGCGCGCCATATCGAGCCGGATCACGTCCCAGCCCAATGCGACCCCGATTCCGACGGAGCCCCGAAGTCCACCCTGGTCGCTACCGGGCCATCGATCTGGGAGCAGATCGACTAGGACGCGTTCGCCGAAGTAGGTGCCGCCCGCTGCGGCAAAAGCTCGGAAGCTCAGGAGCGGCCATCGCAGGGGGAGGTTCACTTCGGATGAGGCGAGCCAGAATCGGGTTCCGGCAAAGTCCCGGTAGCTGTGGCCGGGAAGGGTGCCTCGGCCGCCGAGGAGGAAGAGTCCTTGTTGCGGAGTGCCTTCAGATGTGACGCCTGCCACAAGGCTGAGGTCGATGCGACGACCTTCCTGCATCGACTCGACACGCCACTTCGCCGCACCCAGTAGGGTGCCGAACGTGTGTTCGCCCAACCGGCCGAGCTTCGCGTTCGCGGTCAGTTGCCCCGCTCCAGGGATCTCGATGGCGCGCATGACGTTCAGCGCGACGAGTACGCCGTCGTCGATTCGTTTCACACGCCTCGCGTCGACACCGGGTACTTCGGACACGACGTCCTCTGCCGACTCGTGGCGTTCCATGAGCAGCGTGACTGCAGGAGCGGAGGCATCCCCGCTCGAGAAGCTCAGGCTCATGCCCTGGGCGAAGTAGGGGTCCGTGTAGTCTTGGATCCCGAAGGACGAACCGAGAGAGCTTACCAGGCGTGACGCGCCCTGAGTTTGTCCCATGTCGCGAACATCGTTCCAATAGGCTCGCACCTTGGGGGTGATCCTGCCGGGTCCGCCTGATGCCGAAATCGAGGCCGCTCCCTCTCCGCGTCCATGGGCATAACCCAGGGAGGTACGCAGCAGCACGTCACCACCGGGCCGGAGGGTAAGGCCGCCCCCGAAGTAGGCACCCTCCGCTCTGTTGTGGCGGAGCGCGTCAGAGGCCGCACCAAGATGTAGTCGCAAAGGCGAGAGCCCACTCAGATACCTCTGCCCAATGACCTGGCTCGCCTGCGCCCGGATGTCCTCGATCGTTGTAGACGACGAAAGACCTTCAGCTTCCAGGTCATCGAAAAGTCCCCTCGTAAACGAGAAAGCACGACGTTCTTCCTCACTCGCGGCACTGACGCCTCGGGTCAGCCAGACCTGGCGTGGAATTTCCGCATTGAATTCGTACTGCCCGATTTCGAAACGTCCGCGAATGATGCTGCCGGCCAGAAAGTCCAGTACAGGGAGTTCTCGACGTAGCTCGGCCTCCTGTCGGTAGGGGAGCCAGTACCGGCCGTCCCACAGTGAGTTGTCTAGCGAGATTCGGATGTAGTCGAGGTAGGGGTCCACGTACGAAGACGGCGTGAACGTGAAGTTCATCCTCACGATCGCACCGGTGTCCCGATCGATGTAGATCGACCCAATGAACCCAGGCGCTTCATAATTCTTAGGCCGGACGCTTACCTCATAGACCCGTATCTCTTCCGGTCCACTTCCGTAGCTGATGCTGAGGGAGTCGGCGAGGAGGTAGTCGTAATGGCTCCGCCCCGCAGGTCCGATAGGGTGGTGGACCTCTTCTACTTCATCGCCGTCGCCGAGGCGAATGAAGTCTCCGAAATCATCTTGGACTACGGTGAGGTGATCCAGGTGATAACGAATGTTGGTCGGAAGGACTTTCTCGTCCCTCAGCCCGACGATGCGTTGCCGGGTCTCGTTCGGGGCTCGCCAGAACAGATCCAGAGCGACTTGGTCAGCCTTTACGAGCGTTCGTTCCTCGGAATCGGGCCGATCGATGAAGAAGTAGACGTATCCCTTGGCTTCTCCCCGGTAGGATTGGAATGCCGAGTCCACGGCCACCGAAGACCGGACAGCCTGGGCCTGATCCACAAGCTCCAGCACGCGGCCGCCGTTCCACGATTCCGGTGCTTGAGCACGCGCGTCGTGTGCGAAGCTCGCAAAGCAGGCACCGGCTATCACAGCCAAGAGGAGATGTCCGAGTGAGAGCTTCACGGACCGGATGGTTCGAGTGAGCGTGCGGACCGAAGTGGGACGGACCGTGAACGTGGTACGCTCCCTATTCCCCGGCGGTTCCGCAAACAGAAGGGCCCCGTCCTAGTGGACGGGGCCCTCGTTCTGCGGTGACTCTCCGGGGCTGCGTCAGTTGGCAGCCCAGAATCCTGACAGAGACTCGCCGTGCGGGCTCTCACGGAGCTTCACGAAAGCCCGGTTCCTGATCTGTCGAATGCGCTCGCGCGTCACGCCCAGTAAGGAACCGATCTCCTCGAGTGTCCTCTCTTCACCGTCGTCCAGACCGTAGTAGAGATAGAGAATCTTCCGCTCGCGTTCCGTCAGGTATTGCTCGAACATCGTCTCAAGGAAATCGCGACGTGCAATCGCCTCGACATCCATCTCAATGTCTGATGCTTCGGCACCCGAGAAACGCTCTCCGAAGCTCGCACTGTCACGATCGGAGCGATCGATGGGTGCGTCCAGGCTCAACTCAGACGCCGCTACGCGACGAAGAGCCCGGATTGTCTCCACGGGCTCCTCCATCTCGTTCGAGATTTCCTGATCGGTCGGCGCACGGCCGAGCGACTGCGTGAGCTGTGTGTTGGTCCGCGCGAGCCTTGCCAGATTCGAATTCTGGTTCAGCGGAATGCGGACGGAACGAGTCTGCTCTGCAAGCGCCTGTAGAACGGTTTGTCTGATCCACCAAACGGCGTATGAAATGAACTTCACGCCTTTGTCGGGATCGAATTTCTTAACCGCCTTGAGAAGCCCCTCATTGCCGATGCATACCAGTTCGGCGAGCCCAAGGCCGCGACCTTGGTACTTTTTCACATACGAAATGACGAAGCGCAGGTTCGCGGTTACGAGCCGTTCGGCTGCTTCTTTGTCACCCGTACGAGCGCGTCGAGCGAGTTCTCGCTCTTCGCCGGGGTCTTGAATGAGGGGGTACTTCTCTACGTCTTGTAGGTACTGATCGAATGAATCCAGGCCACGGGAAGAAGAAAACATTCGTTTTTTCTTTTCCTCATCTGGGGTGTCGAACAGACCTGGCGCAGCGCAATCGACCGCAGACAACCCGCTTCAAAGCTGGGATATCACGCGGTCGACAAAGCTGCCAGGAAACATTTTAGGATGAGAGACAAGGTATAAAAGCCTGTTTGTAGGGTCAAAGGTTTTTTTTCGGCCCCTGATTCGACTACCCCAAAAGGAACTCGGCGCGGAGGCTTTCCGTGCTCGGGCCGCCCGACGCAAAGAAGAGACAAGCACCCGGATCAGCACCTTTTCCGAGGTCGACTCTGCGGAAGAAGCCCCTGTCCACGATCTCGTCGACCCGAATCCGTTCCAGGTCGACAAGGCTGGGTCCGCCCCACTTCCGGAACACGAACACGGGCGCGTCGCCGGTCACAATGAGCCAGCCCATGATGAAACGGGGCGCGTCAGGGAGTCGATGGGCGGCGACCGGACTTCCGCGTAGACCTCCCCCGAGAGCCATCACGTCACCCGCGAGTGCGGTCCTGACCCACGGGTGGAATCCGTCCGTGTCCGTCCAGCGCCAGGGGCTCAGGGTCGTGAAGACTCGGATTCTCGAGGCTCCCCCGATCGTTCCGAAGACTCCGAGGAGCAGGGGGTTCGAGCAGTCACCCTCCTCGAACAGAACCTCCCTGAGAATGAAGCTTTGGCGAATCGTGATGTGAAGCGCGTTGGCGAGCCCGTACAGCCAGCGCAGAGGACTCCCCTTGGGAAGCTCCTCGACCTAGAAGGTGGATCTGTTGTCCACTGTGGTTGTGGAGATCCGGCCGACCTCGCACACCTGAGGTGCCGTCGCCTGCGCGTGGGCCCCGATCGGTGTGATCGCCCCTACGGCCGAGGCTAGCGCCAGTCCCAGTAAAAGGATTGCAGCGACTGGATTTCTGGCGCTTTCGCCGGGCTCGGTTCTCGCGGGGATGAGGCGCTCCCGAGATCGATCGGATTGCATGGCATCAGAGGCTCTTCTACGCTTCATCTTGAGCAAATCCCCTACAAAGTTCCCGGAGTAACGCCTACATGCCGAACCGGCGCAAAGAGGCCCTCGACTACCACACCCAGGGCCGTCCAGGGAAGATAGAAGTGGTCCCCACGAAGTCCGTGGCGACCCAGCGCGACCTTTCGCTCGCCTACTCTCCCGGCGTGGCGGAACCGTGTCTCGCGATCGCCGAGAACCCCGATGATGTCTTCAAATACACCGCCCGCGGGAACTTGGTCGCCGTCGTTTCCAACGGCACTGCGGTATTGGGCCTCGGGGATATTGGTCCGCTGGCCTCGAAACCAGTCATGGAGGGGAAGGGCGTCCTATTCAAGCGATTCGCTGGAATCGACGTGTTCGACATTGAGGTCGATTCTAAGGACCCGCAGGAAATCATCCGCTTCTGCCAGATGCTCGAGCCCACCGTTGGCGGGATCAATCTCGAGGACATTTCCGCACCTGATTGTTTTGTGATCGAGCGGACGCTCAAAGAGACGATGGACATCCCCGTCTTCCACGATGATCAGCATGGTACGGCGATTATTGCGGCCGCTGCGCTCGTGAACGGCCTCGAGATCGTCGACAAGAAGATCGGGGAAGTTACGGTCGTGTTCAGCGGCGCCGGGGCCTCGGCCCTCTCTACAGCCGAGCATTTCCAGCGCTTGGGCGTTTCCAAGAACAACATCCTGATTTGTGACTCGAAGGGAGTGATCTACGAGGGCCGCGAAGCTGGGATAAACGAGTACAAGGCACCGTTCGCGGTTCCGACAGCAGCGAGGACCCTCGGGGACGCGCTGGTAGGGGCTGACGTCTTCATCGGCCTGTCCGTGAAGGGTGCGATGAGCCAGGACATGGTGAAGTCCATGGCCAGAGACCCCTTGATTTTTGCCCTCGCGAACCCCGACCCGGAGATCCTCCCGGAGGACGTGTATGCCGTACGGGACGACGCGATTACGGCCACGGGACGATCAGACTATCCCAATCAGGTGAACAACGTCCTCGGCTTCCCTTTCATTTTCCGGGGAGCACTCGATGTGCGCGCCCGAGGGGTCAATGCGGAGATGATGTTGGCAGCGACACATGCCTTGGCCGATCTGGCGCGTGCAGAGGTGCCGGACACAGTACGGGGCGCGTATGACGGATCGGAGATCAGCTTCGGGAGGGAGTATCTGATTCCGAAGCCGTTCGATGATCGCGTGTTGTTCCACGTCGCACCCGCGGTAGCAGAGGCTGCGTTGAAGACCGGCCTCGCTCGTACCGAACTCGACATGGACGAGTATCGCGATCGGCTCAGAGCATCGCTCGGGCCGGGTCGGGAGGTCATGCGGTGGATGACCAATCGTGCGCGTCGAAAGGCGGCACGTATCGTCTTCCCGGAAGGACACAACGACAATGTGATCCGTGCGGCTACGCAGATGCTCCAGGACGGGATCTGCACTCCGGTGTTGCTCGGGCGCCCGAGCAGAATCTCCGAGAAGGCCGAGTCGATGGGTGTCGACCTGGAAGGCGTCGAGGTCATCTATGCCGCAGAGGACGAGACCAAGCGGTACGAATTCGCGGAGACCCTGTTCCAGCGACGCGCGAGGAGCGGGCTGACGCTCGCCGAGGCGCAGTGGAATCTCTACAAGCCCATCTACTTCGCGGCTTCGATGGTCGAAGCGGGGGAGGCCGATGCGATGGTCGCGGGGATCGAAGCCAACTACGGTGAGGTTCTCCGCCCAACGCTTCACGTGGTCGGTCCTGCCGAAGGAGTGAAGCATGTTTCCGGACTCTACATGCTGGCATTCCCGAACCGTGAGCTGCTGTTCTTTGGTGACACGACCGTCAACATCGAGCCAGACGCCGAGACGTTGAGGGATATCGCTCTTCAGACCGCGAATTTCGTTCGCGAACTGGGGATCCAGCCCCGCGTGGCGATGGTGGGTTTCTCGAACTTCGGGTCAGCGCAGCACGAAGAGTCGAGCCGCATGGCGGAAGCGGTTCGGTTGGTCCGTGAAGCAGATCCGGATGTGGAGATCGACGGTGAAATGCAGGCAGACACTGCTGTCGATGCCATCAAGCTTCGGGACATCTATCCGTTCACGAATCTTAAGGGCCCGGCCAACGTCCTGATCTTTTCGCGGCTGTCGGCGGCGAATGCGGCTTACAAGCTGTTGGATCAGCTCGGTGGAGCCGATGCGATCGGGCCAGTGCTGCTCGGAATGGCCAAGCCCGTCCACATCCTGCAGCGTGGTTGTTCGCTCCAAGACGTGCTGAATCTGGCGACCGTGGCGTCGGTAGACTGGCAGGCGAGAAACAAGCAGATTTGAAACCCTGCCCGGACGCTGATCGGAGTGCGCCCGGGTTGTTCTTTTGGTGATTAATTTGCCGGCGCCGGGTGTATGTGTGGGTAGGGCGCGGAGCCGGATTTAGCAGGAGATAATCGGAGCAATGACAACGCGGACCATGGAGCAGTCTGAAACCGCATCCGGCGAGGGCGTTTACGGTTTTCAGAATCACGGCCTGAACCCGACCAAAGACGTACACTACAACCTGTCCCCGGCGCAGCTCTACGAAGCTTCGTTCGCGAAGGGCGACGGCCAGCTGGTTCACATGGGCGCCATCGCCGCTGTAACCGCGCCGCACACGGGGCGGTCGCCTAACGACCGCTTTGTCGTCCGCGACGAGAACAGCGAAGGGGTGGTCGACTGGGGCAAGGTGAACGTGCCTGTGTCACCTGAGCACTTTGCCGCGCTGCGCACGGACGTGGTTGCCTACCTGAACGACCATGAGATCTATGTGCAGGATGCTCGGGCCGGGGAGGACGCAACGCATGGAATCAACGTCCGCGTCATCAGTGAGAGCGCATGGCACTCACTTTTCGCGTACAACATGTTCCTTCGCCTCTCGGCTGAGGAACGCGTCGATTTCGTGCCTGGCTTCACGGTGCTGCATGCTCCGCACCTGAAAGCGGACCCTGCCCGGCACGGTGTGAACTCTGAAACTGCGATCATGGTGAACTTCACGGCTCGCGAAGTCGTGGTGTGTGGCACTCGGTACGCCGGTGAGATCAAGAAGTCGATCTTCTCGGTCCTCAACCACATGCTGCCGGAAGCTGGCGTGCTCCCCATGCACTGCTCGGCGAACATCGGACCCGAGGGAGACACTGCACTCTTCTTCGGCCTTTCTGGCACCGGTAAGACGACGCTCTCCGCGGATGCATCG
>Ga0066606_10001218_pt1 | contig 16036 bp, 9 predicted proteins | sample SaaInlV_DNA_100m_FD_60386 | JGI IMG/M metagenome (GOLD analysis project Ga0066606, IMG submission 60386) | Marine microbial communities from expanding oxygen minimum zones in the Saanich Inlet - SI075_LV_DNA_100m | ecosystem: Environmental > Aquatic > Marine > Unclassified | place: British... | reverse complement strand
GCGGAGAGAGAGGGATTCGAACCCCCGTTACACGTGAGTGTAAACTGCATTTCGAGTGCAGCGCATTCAACCAGGCTCTGCCATCTCTCCGTTTTATAAATCCAGCGAGGGTTAAACGTAAACTTTATTTTCAACGTTTATTTTTAAACCCCCATCTATCCCCCACATTTGGGGATTTGATTGGGTGAAAATAAAATTTACTTACGACTAACGTCCGCCAGATTAATATATGTCTTTTAATTGAGCTTTCGTTGCAATTGAAAAAATTCTTTTAATATTGAAGCACACCGCTCCTCTTCTACACCACCAATCACAGCTGTTTTCGAATCCAATCGCCCATCACCACACAATTGATATAATGATCCACAACAGCCTTTTTCTTCATCGTAAGCACCAAAAACGAGACGCTTTAATCTGGCATTAATAATGGCACCAGCGCACATCGGACATGGTTCTTTTGACACATATAAAGTGCATTTATCTAAACGCCAATCCTCTAAAGTATTTGCGGCGGAAGTAATTGCAATCATTTCCGCATGAGCCGTTGGGTCGTGAAGTGATTCTCGTTGATTAAAGCCTCTTCCAATGATTCTGTCCTCTAAAACGACAATCGCCCCTACAGGAACTTCCCCTGCTTGAAATGCTTTTTGGGCTAGTTGTAGGGTTTTGTTTATCCAGAAAGAATGGTCTTTTTTCTGAGAAGAAAAAATAGGACGTGGCATGAAACTATTGAATGAGTAATAAATCCTGGAGTGTTTCCAGTTCTTTTACTAGTTCATCTTGTCCTAAAACCGTATTGATATCCGGTGCAAATGTTTTTGTTATTGCTAAGCCAGAATGGATCGTTCTTACTTCCGTAACACAAGAATCAAATTTTGCTAATGAAAAATATGCTGATGCTAAAGATAGCCTCACATCTAAATGATTCATAAGGCTATTGTGTGGAAATATCCAAGGCTCAGAACTAACGGGGTCTTGTGCTGCAAAAAATGATCTTCCATAAACACGCGCCAAGGAATCGTTCCCAATTGCACGATTTGCAAAAGTAAGTCCTGCAAATATATCCAAATTCACGCCAGGCGTTAAAGATTCATCCCAGCTTAAAGTTTTGCCTAATTCAAAATAGGTAATGGCCGAATCAATAAATCCCAACTTTCCAAAAGACCAAGCCAAACCATTGTACGCATCCATATAACTTGAGTCTTTATCAAATCCATCACGAAACCATTGATTGGCTTCAGAGAAGTCATCGGCTTCGTAAAGCGTCCAAGCATAATCCGTTAATTCTTTCTCACTTGGAACAATGGTTTCTCTACAAGAATATGTGATAAGAAGTCCGATCATGAGGCCAAAAGATAGGATGTTTTTGTATCTTTTCATTATTTCATTAAGATCATTTTTTTATTATTAACAATTCCCATTTCCGTGCGCAATTGAACAAAATATATTCCAGTTGGAAGCATTTTTCCAAATTTATCTCTTCCATTCCATTGGACACGAAACTGGCCGATTTGATCATGCTTTTCAACCAATGTTGTCACATGTTGACCCAACAAATTATAAATAGAAATGGAAACATTTTGACGAAGTCCATCCAAAAGTCCTACTTCATAAACAATATTAGTCACAGGATTAAATGGATTGGGGTAATTTTGATGTAAACTCGTTTCTTCTGGAACAATGATGGTTCTAGGTCCTGTTCTAAAATATCCAGTTTTTTCTGTAAAAGTCAAAATCTGCCCATCTTTTGTAATTGTAGGGAGTTCTTCCCAAGTTACGCCATTGAGTCGCTGATAAATGGCTAAATCATCTCGTTGCCCTTGGAATGAGACTTCCACAGGATTTCGAAATTGATACGACTCATCCCCAATCATATAGGAGGCTTTATCTGTAAATTGGTGACTAAATAAAGACGAGTCCACAATGATAAAGTTTTGATTTGATGTCACCGTTCCAGGATCTCCAACAATTCGAAATCGTCCATCATGACTTGCACCATACCATCTTTCACTGGTTTCGGCAAAAGATAGAACGAAGTAATTAGACCAAGATGTATCACCTACCATCGCATCTGCAAATATGTCAAAAGAATAAGAACGGGCAACACTAAAGTCATAATTGCCAATCCAGGTAAAAGCACCGATCGTATCGAGTGGAATGGATTCACTTTGGATATTGAGAGACAAATTTGTGGTTTTTTCTACCGTATCAATAATGACGATTTGTAGATAATTTGAAAATGCATTGTTCTGAATGATAGCCACAGATGGTGAGGGACGAACCACGCGCAAAACATCTAAAGTAAATGTGGCCGTATCGGATATAGCCTCATCTGAAACAATGACTTGAATCACGGTTGAATCCGACCAAAGTGATTGAGGCGTGAATACAACAGAATCTCCTACATTATGAGAGGTGTATGTACTCGGTGTAATCGTCATGAATTCACCATTAGTAAGCGCCGAAATTGTAAACGTCAATGTGGAATCATCAACATCACTGGTAAATGCACCAAAATCAATGGCAATTGAATCATTTTCCCATACAACCGAATCTGCAATTGTAGCGATGACAGGTGGATCATTTTCGGCTAAAACTGTAACAGTAATCGTATCTCTACCTTCGGCACCATCTAAATCTTGCGCAATAATCACGGCGCGATTTTCGCTTCCAAAATAATTGGAATCACTGGTAAAGGTTGCCCATAATTCACTATTAATCGTATCTAAAGAAACAGAAATAAATGGATTTGCCGCTGATAAAACAGATAATCCTGCTCCACCCATATTTGATAAAATGGGCAAATCTGCTCCAAATTTTGGATTGAATCCAAGATACTCACGGGCTAACTTATTTTGCGTATGCCAAGAAGTGCCTGGCCCCACCACAATTTGTCCTAATGGATATTCATCATCCAAAGCATTGGTATCAATAATAACCACTTGCCAAATAACGCCACTTGTATCACTGTTATCCACATCATCCACATAAGACGTTAAATTAATGCGAACTGAATCGCCTGAATCTTCCGTCCAAGAAAGAGCATCGTCTGGTGATAATATATTCACAATTGGCGTATCATTCACAGCTAACACGGTTAAAGGGAATAAAAATGTATCTGCCATAGTATAGGCATCAGTCACAATCACTTGAATTTGATATGAACCAGTGTCATCTTGCGTGGGCTCCCAAGTCATAACACCATTTGCATCAATACTCACAGAATCTGTTTCACTTTCTCCAAGAATACGTGTGGTGCTAATTTTGTAAGTAAATGCATCACCCTGTTGGACCAATAAATCAGGATCCGTAATCGAAAGTGAATCTGTCCAAGCGATATCCTCGGACAAAACGGTGCTATCAACCGTCGTAATAACCGGCGCTGTATTGATGCGTAAAAGTGTATCTGATGCCAATGTATCAGAGATATTCCCTGCTACATCAAAGCTACGAATATGCGATACGTAAGATTCATTATGTTCCAAAAATAAGTCAAAAACCAAAGGCTCTGTTGGGAAGGTTACTGTATCCCAATCGTAAAATGCATTGAGTGAAGCGGTTCCTATTTTTTCAATAGCAATTTCATATCGCTCCAAACCTGAGGCACTGACATCACCTGGGTCAACGAATTCTGTCCATTGCACGGAAAGCGTATCATTAGAAATCAATGTATCAAGGGTGAACACATTTCCCCCACTGATGCTTCCAATAGTGGGTGCACTCGGATCATAAACATATTTTTGCACGCTCGCTGTTCCCGTTGTATCATTCCCGTATCGATCTATAATTACGGCAGAAACTTCTATAGAATCGCCCAAAACCAAAGATGGGAGCGCAGCATCTATTTCTGCCATACTTCGATAAAATGAAATAGCAGATCCAGACTGACTCAAACTATCAGGTGTCCCCACTGAAACAGCACCACCACCCTGGGTAATGATATTCATTTTCACATCAAGTGTTCCACCAAAGTAGAGCGTAGAATCTTGTGCAAACGTTTCAATTGGGACTTGTATTTCTAATGAATCGCTAATGCCATTTAACCATAATTGCACCGGATTTTGCCCATGAACGATCACATCGCCCACCGCAAAGGCAGTTGGATGCTGATTATCTACACGAAATAAATTATTGTCCACATAAGTTCCCACAGCATTTCTGGCTAAATCATTTGCCGTTATTGAAATTTCCAAAGGTCCATTATTATGACTACTATCTTGAATTACGACCTCAAAGACCCAAACTGAATCATTATTTGTAGTTGAGATTGAGTCTATTCCTGTTACAACATTTCCATTTCCATTTCCATAAATTACGCCTAATGTCGGTTTGGGGTCGGTCGTCGCAAGAGGCTCATTCATGCTTACAGTAATATGCACCGTATCTCCTCCTGCACCAAAATTCCCGGCATTTGGATTTGTGATATTTTCGTATGCGATGGTTGCTGTCGCTTCTGTATTATCGACATAAAGTGTGTCTGGCATGGATAAAGAATCATTGGCATTCCCAGCTAAATCTAGCGCAACGATGGAAATGCCCACATTGCCTTGATTGCCTGTTCCAGCAGGAATAATTGCAGGATAATACCACAAAGTAGAGTCAGTATTATTCATGCTTAAATCTGCATCTGTAATATCATCGCCTGTTGCTCCTGCTCCACCATAATCTACAGAAATAGTTGGTGTAGGAATTGGATTCATTCGTTCATTAAACTGCACCCAAACCGTATCCGAAAAACCATCGCTCGCATATAATTCTGTAAAGGATATATCTGCATAAGATGGTGAAATATCATAAGTTACGGATGCAATCGTATCATTTCCTGTATTCCCAGCCGTATCCGCGGATGTGAAGATGATGTCATACTTTGTGCCATCTACTAAATTGGGGACAGAATTCAAGCTTGAAGGATCATGGACTCCCGAGGATAATTCTGTTAAAGATAAATCACTATTTACATTTACGCCAGGGCCTGAAATTCGTTCAAAGGAAATATTTCCTGAAGATATATCCTCTGATAATGTCCAAGCAAAGATATCAATCGCATTAATATATGCACCCGTATCAGGCGAAAATGATGAAAAAGCTGGATCCGTATTATCAACACGCAAAGTATTCAGACCCGTAATATCTTCGGATACAATCGCATTCCCTGCGATGTCCGTAGCCGATAAAGTAAGCTCAATTACACCATCCATATTTTCAGAACCAAGAGCATTCAATGGAATAGAATATGTCCAAATCGAATCTTGCGTTTTTGTTAGTGTTTGTGCAACTAAATCTGTTGCTTCTGCTTCAGGGTAATTCACATCAACCGTAGGCACAGTGCCATTATCCATCACTTCAGAAAAAGTAAAGGTAGCGAGTGTATTCGTATCTTCATATCTCACTAAAGAATCTCCATCAAATGAGATTGCGCATGTGGGAAGACTTAAATCAATTTCTACTGTTAAGTCCGCTGTGCTTTGTCGTGTGTTTCCAGCACTATCTGTAGCAATGGTAAAGAAGTAATAAATCCCAGAAACTAAAGCAGAAGTGGAATCAGTTACCGTTTCTACTGCAGACACCAAGGTTTCTGCTATTAAACTTGTATCATTTGCGCTGGTAATCATATAAAGAGATGCATATTCCCCCTCAGTCAAATTATTCGAAATAATATGAGGTTTATCATCATTTGTAATATTGTCTAAAGAACTTTTTCCCGTGTCCCAAGCTGTTTCTAAATCAGGTACATCTGGCGTAAGTATGGGCTGCTGAGTATCAATCCTCACAGATAATGCTTCACTTACGAGTGAAACGTTTCCTGCTATATCTCTTATCGCATAATATATGAGATAAGGGGTCGTTGCATTCGCTAGAGGTGTAGTCATTATTAAGGTGTCTAAACTACTCTGACTCATTCTTATTCCACTATCAAACTGCCCACCTGCACCTTGTTGTCCATCGTAATACAAAATAATAGAATCAAGCGTTGTGGGGAGACCCGTCAATACGAAAGTAGGTAAAGCAACATTCGTAATGTCGTCTAAAGATGAAATACCTGAATCAGATGCATCTATTAAATCAGGTGCTGATGCTGGTGTGGGTGGCGTTGTGTCAATAACGATACTTAAGGTCGTTGCAGATGCAATCGATAAATTCCCAGCTAAATCTTTAACTTTAATCAAAATTTGATGAGTATTATCACTTAAACTATCTGCAGTTATTGACATAGTTGTCGCTGTGATTTCGATTCCTTTATCCAATACATCATCAACGTAAAGATAAAGGGAATCATCTGCTGAGGCGAGATTTGTGATCGAAAATTCAGGCGTATAATCATTGGTTAAATCATCTGAATTACTATCACCCGAATCAGAGGCGTCCACTAAATCAATACCAACACCAGAAACATCCGGTGCATCTGTATCCACTGTAACCGTAAGAGCGGGAGAAATTGCTGATTCATTTCCTGCCAAATCTTTGGCTGTAACCGTATAATCAGCTGTTACTGCACCATTCACAGTAATCGTTTCAGAAGCTCCTGTTATATCTAATGAATCTTGAACAACAGCATTTGCGAAAATATACAATCGATCTCCATTTGAAAGAGATCCAACAGCAAATTGTAAGCTTGTTTCATTCGTAATGTCGTCCGAATTGTCTGAACCGCTATCCGTTCCCGATGTTAAATTGGGTGCATCCGGTTGGACAGGAGGTCCTGTATCAATCTTCATGGTCAAGCCTGCACTTGATGACGATAGGTTTCCTGCTATATCTAATACTTTATATGTAATGGCTATAATTCCATCTGCCCATGATGAAGAGGCTTGAAGTGTGTCTAAACTGCCTTGGCTCATTCGTAATCCACCATCTAACACACCATCTTTAAATAGAAGAATAGAGTCAAGGGTACTTGGGAGGCCTGCAAAGATAAAATTAGGTTGATCCACATTTGTCACTTCATCTCCTAGAATAAAGCCAGAATCATCCGTATTCATTAGTATAGGCACAGTTGAAATCGTCCAGGGCGTAGTGTCAATGGTTACAGTGAGACTCGTAGATGCACTGGACCAATTCCCTGCCAAATCCTTTGAAACAACTTTAATATTTTTCTCACCATCGGCTAAAGCTGAAGATGTTAAAGATAAAGTAGCTCCTCCCGCCTTATCTCTTGCCGTTGTATCACTATTATTGATGACGAGATAAATAGAGTCGGTTGCCGTTAACCCAGTAATCGAAAATTCAGGTGTGTCATCATTCGTTAAATTATCTGTATCACTATCTCCCGAATCTGATCCAACCACCAGATCTACAGCCACGCCAGACATATCCGTCGCCGTTTGATCAAATGTAACACCATTTGCGTCGCCTACCAATGCAGTTTGAGCTGAAGCGCCAGCATTTCCTGCACTATCTTTATAAGTAATAGAAAAAGAAACATCTCCTTCTGTCTCAGAGGATGTCATATCATAAGTTGCAGACCAATTTTGTCCATCGACACCTGCAATAACTGTTGGGCTTGCCCCTGCAATGCTTACGGGCGTTGGTTCTTGAAGATTGTCATCAGCCACAAAGGTAAGTGTGATTGTATTCCCAACAATGGCCAGAGTATCACTTACATCATTATTTGATGCTAACGCAACGCTCGTAAGCGTTGGTGCTGTTTTATCATAGGTTACATTGTTCCCAGTCGTAATCGATGTAACAGTTGTTCCACTATTTCCTGCTAAATCAGAAAAATCGATACTAATTGCGACCGTCCCCTCCGTATGGGAAGCTAAAGTTTTTGTAGCCGTCCATTGTGTCGCGTCTGCACCCGCTGCAACAGTCACGCCAGTCGTAGCTCCTGCCATTGAAACAGAACCAGCCGTAGAACCAATTTCTTCTGATGCTACCAAAGTTAAAACAACGTCTTCATTCTCTTTGGCATAATGGGCAAAACCCGATGTAGTGGAAGCAATAGAAACGGTGGTTAGGGTTGGGGCAGTCATATCAAAGCTTACACTTGAACCATTTGTGGTACCACTTACATCGGCTCCAACATTATTTGAAAAATCTTCATAACCCGTTATTGAAAATGTAATCGCTGATCCATCGAAGGCATTATCCGAACTGGACATAGTATAAGTTGCTGTAAATTCTGTATCGGAATCGCGAGATACCGCTGCCGCATTACCCGCAATGGTCACACTCGGTTCCTTTCCACTTTTTATTAATTCACTGGCCGTGATTGAAACCGTAATAACATCGCCGACTTTCGCTAAAGACGAATTCGCATTATCTGACACAATAGAAACAATGTCAAGCGTCGGCACATCTTTATCAAAAGAAACACCGCTTCCATCAATGTCATCAATTAAAGCAATTACTTGTGTTCCAGTATTCCCAGCTAAATCAGTAAAATCTACAGTAAATGAAATCGCTGCAGTAGATGCCTCATTACTCGTCATCGTATAAGTAGCCGTCCATTGTGTCGCGTCTGCACCAGCTGTATTCGATGCGGTTTGCCCTGCAATTGTAACTGTCGGCGACTGAATATCTTCCAAAGCAACCAAGGTTAAAGTAACAATATCTCCAACAATCGCAACTGTATCTGCAGAATTAATATGATTCGATGCAATGGAAACCCGTGAAAAAGTAGGTATTACCGCATCCACCACCAAAGCTTTATTGTCGCCCAAAGAATTGGCATCTCCAGGATTCGCTAATGTTAATACAGCATTATTGCCAACTTCATCCTTAATTGTCCCACTATTTAAAGCTAAAGAACTATTATTAACATAATCTAAATCTGCAGATAGATGGTTCGTAGCAACTGTATAGGAAAAAGTGAGAACGTTTGTCCCCGTCCCACTTGAATAATCAACTACCGCATCTGATCCACCTGTTTCTAAAGTCAACTGAGGCGTACCTGTAACGATGACCGTTTCAGAAAAAGTAATATCTATTGCAATAACATCATCTTCAAGGTAGTAACCATTGTTGTCTGCTGAGCTTACGGAGGAAACTGTTGGCGCACTTGTATCTACAACTAAATTGGTATTATTCCCTAATGAATTCGCAGCACCAGGAGAAGCAAGGGTTAGCGTTGCATCATTTAAAGCTCCATCCTTGATTGTTCCTCCGTTTAAGGCCAAAGAACTTGTGGCAACATAATCCAAATCTGTGGCAGTTTCACCTGCACTGATGGTATAGGTGAAAATTAAAGTCGTAGATCCTGACCCACTGGCATAATCTACCACAGCATCTGATCCACCTGTTTCTAAAGTCAACTGAGGCGTTCCAGTGACGTTCACAATCTCTGAAAATTCAATGTTAACAGAAATACCATCACCTTCGTTATATGTTCCATTTGCAGTTGTACTTGTCACATAATCTACTGTTGGAACTGTCGTATCAATAATAAAATTCTTATTATCTCCCAACGAATTTCCAGCGCCTGGCGTAGGCAGTGTTAAGGTAACATCATTTCCGAATGCATCTTGAAGTGTTGCCCCATTGAGAGACAGCGAATTTGCATCCACATAATCTAAGTCGCTCGCAGTTTCACCAGCAGAAACGGTATAATTAAAAATAAGATTGCCTGAACCTGTCCCGGAAGAATAATCTACAACAGCATCTGAGTCACCTGTTTCTAAAGTCAATTGAGGCGTTCCAGAAACCGTTACATTATCATCAAAGGCAATCGTAATTGCAATGATATCACCTTCTTTATAGGAGCCATTTGAAGTACCCGAAGTTACATTACTGATGGTCGGCCGAATACCATCTATAACGAGCGCCTTATTATTGCCCAAAGAATTTCCAGCACCAGGAGAGGCCAAAGTAAGAGTCGCTTGATTCCCAGCTAAATCTTTTATGACTCCTGTCAGAGCAGTCGTGCTAACATAATCAAGATCCCCACTGCTATGGTCTTCTTCAACCGTATAAGTAAATGTTAATTTTTGTGTAATGTCTCCAGTTCCACTCGTATAAGAAACTGCTTTATCACTATCTCCTGTTTCCAAAGTAATTACTGGCGTACCTGTCACATAGACAACTTCATCAAATTCAACTGCAACAGGGATAATATCATCAATTTTTTTATTTCCATTTGTGCTTGCATCTACATCAGAAACAGTGGGTGGTGTCGTATCAATGATAATTGCTTGATTATCACTAATGGAATTAACTTGCCCTGGTGTTGCTAACGTCAAAGTGGCCGTATTTCCCGCCAAATCTGTAATACTTCCCGTCAAAGCATTTGTGGCTTTATAATCAAGGTCACTCGTAGTTTCTCCAGAAGAAACGGTGTAAGTAAAATTAAAGCTATTCGTTGTAGTTCCACTAGTATAATCCACCACGGCATCCGAAACACCTGTTTCCAACGTGATTTGAGGTGTTCCACTTGTCACATAGACAACTTCATCAAATTCAACTGTAATACCAATTGATTCATTTGCCATATAGCTTCCATCAGTTTTGCTACTAGTTACCGATGAAACAGTAGGCTCTGCAGTATCAAGAATAATACTTTTATTTACGCCTAAAGATGTGGGGTTACCTGGTGCTGCTAAAGTTAACACAGCATCATTTCCAGGGACATCTGTAATATTTCCACTCAATGCACTCTGGTTTGTGTAATCCAAATCAGATGCATTATCGCCATCTGCCACTGTATAAGTAAAATTCAAAGTTGTGGATCCCGTACCATTCGAATATGAAGCATTTTGATTGCTACCATCCATATCTAATGCTAAAGTTGGTGTTCCGCTGGTTACGGTTACAATTTGATCAAAAACAACTTGTATCGTTATTGTTTCTCCATCGCTATAAGAACCATCAATCGTAGATGCAGTTACATTACTAATCGTTGGTGCTATGCCATCAACGATAAATGTTTTATTCTCTCCCAAAGAATTTGTTTGCCCAGGAGTCGCAAGCGTAAGGTCAGCATCATTACCTGCAGCATCTTGAATTGAACCTCCATTTGTAGCTAAGGAAGTGGTTCCCACATAATCTAAATCATCGCTCGCATTGCCTGAAGCAACAGTATAGTTGAAAATTAAATCTCCACTTCCTGCATTGGAGCTATAATCGACTAGTTCATCAGAACTACCCGTTTCTAACACAATCTGTGGCGTTCCAGTAACGGTCACAATTTCAGTGAATGAAACTTTAATAGCGAGAACATCACCAATAATTTTTATAGCTGCATCGCTGGTGGCAGAAGTCACCTCTGAAACAGTTGGCGCTGTTACATCATAATAAAAATAATCTGCATCACCTGCACTAGCTGAAATACTTTCATAACCATTGTCATCTGCTTGACATGTGACCTCCGTATTTCCACCAAATGCATCATCTACAATGTAAAATATGATTTTTTGTCCATTCGTCAAGGCAGGAAGTTGAGCATCTGTAATTGAAATATTCATTGACGTATTACTGTGAGTACCCGTTGCTAATTGAGTTTTTGTTCCACTATCGATTTTATATTTTATAACATAAGTTCCTCCATCAGCAAAACTGCTAGTGGAAATACGAAAACCACCTGTCCCTCCGTTGTATGTTTTCGAGTCATAATTATAATAACCAGAGGGCGTTCCTTCTGTACTCACATCATGCTGAGTTCTTATCGTCGCAGTTTGAGCAATTAAAAATTGCGTCAATAAGATTAAAATAAACAGAAATGGAGAACGCTTAATCATATAATGGGATTGAATCGTGAGATGTGTTTAAAGATTAATGCCAAGCAAAATAACACCATCCATCCAAGACCCATGCCCCAACTTGGTATCATTACTCGTTGAAAGATTTAGTGCTTCTGTTGTTCTAAATCCAAAACGAAGGTCCAAAAGTCCAGCGATACTCAAGCCATAAGAGGCTTCCGCCATAAAGCCAAAGGAGCCTCCAATCATTCCGGTTCCAATTTTTACTTTCCCAGGACCGGCAGGGAAAACCAACAAACCTAAGCCGGTTATCCCAGAAGCCAATTGCCCCATATTCGGCGGCTTGGCTCGTTCGAATTTGAAAGTGCCTATTTCTGCTCCAAATCTAAATTTTACCCCCAAGACGCGCATAAGCATGGGAAATTCAAAACTGAGTCTTGCATCTACATTTGAATTATAATCCTGAAGCGTTGTATTGACAAAACGAGGAGACGATACGGCAATATCAAGCGTATACCCTAAACGATCTGCTTCATCTGATAATTCTGTATCCGAGGCTTCATCGTCTTCATACTCGTCATCTTCATACTCATCGTCTTCATACTCATCGTCTTCATATTCTTCGTCTTCATATTCTTCGTCGTCGTATTCTTCATCGTCATACTCGCCATCTTCATATTCTTCATCATCAAGATATTCATCATCATCATAGTCCTCATCATCAAATTCTTCATCGTCGAAAAAGACTTCAACATCATCTTCGGAATCTTGACCATACGTAACGTTAATCGGCATAACAAAAAAGAGTAGGATTAGCATCCAACTTTTAAACAACACGCCAAAAAAGGCACTGTGCAAGTGTCTGTTTTTATTCATTTTGAGCTCCGTCCCCTAGGTGGGGTTTTCTCCAATTCTCATTTTGGACAAAATTATCTTACCTCTTGAGTGAAAACACTCGGACTAATATAGGGCTTCACTGAGGAATTGAGCAATTTTTTTTTAAAGAGAATTAAAGATAAATATAAAGTGCTTTCTCAGAAAATCATATCACTATGAAGCACCATAATTTTGATCCCACTTCTCGAGTTCTGGACCGATCGTTTTATACCATAAAGATGGAATAAGGCAAATCAATAATGTGCTTAAATAACCACTTGGCATTTGAGGCGCATGGACATAGGGATCTAATTTCCAAAATGGGACTTTTGGTTTTTCATGATGAGCGGAATGCCTCGTTAAGGTAAACAAAACAATGCTACTCATTTTTCTATTCGTATTCCAAGAATGTTCAGGTCCGACACTTTGTCCATCATCTCTCATCAAACCATAATGTTCCATATAATTTGCGATTTCAAGAATGAATTTTGCGAAAATTGCTTGTCCAAAAAATAAAATGAAACCCAATAATCCGCCGACTTGATAAAATAATCCCATCCAAACGATTGACATAAAGTATCCACTTATCATTCGATTATGGTACGAAAAAGAACTGTATCCATTTTTTTTAAGACGTTTTAGCTCAAGTTTCCACGCGCTCAAATGACCTAATAAGGTAGATCGTATTGCAAACACATAAACATTCATCCCTCTGGGGGCAGTTGCTGGATCTTTCCTTGTTCCAACAGTAACATGATGACCATAGACATGCTCAATGGCAAAATCTGCATTACAACTAATCGAAAGGAGCCATCTTCCTTCAATCATAGATATTTTATTTTTAATTCTGTGTGTCAATTCATGAGCAACATTGGTTCCATATCCTGCCACAATAAATCCTGTCCCAAGGACTGCACCTAAATAATCAATCCACATATTTTGGTTTCTCGCAGAAAGAAAATCATGGGAGAAAATATGAGATAAACGTTGACCTAGACCCAAAAAATCAAAATACTTATTACCCGATGACCACATTAAACTCATCATTACGATTCCAATTAAAGGCAAAGCTAAATGAAGGGGCACTTCGAGTAACCATGGATAGTTATATTGAGGATTTGATGTATCATCGCCTAGAACCGCATCGCCCACAATGACAATCAAGAATAATAAACTCAAACCCAACCACATCCAATTCCCACCAAGAAATATGCCAACAATCAAAGGAAGCGTTAAAATCGGCATCAGAAAATATTTTAAGTATTTCATATTATTTCTTCCTATTTGTCCTCATTACGTAATGCTAACGTAACAGTGGTTCGAGTTCTTCTTCTTGTCTCTATGTTTTGCACCTTTTCCGGTAATGCCGTCATAATGGAATTTATGGCAATTATTAAAATGTCTAAACCTCTTATGTTGATTTTGGATGAATAGCTATAGTTTTGGAATTGCTTAGAAGTTGCGAGTGATAAGCATTGTTTTATCATTAATCGACCTAAATCATTTCAATTAATTTTTTTATATTTTCAAACGCCTTATGAATATCATAGTCAATATCACTTCGCTTGTAATTAATGATATCATTACAAAATACAGGGCTTTTTATCTTCTTTTCAAGGTTGGTAGGCCTAACAGCACGAAACAAGATACTCCCTCTATCCTGCCAAGTATTACCCGGTTTATGGCCTTATCTTTAAAATATAATGATCTACTCGACATTGGGCATTCTATACGAGACATCGCCGAATACGAAGGTGTGGATAAATCTTACATACTCCGGATTGTAAAAATGGTGTATCTCTCACCTAAAATTCAAGAAAAGATTGCCTTGTATTTATGGACTATATTATCTATTATTGCCTTGTATTTATGGTAATTAAATAAATGAAATCCATTAAAAGATCTATTGAAAATGCCTTATCCTCGTGGAAAACCACCACGAATAGAAAAGTTTTAATGCTTCGGGGTGCAAGGCAAGTTGGCAAAACATTTTCAATTCGAAAATTCGGACAGAAGTTTGATCGTATTCTTGAAGTGAATTTTGACGATAATACAAATATTCATTCTCTGTTTGGTGGAGACATGGATGTTCAAAATATAATTCAAACACTTTCGGTTCAATACAATATCCCCATTATAGAAGGAACAACACTTGTCTTTTTTGATGAAATCCAAGCGTGTCCAAATGCGATCCGCTCTTTACGGTACTTTTATGAAAAAATGCCGGATTTACATGTAGTTGCCGCTGGTTCACTTTTAGAATTCGCTCTGGAAGAAATACCATCTTTTGGCGTCGGAAGAATCCAAACATTGTTTATGTATCCCCTGACTTACCACGAATTTTTATCTGAAATCCATCCGTCGCTACCACCCATTATTGATGCTGCCGATTCAAATAATCCATTAGAAAATAATTTACATCAATTGGCGTGTGACTATTTTAAAACATACCAAATTATTGGAGGAATGCCGGAAGTTGTTTCTGAATACCTTGAAACAGGAAATTATCTAAACTGCACACAATTATTAGATAATTTGGTACAGTCATTCCAAACAGATTTTGCGAAATACAAAAAACGATCACCCCTTGAAGCCTTAAAACTTGTCTTTCAATCCATAGCAAAACAGGCGGGAAATAAATTTATTTATAAACATGTTGCGCCTGAATTAGAGCATAAAACAATCAAATCTGCATTGCAACTTCTTCTTCAAGCGGGATTAATCTATAAAATTCACCACTCTGGTGGTTCTGGGATCCCTTTGGGCAGTCAAATAAACCCCAAAAAGTTCAAAATATTGCCTTTTGATTCGGGTATTTATCAAAGGCTCTTAGGCCTAAATTTGAAAGATTATTTTTTGAAAAATAATTTGGAACTGATAAACAAAGGCAGTCTAGCCGAAGTCACAGCAGGTATTCAGTTAATGCATCACCAATCATCATTGCTACAACCACAATTATACTATTGGCATCGTGAAGCTAAAAGCAGTAACGCTGAAATTGATTATATTATTCAGCAAGATGGAAATATTATCCCAATAGAAGTTAAAGCCGGGACCAAAGGTCAAATGCAAAGTATGTTTCTTTTTCTTAATTCTAAAAATCTTGATAGAGGAATTCGCCTTTCTTTGGAAAATTACAGTCGGAACGATAGGATAGAAAACATTCCCCTTTATGCCATTAAATCTCTCTTGGATTCACATCAATAATTTTCAAAATGTCTAAATATTTTGAATGATAAAATCCTAATAGCTATAATATCAAATATATCGATTGGTGTTCGAAAATTTGAAGGTATGGATAAATCTTACATACTCCGGATTGTGAAATTGATATTTCTCTCATCCAAGATTCAAGAGAAGATTCTGCTTCTTCCCCGTTCTTTAAAATATCAGTCGTATATGTCAGCCAAGGATTTGTTAAAACTGGTGGAGATTGTGGGGTTTGAAGAGCAGGAAGGGGTGTTAGAGAAGATTTGGGTATGAATTATTTGTAGCCGTATTTATGTTCGGATTGGTTTTTTGGAAGG
>Ga0066606_10001170_pt1 | contig 16406 bp, 14 predicted proteins | sample SaaInlV_DNA_100m_FD_60386 | JGI IMG/M metagenome (GOLD analysis project Ga0066606, IMG submission 60386) | Marine microbial communities from expanding oxygen minimum zones in the Saanich Inlet - SI075_LV_DNA_100m | ecosystem: Environmental > Aquatic > Marine > Unclassified | place: British... | reverse complement strand
TTTGCCAATAATCTAGTGGAGTAAATTCGACATGGAATAACGGCTGCAATATGAGGAAATTTATTATTTTGAGTTTTTTTCTTCAAATATCTAGATCAAATTGATCTAGATTAAGTGTATATTTAAGAATAATTTAATGTTAAGAATAATTTAATGTTAAGAATACAACCAATATTGCAAAAACGGTTTTAATTAATGATTAAAAATTAATGATTAAAAATTAAAGAATTAAGTTTAAAGGATATCAAAATAAACCATAAAAAATGATAAAAAAACTAAATAAAATAGATTTACAATTAGTAACAAAAAAGGATTTTGAATTTCTTTATGAACTTCTAAAAGAGCGTAATTCTTCTATAAATATATCACATCAAAAAATGCCCACCTACAATAAACACATTAATTTTATTTCATCAAAACCATATTCAAAATGGTATATCATTTATTTTGAAAGAACTAAAGTTGGTTCAATTTACATCTCAAAACAAAATGAAATAGGTATTTTTATTATGAAAAAATTTTTAAAAAAAAGAATAGGTTCAGAAGCATTAGAAATTATTATAAAGTCAAATCCAAGGAAACAATTTTTGGCAAATATTAATCCTAAAAATAAAAAATCCATAGAGTTTTTTAAAAAAAATGGATTTAAGATTTTACAACATACATATGAACTACGATGAGAAAATTAAATGAATAATGTCTAAAAAAATAAAATTATTTGATCCATTTGTTGATACCAAGGAGGAAAAAGCTATAAAAAAAGTTCTCTACAGTCATTTTTGGGCTTCAGGAGTAGGAGAAGGAAATGTTTTCAAATTTGAAGAATTATTTAAAAAATATACAAAATCAAAAGAATGTATTGCAGTTAATAGTGGTACAGCCGCTCTTCATTTAGCGTTATCTCTATTTGATTTAAAAAATAAAGAAGTAATTTTACCATCTCTTTCTTTTGTGTCAACTGCACATGCAATTACTTACAATGGAGGAATTCCTATTTTTGTAGATGTTGAACCTGAAACATTGTGTATTGATCCAGAAAAAGTAAAAGATGCAATTACTGAAAAAACAAAAATAATTTTACCAGTACATTTTTCAGGAATGCCATGTAATTTGGATAAATTAAACAAGATTAAAAAAAAATTTAATTTAAAAATTATAGAAGATGCAGCTCATGCTGCTGGTTCTTCATATAAAAATAAAAAAATAGGAAGTCATAATGATATTGTTTGTTTTAGTTTCCATCCTGTAAAAAATTTAGCAATGCCTTCTGGTGGAGTTATATCTATTAATGGAAAAAATACTAAAAAATTAAAAAATACGTTAAAATCTAGAAGGTGGGTAGGAATTTCAAATAGAAAAGGACCAAAATATGATGTCACTGATATTGGTTGGAATTATTATATGAATGAATTTTCTTCAGTCATAGGAATAGAACAATTAAAAAAATTAGAACAAACTAATTCAAAACGAAAATATATTGCAAAAAGATATTCACAAGAATTAAAAATTAATAAAAAAATTCCATTTACAAAAGATTGTTCATATCATTTATTTTGGATAGCTGTAAATAATCAAAATGAATTTATGAAAAAAATGCTTGAGAATAATATTGAAACAGGAATACATTATTTACCAATACATAAAATGAAATACTATAATTCAAAAATAAAATTAAAAATTACTGAAGATATGACAAAGAAGATAGTAAGTTTACCAATTCATCCAAATTTAAAAAATACTGAAATTGATAAAATCATTAAATTGACAAATAAATTTTCAAAAGATTAAACTAATCATATTCAGTTATCCCTTCATCTTTTTTAATATCCTTTAATGCTATTTTTCCATTTATATTTTCAAGGAATCTTGGTTCTGCACCACGATTACAATTACCAGATCGAAGAATTTCAAAATTTATTCCTTCACGTAGAACTTCACCTTTAGAAATATTAGTTATAGATTGAATTGATCTAGTTGCAAATGATCTAAGTTCTTTTTCAACATCAAGAATTTCTTTTATACCTACTCCAAACATAGATTGTGATCTCCTGATGGCATCAACCATAGATTGTAATTCTGAAGGAATTAATGCAAAAGAATGATCAGGTCCAGGAAGAGAACGGTCCAAAGTAAAGTGTTTTTCTATCACAGTTGCACCTAATCCAAGAGACATGATTGGTGCAATAATTGGATCAGTACTATGATCAGAAAATCCTACAGGTAAATTATAACGAGATTTCATTTTTGGAATTACAGATAAATTAAGAGATTCAATAGGACAAGGATATTTTGAAGTGCATTGTAATAAAATAATTTTATTATTTCCATTATTTTGTATACGTTTAACACAAAAATCTATTTCGTCATAAGTACTTGCACCAGTTGAAATAATAATTGGCTTGTTTGTTTTAGCCAAAAAATCTATTAGTCTCACATGATTAATTTCAAAGGATGCAATTTTATGGATTGAAACATGTTGATCAATAATTTCTGCATCTTGTATTGAAAATGGTGTTGACATAAACATAATATTTTCTTCTTTACATGATTTTACTAATTCAGGGATCATTTCATATGGCATTGAATACTCATCAAAAATTTTGGCCACATCTTGAGTAGAACCTATTTTTGAAAGATAATCACTGGATCCTGGATTTGAAACATATGTGGTTTCAGGTCTATATGTTTGAAATTTAACAGCATCAGCACCAGCATTTGCAGCAACTTTGATTAATTTTTTAGATTGATTTAGATCTTCTTCATAACTACCACACTTCCAGTTAGAACCAGCCTCGGCAATCACAAAAATATGTTGAGAAGTATTAAAATCGATCATAATTATCTAATATGGTAATAATAAAAATATATTTTGATCAGAAAAGTAATCATAAAAAATCAATCAACATTATCAAAATGAATTTTTTCAATATTTCCATTTTCATCAATCAACAAATTTCCATTTGTATCTTTTTTAAACAACGATTTATCAGTAAATTTTTCACAGACTTTAAGAAATTCATCGTGGGTTAAACCTGTATCATTTAAAAATTCAGTTAAATATTTTGTAGGAATTTTTCCTTCATATTGTTTAACTAATTTTAAACCTTCTTCTCTACTAATTCGGCCATATCGAATTTCAATTGAAGCTTGATCAGTTGCCCTACCAAAACCATATTTTAAAAATTTAAAATAATCATGAAAAACAGTATATTTTGTATCAAGATTTTCATAGTTTGTATATGTACCCTCTTTAATTTCAGGATTGAAAGTAAACCCTAAATTTTTTACAAGATCTAACTGCTTAAACATATCCCATTTTAAATAATATCCTAGAAAAATTCCAGTGACATCAATTTTTTGTATATCTTCATCCGTAGGATAAAGATAAGGCAAAAGATCTTTTTTGTCAATGCCATATTTCATCATATCAATAGGTTTTATTTTATCTAAGAAATAACCCCCATGTTTTTCATTCCATTTTCGATCAAGATAAGGACTTGAACTAACTTCTCTTGAACCACCATATTCCATTTGTGGATTTTCGCCCCAAATAATTAATGGAATTTTATAATTTACAGCTACTTGTATTGGGATGGTAAAAATTCCAATATGTTCAGGCCATTCAAAATCTCCAAGTTCATGTAATCCAAATCTAGAAAGTTTTTTGTATATTTTAGGATTAGGAGTAAATTCAATACAGTCCATTCCTAGGGATTTTAGATTTTCAATATTTTTTCTACCTATATCAGTAAAATCAATTGGATGAAAACTTACTAATAGTGGATTTAAACCAAATTCTTCTTTAACAATATGAGCTTGATAGGTAGAATCTTTTCCTCCACTAACAGGAATAATACAATCATATTTTTGACCTTCAGTGTTTTTATATTTTTGAAAAAGTTGTTCAAGATCATGTCTTCTAGATTCCCAATCAATTTTTTCTTTAAGAATATTGGAATTACATGCATTACAAATACCATTTTCATCAAAATCTAATCCAGGTTTTGTATCTGGGTACAAACATTTTTGACAATACTTCAATAATTTCAATTATTTTTATAAACGATATTAAGTTATAGATATCCAGATTTTAGTAGAGATATCTACAAGTTTTGTAGAAATTACAAAAAAGTCTTAATTCTCCTTAAACATAATCATATATTATGAGAAATTATCAAGTACTAATTTTATTTGGATGTATGATTATTTTCTTAACTCAAAGTAATTTTGCTTTTGGCGAATGGAAATTTTTGAATTCATTTGGAACCATGGGTGATGGTACTACAAATTTCAATAGTCCAACTGGAATTGCTCTTGATCAAGAGGGTAAAATTTACGTTGCAGATTTTGGAAACAATAGAATCCAAATTTTTGATTTTTCAGGTAATTTCTATCCATTTATTCCAGTAAATGGTCATGCACATGGCATAGAAATTGCAAAGGATTTGATTTATGTTGCAGTTTGGGGGAATCCCAAAATTGATATTTTTACTACAGATGGAACTAAAGTCTCTTCTTTCTCTACACATGAAAAACCAGGAGATATAGCAATAAACAATCATGGAGAAATTTATGTAACTAGTTATGGAACAGGAACAATACAAATTTTTGATTTCAATGGAAATGTACTAAAAACCATATCACCTATGTTAAATGGCATTCATGCAAAACATACAGGAATTGCATTAGATGATTTAGATAATATCTATGTCACAGATTACATTAATGACAGGGTGATGAAATTAGATTCCTCAGGAAATTTCCTGTTTGAATTTATAATTCCTCCTAAAGAAGGAAAATTTGTTAGACCTACAAACATAGAGATTAGTTCAGATAGAGATGTTTATGTTACTGACAATTCAAATAAAGTATTTATTTTTGATACATCTGGTAATTTCATTTATTCATTTGGGGAGATAGGTACAAAAATAGGTCAATTTAGCGCACCACATGGTATTACTTTTGATGATTTAAGACATGCATATATTGCAGATTTTGGAAACAATAGAATCCAAATTTTTGAAATAATTAATTCCTTGAAAGAGAAAACAAATAATGAAGTTTTAGAAGTTAATTTAAAAAATGAATTCAAATTTGATGATTATATCTATTTTATAATTATCATTATAATTATCATTATAGTTATTGTAGGAATTGCGGGGTTTATTTTAAAAAAATTATCATCTAAATAACTAAATTTATCTTCCTAATTTTCTAGATACAAATTATTTAATAACGGCATTCTGAGTAAATTCATTGTATATCCGCTATGATTAATTGTAATATGTTTAATGGAAAAATAGTACTCATTACTGGAGGGACAGGATCTTTAGGTACTGCATTAACAAAAAAAATACTCCTGACTAATGTTAAAGCTATCAGAATTTTTAGTAGAGATGAATGGAAACAATCTCAAATGCAATCAGAGATTAAAGATGAAAGATTACGATATTTAATTGGTGATGTGAGGGATAAAGAACGATTATCCAGAGCATTAGAAGGTGTAGATATTGTAATTCATACAGCTGCACTAAAACAAATGCCAGTTGCAGAATACAATCCATTTGAAGCAGTTAAAACAAACATAATTGGAACTCAAAATTTAATTGAAGCATGTTTGGACAATAATATTGAATCCGTCTTGGCCATAGGAACAGATAAAGCTGTTTCTCCTGTAAATACATACGGGGCAACAAAATTGCTTATGGAAAGATTATTTGTATCAGCTAATTTTTACAAAGGTAATCACAAAACAAAATTTCTTTGTGTAAGATATGGAAATGTTTTAGGAAGTAGAGGTTCAATTGTGCCTATTTTTATTAACCAAATTAATTCAGGTAAAAAAGTTACAATCACCGATCCATCCATGACGAGATTTACAATTACTATGGGTGAAGCATTAGAATTAATTCTTCGTGCATTAAAAAATGGGAATGGAGGAGAAGTATTTGTACCAAAGCTTAACGCATATAGAGTAGGAGATATTAAAGATGCAATTTTAGATTTGTTAAATAGTTCTAAAGAAACAGAAATTATATCAATAAGACCAGGAGAAAAAATGCATGAATCACTAATAAGTAATGATGAATTAAGAAATACATTTGAAATAAATGAAGATTACATAATAATTGATAAACAACTACAAGATGCAGGTTATCTAGATAACAATAATGTCATCAGAACTAAACTTGATTATCAATATTCATCTGATAAAGTAGACTTGCTTACAATAGATAAATTAAAACAAGTATTAGTTAGTGAAAAATTAATTTAAAAATACTTGTAGTAATAATTAATTATTAAAAATTTTCAAGAAATGCTAAAAGACGCTGTGAAGAATTTCCTTGATAATGCAAGTATGTATCACTAAATTTTTTACTATCCTCAATAATTTTTTTCTTAAAAGTATCATCGTTTAATAATTTTAATAGAGTATCTTCAATTTGATTGTTATTTATTTTTATACAAGATTGTGATTTGAATACTTCAGAATTACCAAACCCCCTGTCTGTTACAGATACTGAAATTGATGGTTTCATACAAATTTGGGATTCCAATATAGTAGTAGAAGAATTAAGAGTAATGAAAACAGTGCAGTTTTTCATCAAATCCAAAATATTACCTGCTTTTACTACAGTTATTTCGGAATTTATTTGGTGTACAAAATCAGTTATGTCTATCTCATCAGGATTGGTATGTAATTTTATAATCATTTTTTTGTTTAGTTTAGTCACAGTTTGGCAAATTTTTTGAATTGCCTGTTCACGTTGTAACTGGGAAGAAATAGTCAGATCAAATATGAGATTATCTATAGGATTTGTTGTTGCAAGTAAAATGAATGAATCATTAAAATCAGAGTTTTTTGTTTTTAGAAAAAAATCATCATATGTCGGGCTTCCAACTATTTCTATTTTTTCAGCAGAGATACCACAATTAAGGGCATAATTTTTTAGAGTTTCACCCCAAACAAGAAATTTGTCAGAAAAACGTGGCAAGACGCTTAAGTTATTGAAATCAAATGCCTCTGCAGTATCATCATATAAGCCATGTTGAATTAATGCTACTTTAATTTTAAATTTTTTTGCTAGAGATATTGCTATTTGTTCAATGGGACCATTTTCTGACATAACTAAAATAGATGAAAAATTGTATTGATTAAACAATTTTTTTGTAAGTTCAATTTCGGTAACATAATCAGGAATTCTTTTTTCTAACATATTTTTAAAAAATGGTTTTAAAATTGACCAAAATGAAATTTTATTAAATGAAAAAAATGTTTTAAAAAATAAATCATGTTTCCATAATTCATCAATTTGTGAACTAGAAGATTTTTTTCCAAAATCTATTGAATGTTTTACTTTATTATCTAACAAACCATGAAAAGTAGTGACAATACATTTTGATTTTTTTAGTATAGAATATGTATCAAAATTCCAAATTGAAGGAAGTCGCCTATTATGTAAAATAACGTTAATGTTACTATTAGGAAGATTATAAAAAAAATGTCTATTTCTAGATGCACCAAATTCAATTAATAAGATATTTTTATTATTATTAGTTATTTTGTTAGGAAAAAACATATTGATAAAAATTTCTGAAAAAAATTTTATTTTTTTGTAGTATTTCTGAGAAAGAGAAATAGTGAGGTGTTTTGTTCCAAGTTTTAGACCATACTTCATTTGGGGCGAAGTATCTCTTTCAAATTTCTTATTTGTATTTATTATTTTCACAGAGTTTGTAAGTGTAAATATGAATGGATGTAGGTTGAAAGTTGTAAAAAATTCTGCATTAGGATATTTTTTATATATTATAAGCAATTCTGCAAATTTTTTTAAAAATGGAACTAAATATAGATGGAATTCACCAATAACCAACTCCCCTAAATTTATTTGCTCATATTCAATAAAATTTGAAATAGTTGGATCATTATACCATTTTATAAAATCATAAGATTTGTTTTGAATATCACAAAGATCTTGTTTAGTTAAATATTCATCAGAAATTTCATGAGATATGTTATTTTTTAAAAGTAATTTATGTGATTCAAAATCAAATGTAATTATTTTAGGAATTTTTTTTAAAAGTTTTAATTCTTCAATTTGAATCGAAGAATCCAGAAGAAGAATTTCATGTTCATTTGAGAAATTTAATTTTTCGTTCATGCTTCTTTAATTATTTTATGGAATATACAAAGTTTATAGGCATATTGTATAATAGTTAGAATAGAAAATTATGAAGGCAGTAATACTAGCTGGAGGTTTAGGTACTAGAATTTCTGAAGAGACATCTTCAAAACCCAAACCACTAATCGAGATAGGCGAAATGCCAATTTTATGGCACATAATGAAAATTTATTCGTCGTATGGAATTAATGATTTTATTATTTGTTGTGGATACAAGGGCTATATGATAAAAGAGTATTTTGCCAATTATTCTCTACACATGTCTGATGTTACATTTGATATGAAAAACAATTCTATGGAAGTTCATCATAAATCAGTTGAACCTTGGAAAGTAACACTAGTAGATACAGGATTAGATACATTAACCGGAGGTAGACTAAATAGAATAAAAAAATATGTTGATGATGATACTTTTTGTTTTACATATGGAGATGGAGTAGCAGACATTAATATTTCAGATTTAATTAAATTCCACAAAAATAAGAAAAAAATTGCAACCATAACAGCTGTTCAACCACCAGGAAGATTTGGAACATTAGAGATAGAAAATGATGATGTGTTAAAGTTTATAGAAAAACCTGCAGGCGATGGAAATTGGATTAACGGTGGATTTTTTGTATTAGAACCCAATGTATTTGATTACATTGAAGGAGACTTTACAATTTGGGAAAGAGAGCCATTAGAGAAATTAGCTCACCAAAGATCGTTGTCAGTATACAAGCATAAAGGATTCTGGCAATCAGTAGATACACTTAGAGATAAAAATCATTTAGAAAAATTGTGGTCTTCTGAGAAAGCTGATTGGAAGATTTGGTAAAATGATTTTGAAAGATTTGTTTGGAGGAGTTTTCCAAAATAAAAAAATTTTTGTTACTGGACACACTGGTTTTCAGGGATCTTGGCTTACTTTGTGGCTAAAATCATTAGGTGCAAAAGTCACAGGGTATTCTTTGTTACCACCAACTAAGCCATCACTTTTTGAAATATTGCAACTAAAACAAGACATTAATCACATAGTGGGAGATGTAAGAGATCATTCTTTCTTACAAAAATGCTTGATAAAACACAAGCCAGACATCGTATTTCATTTGGCTGCCCAACCCCTTGTCAGATTATCATATGAAAAACCAGTAGATACTTTTCATACAAACATTATGGGGACAGTAAATTTACTTGAAGCAATAAGAAATACACAATCAGTTAAAGCTGGAATTATTATTACAAGTGATAAATGTTATGAGAATAAAGAATGGGGTTTTGCTTATAGAGAAAATGATCCATTAGGTGGTTTTGATCCATATAGTGCTAGTAAAGGGGCAACTGAAATAGTTACTTCATCATACAGTAGATCTTTTTTTCACTCGAATAATAAAAAAAGAAAAATAGGAATCGCTACAGTAAGAGCAGGCAATGTTATAGGAGGTGGAGATTGGGCGCAAGACAGAATTGTACCAGATTGTATCCGTTCAATATATTCAGGAAAACAGATTCTAATTCGGAATCCAAAATCAATACGTCCATGGCAACATGTTTTAGAACCTATTTCAGGTATGCTTTTACTTGCATCCAAATTATGGGATAATCCACATTCCTACAATGAGTCATGGAATTTTGGACCAAACCTTTCTACAAATGTAACTGTAAAAGAATTAGTGATTCAAATAATTAAAGAATTAAAACAAAAGCCAAACTGGAAAGATGTTTCAAAGAATACAAAAAGTGCAGTTCATGAAGCTAATTTTCTGCGATTAGACTCGACAAAAGCCAATAATTTACTTGGATGGAGACAAACATATGACAATAAAGAAACAATATCTGAAACAACATCATGGTATCAAAATTATATAAAGAAGACAGAAATGAAAAAATTTACATTATTACAAATTAAGAAATATGTTGAGAAGGCAAAACATATGAATGCGGCCTGGGCAGTCAATAAGTAATTGTCAGATGTAACAAAACTATTAGAGAATATTAATCTAGATAAAACAGATGACGTAAAAAAATTACGAAAACAAATAATACAATTAGTTTCGGAATATTATAAATTAGCACATAATCAAAATAAGTTTATTTTAAATCAGTCTATAATTCCAGTTTCAGGTAAGGTATTTTCTGAAATGGATTTACAAATGTTAGTTTCTTCCTCCCTTGATTTTTGGTTGACTTCAGGCAGGTTTAATGATGAATTTGAAAAACAATTGGCAGAATTCTTAAATGTAAATTTTGTTCTTACTACAAATTCGGGATCATCAGCTAACTTGCTTGCATTAACAGCATTAACTTCAGAACAACTAGGAGAAAAAGCCTTGAAACCAGGTGACGAGGTAATTACAGTAGCTGCTGGATTTCCAACAACAGTCAACCCCATTTTACAAAATAATCTCAAACCTGTTTTTGTAGATGTAAACATATCAACATATGAAATTGATTCAAGTTTAATTGAAAATGCCATATCAGAAAAAACTAAAGCGATAATGATTGCACATACATTAGGAAATGCATTTGATCTTGATGAAATAACAAGAATTGTCAAAAAACATAATTTGTGGTTGATAGAAGACTGTTGTGATGCATTAGGTACAACATATGATGGAAAGTTAGTTGGTACATTTGGAGATATTGCAACTATTAGTTTCTATCCAGCACATCACATTACAACAGGGGAAGGAGGAGCCGTATTTACAAACAATGCACAATTAAAGAAAATTATAGAATCTTTTAGAGATTGGGGAAGAGATTGTTTTTGTGCTACAGGTATGAGTGATACATGTGGTAAGCGTTTTTGTTGGGAATTAGGAGAGTTACCAAAAGGATATGATCATAAATATACATATTCTCATATTGGATATAATCTAAAAATTACAGATATGCAAGCTGCAGTAGGCTTAGCTCAACTTCAAAATCTCCCATTATTCATAGAAAAAAGAAAAAAGAATTTTAAATTTTTGAAAACACATATGAGTAAATTTGAAAAATTCTTTATTTTGCCAGAAGCTACATCAAAAAGTGATCCTGCTTGGTTTGGGTTCCCAATTACAGTTAGAAAGGATTCACCATTTTCAAGGACAGAATTATTACAATTTTTAACTGAACGAAAAGTGGATACAAGACCACTTTTTGCTGGAAACATAACTAAACAGCCATATTTCAAAAATATAGATTATAGAATATCTGGAAGTTTAAAAAATACAGATGAAATCATGAACCAATCATTTTGGATTGGAGTCTATCCAGGTTTGGATGAAAAAATGTTAGAATATGTAGTTAGTCAATTTGGGGAATTCATCAAAAAAATTGATTAATTTAATTTCAGATTATTATATTTATTATGGATTAAGATTATTAGGTAGTTTTTAAAAAAAATAAACATGATTTTTACTGAAACAGAACTCTCAGGAGCATATGTTATAGAAATTGAAAAAGTTGAAGATAAAAGAGGTTTTTTTGCTCGTTCGTGGGATAAAAAAGAATTTGAAAAACATGGATTAAATCCAAATTTAGTTCAATGTAGTATTTCATTGAATATAAAAAAAGGAATTTTGAGAGGAATGCATTTTCAAGATTCACCTTATGAAGAAACAAAGCTTGTCAGATGTACCAAAGGCAGAATATTTGATGTAATGGTGGATTTACGCGAAGATTCTCCATCAAAAAATAAGTGGTTTGGAGTTGAATTAACCGAATCAAATCATAAAATGCTTTATGTTCCAGAAGGATTTGCTCATGGTTTTCAAACACTAGAAGAAAATTCTGAAATATTCTATCAAATGTCACAAGAATATAGACCTGAATATGCAAGAGTACGAAAATGGAATGATGATAAATTTAAAATATCCTGGCCAATACTTCCACCAATATTATCAGACAGAGATCAAAATGAGATATAGATTATGAAATTTACAGTTTTTGGTTCTAAAGGATATATAGGTTCAGCTTTTTGCAATTATTTAAAATCACAAAATATTGAATGTTCAACTCCAGATATTAGAAATGAAAAAATTAGTACAGAAAATCTTGGACATGTAATTTACGCAATAGGTGTTCTAGATTTTAAACAGAATCCCATGAAAGCTATTAATGCACATGTATTTTTATTAAATAAACTATTAAATGAAATAAATTTTGATTCATTTCTCTATCTTTCTTCTACAAGAATTTATTTTAATACATTATCTACAGATGAAAATTCATCGCTTGTGGTAAATCCATCTAATTTTGATAATGTGTACAATATTTCAAAAATAATGGGAGAAACAATTTGTAATATCTCAAAAAAACAAAATGTACGAATAGTTAGATTATCTAACATTGTAGGAAATAATTTTGATTCAAATCTTTCTCTACCGTCAATAATTAAAGATGCAATAAAGTTTAAAAAAATTATTCTACAAACGAGTTTAGATAGTGAAAAAGACTATGTGTATATTGATGACGTATTAAATATTTTACAAAAAATTTCTTTATGTGGAAAAAATTCAATTTACAATGTAGCAAGTGGACAGAATTTAAATAATGAAAAAATTGTGAAAAAAATACAAGAAATTACAGGTTGTGAATTAGAAGTTATTGAAAACGCAAAGAAATATTCATTTTTACCAATATCTATCAAACTAATTCAAAGAGAATTTGATTTTAACCCTACACCTGTGTTAAATAAATTTGAAAAAATTATTCATACATATCAAAATAAAATAAGTAATGATTAATCATATACAATTACTGGATTACTTTTGGATTTCTCCAAAATATACGTTCATGTACATGTTTTAAAGCTCTAGTGTAACCTACTGTTGTATGACCAAATAATTCAACATTATCATGAATTATTTGGAATTGTTCATCAGTTAGAGTAAAAGTGAGTTTTAATTGTTTTGAAAGTTTGAATTGATCTAGAAGTGAAGTATCTAATGTTTCATCTAACCATTTGTCAATATCATAATTGAAAATGAATTTGGGATTAGTCTCCATTCTATTTTTTCCCAGTGGGTTATGACATTTTCCACGACAATAGTTAGATATGTCATGGAATTGTTTTTCTATTTCATCACCAAGTTTGTTATTTTCTTGTAAAAGGTCATGGGCAAGTTTTAAGACATATTCAGTCCAATCATCCATACATTCAGAAAGTACCATAGCATGATGATATCGGATTACATTAAATCCAGCTTTTTCATCAATAAGTTTTTGAAATTCATCATCATTCTGTATTTCTGATAAAATTTCTTCAGGAGAATCATATAATTCATTAATTGTCGATTGTCGATAATTTTCATATACATTTTGTATAGTCTTGGGAGAATTATGTTGTTTTGAAACCATTTCAAAAAATAAGTTTGCAACGTCTATGTTTTGTTGTCTTAAAAATTTAAGTAATGAATTGTATACAATGCCTCTATTTGTCATCCATAAAGTAAAACCAATCATACGTAGTTTTACATATTCATCAAAGCTCAAATCTTTTGATCCAATAATAATTTCTTCAATTTCACAAATTTTTTTTCCAGAACTTAATTTAGCAAAATCCATTGGCATCATTCTAAATTTAGATTTGAATTTCCATTTAGAACGCTCTTCAGGTGTAGCCATTTCAGAACCAGGAAGTAGTTGACAAGAATAAGCAATTACATCATCAAGTTTTGCAGAAATTAATTTACGAACTGTTTCTAAATGAGATTCATAAGTATCACCAGGTAATCCTAAAATAATCTCAGCAGTAGTAGTCATATTATTCTCTTTGATAACAGGAGCTAATTCTAACATAACTTCTGTACTAATATTATCCCTTTTGATATTTTTAAGAACTTGTTCATCCATGGATTGAACAGACATTGATAAAGAAAGTGAGCCACTAAGAGATTTTACAGATTCGATAATTTTCTTTTTGTTATTTTTTCCTGTAGTGGTTAGTAGTTTATGAGGATAGTGATATTTGTCTTGAACTTCTTTAATGCATTCACAAGTTCCTATATCCCCAGGAATCATTCCAAAATTCAGATCACTGATAAACATACTATGAATATTTTTTTTAACATGAGTTGCAATATAATTTATTTCAGATTTAGTTCTCTCTTTACTAAATCTATTAACTATATTTACAGCATCTCTTCCATCAGTACAAAAAGTACAACTAAATGGGCATCCTCTGTTCGTTTGAAGCATTGGGATTAAATTTTCATCAAAAAATTCATCCAATAATCCAGTAAGATATGGTGATGGTATTTCATCAAGATTTTTAATTCTAGTATCACCTAAAGAATGAAGTAACTGTCCTTCAGAGTTTTTAATAATACACCCAGCTAAAGGAGATTGTAATGCATTAGTTCGAATTTCTGGAGTGTTTCCCAGTAAAGCTTTTTCAACAATGTTTGAAAATCCAACTTCACCATCAATAGGTACATAGATATCAAAAAATGAAAAATTATTAAAGAATTCTTTTTGAGAAGGTAAATCTATTGGAAAATTTGGTCCGCCCCAAACTCTTAATCCATTAGGATTCTTTTCTGTAAATAATTTAAACATCTCTTGACTTACATTTTGACACCAAGAATAATTACTCAATCCTAAAATATCTGGAGGTGATTCAGAAATTGCTTTTTCTAAATCAGAAATATATTTGAATAATCTAATATCAACTTTAGTTCCAAATTGTTTAATACAATAACTTGCAATCATTCCAATATTGATAGGAAGAGATTCAGTAGAAACTATAATTGTATTATAAGTAAGATCACCAAGGTAAATTTTAAGAGGAGTCAATATCATTTTTCTTAAGAATATCTATTAAAGCCTTAATGAGTCAAATTGCTTTACATATTAATTCAATTAATCCTAAATGTATAATTAGTTATTCTATAGAACAAGATTTGGAACAAGGATCCCTACCATTTCATGCATTATTGAAATAATGGAATAAGAAACTAGTAAGGGGAGATTTTCATCTCAAAAGATATTATAAAAAATGGAATAAGTATTATCTATAATTAGCTGCAACTAAAGGTGAAAAAATACCATTTTCCATGTTCTACTAGGATTGTTCTACGAGGCATAACAATTTTGTAACAACATAAAAAAATATTTATTGAAAAATATGGCTTATGAATATTAGTCCATAATGCAAAATAGAATAATTAAATTTCAAAAAACAATTTATTTAACTAATAATTAATAAAATAGTACAAAAAACAAATGACATATTTGAAAAAACCAAAATTAAGCATAGGAATGCCAATCTATAATGCAGAAAATTTCTTACGAAATAGACTTGACTCATTATTATCTCAAAAATTTTCTGATTTTGAATTAATTATATCAGATAATGCATCAACAGATTTAACAGAACAAATTTGTAAAGAATATTTATCAAAGGATAATAGAATACAGTATTTTCGTCAAGAAAAAAATATTGGTTTATCAAGTAATTTTTATTTTGTATTACACAAAGCAAATTGCGAATATTTTTTTTGGGCATCTCATGATGACGTCACTCTTCCAGGATTTATAGAAAAAAACATTGAAGCCTTGGATAGTAATAAGAATCTAGTTTGTAGTATTAGTAAAATAAAATTTGTAGGTGGAATTATAGATAATCTTATGATAACTAAAAAAGATTCTCAGTTTAGAAAAATTAAAAAAAAAATAACAAAAAATTTGGCAAATGCAAATACATGTTCACTATCAGGTAGTTATGAAAATAAAGTAAGAAAATTTCTAATGAATTGGGGTTCTAGTTTATCAATGTTCGGAATTTATAGAACTGATATTTTAAAAAAATCAGTTGAAATTCCAGGTTTTCATGGTGATGAGTGGGCAATAGTTTTGTCTGCATTAAAATACGGAGATATTAATGTGGTAGATGAAATTTTATTTCATAAATTCGTTGGAGATACTGTAAGTTCTAAGGGAATGATAAATTTGATGATGCAATTCAAACCAAACTTTTTTGGAAAAATAATTCCATATTATGATATAACTAAATGGTGTCTTCACAATTTAGGTATTAAATTATTTATAAAAAATTTATATTATTTTATTAAATTAAATTTAATTGGATATGTGTATCTATTTTATGATATAACAAGAAGATTTTGTGTAAAGATATTTTAAATTAATTAGGTATGTTGAACTAATAATTGTTGAATTTTAATCGTAGGTAGTGATTGTTTTTGGTGGAGAATTAATAAATTGATGTAGATCCTCAGGAGTTCCTAATCCTTTCATTTC
>Ga0066606_10001144_pt1 | contig 16637 bp, 16 predicted proteins | sample SaaInlV_DNA_100m_FD_60386 | JGI IMG/M metagenome (GOLD analysis project Ga0066606, IMG submission 60386) | Marine microbial communities from expanding oxygen minimum zones in the Saanich Inlet - SI075_LV_DNA_100m | ecosystem: Environmental > Aquatic > Marine > Unclassified | place: British... | reverse complement strand
CGGTGCAAACGCCGTGGTCCGCCTCAGCTTCGATTATCTCCCACTTTACCTCGGGATCTTCGTGCTCGTCGTCACCTGGGTCCCCATCCCCAAACGCGCCTTCCGCCTACCCGGCCACTTTGTCATCCTCGGCGCCATCCAGACCTTCTTCTCCCTCTTCGTCGGCGTCACCGGCCCCTTGACCAACGCCTTCCTAGTCCGCGAAGAGTTACCCAAGGACCGCCTGGTCGTCACGCACGGCAGCGTCATGACGGCGACGCATCTGTGCAAAATCATAGTCTTCGGCTTCATCGGCTTCGCCTACACCCCCTATCTACCGCTCATCGCCGGCATGCTCGTCGCGGTAATCGCAGGCTCCTGGTTCGGCACCAAAATCCGCGACCACCTTTCCGAGGTCTTCTTCCGCAAAGTCTTCAAGACCTTGATCACACTGCTCTCATTACGCATGATTATAAACGCGCTCAACCTCATTTAATTATACTTTTTATACGTGCCTGTGATTCACCTCATACCAGACACTAATGCATACAATCCATAACCGACGGCAACTATTCTAGTCGAGGATCGTTTCGGGGTTTTCCCCTGAGCGGATTGTAATCCCATATTTCACAGGAAGTGAAATATGAGGATTACACCTCGGAGCCGACCAGAGATGGTCGGCGAGAATGAGCGAAGGGAAAATCCCGAAACGATCCGTCAGCACCCGCAGGAGAACCGCAATGAACGAACAAGAACAAGCCCTACAAGAATTGGAAATCTACGGCTTCACCATCTTAGAAAGCGTAGTCGACGCCGACACCACCGAAGCCATGCGCGAAACCCTCATCCGCTGTGCCGAAGGACACGGCACCGAACATACCCACCGCGGCTCCGCCCGTCACGTCTCCAACCTGCCAGTACTCGACCGCATCTTCCACCAGTGCATCGACCACCCCCGCATCCTGCCGCTGCTCGAACATTTCCTCCAGCCCTCGCTGATCCTCGGCAGCCTCAACTCACGCATTGTCCGCCCCGGCGACGGCTACCAGGGCCTGCACAGCGACATCCCGATCTATATGCTCAATATGGACACCCCGGTGATGATGAACACCGTCTGGATGCTCGACGACTTCAGCCCCGAGATCGGCGGCACACGCGTCGTGCCCGGCTCGCACAAAAGCGGTTTGATTGCCCCGCCGGAAGGGTTCGAAGTCAAACATGAAATCCAACCCTCCGCACCAGCTGGTTCGGTAATCGTCTTCAACGGCCAATGTTGGCACGGCGGCGGCGCCAATACCAGCGACCGCACCCGCCACGCCCTCTTCGGCCATTATAGAAAGCACATGTTAGTCTTCCAACTCGATCCGCACGACGGCTTCCCGCCCGAATGGTACGAGGGCCTAAATGAACGCCAACGCCAACTGCTGCGCATGCAAAAGGGCCCCGGCGCCCTGCACGCGGCGGATGCGCATTTCTAGACAATCGAAAAGACCCGCTGGTCACCATATAAAACCAGCGGGTCTTTTATTATCATTTCCAATAAACGGAAATAGAACCTCCTGCAAAGAACACGCGTCTACATTAGATCGCCATAAAGAGAGGTCTAATATGATCTACGCCATATTCGCCCCCCTCCTATTAGCCGTCGGGGCTTCGGCGCAACAATGGGCCCAGCTCGCTACCCACCGGCGTCGGCCCCACCAGCCGCACCTACGACCACATCGCCGCCGAATACCACGCCAAACGCCTCGACCGCTCCATCATTCAAACGCGGATCGACCAGCTCTGCGCGCTGTGCCAACCCAACGCCCCGATCCTCGATCTAGGCTGCGGCCCCGGCTTCAATTCGGCTACCATTCGCCCACAGCGTCACCGCGCCGTCGGCGCCGACCTTTCGCGAGGCATGATCGATTTCGCTCGGTGTGAATATCCAGGTCCCTATATTCACACCGCCATGCGGCGCCTGGCGTAAAAACCATCTGGGCAAGTTCTATTAGCCAAGCCGCAGTTGTCGTCATCTATATTATAGTTAGCTTTTATAGTCTAACTTGCAGCTGTATTCGAATAATACCCGCAAGGAGACAGACCATGCCAGGCATACGCTGCCTAGTGCTCTCCATCGCCCTTGGCCTTTGCACACAAATGCCCCTGCAAGCCCAAATCACCGCGTGGCAACTCGGCGGCGGCCACCCCTGGACCGGCCGCGACACCGTCAGCGTTATGATCGACTTTGCAAAGATCGACGGCGCCATCCAGCCGATCCGCATCGAACCCGGCACCAATATCATCACGCTGCTCGACAACTGGACGACCTTCCGCCAACCCTCTGAACTGGGTTATATCGACGGCGAACGAGCCCGGATCTGGAAGTGGAACGAAGGCAATGGCGACCCCACCGAAAATGGCGTAGCCCTTATCGACGCCGACAGCACCACCTACAACTCGTCCAAGGCCGAGGGCATCGAAAAACAGTTCTTCACCATCGACCTCGCGGTGCCGATGCCGGCGCAGATCTTCGGCTTCCACGCGCCTTCAAGCGGTTTCCGCTCCAACGGCACGCCATTGGCCACCGACTCGACGCCGGCCTTCCAGATCTCGGTGCAAGAGGAGAACCAGGGTACTTTCGGCATTAAGGGCGGGTGGCCGCTCGACCGCGTCATCGCCGAGCCCACCCAGAACTTCGACGCCAACGTGCACATCGAGTTCAACCAGCAATACGTGCGCTTCTTCCGCTGGGTGCGCAAATTCTCGATCATCGACGAAACGGCCTTGAGCCGTGTATCGGGCACCTCCGCCGGCCAGGGCAACCAGGCCCGCGCGCTATTGGGCACGATCAGCGAGTTCGAGGTCTACGGCGACGGCTTCCCCAAACGAGCCACCTACCGCTCCAAAATAACCGACCTCGGCATCGAGCAAAACTTCGGCCGACTGTTCTTCGCCGCCACGCCGATGCGAATCGTCGGCGGCGAAGCGGTCGAGACGCCCGACGCCGAAGCCTTCGTCGAGATCGAGGTACGCACCGGCCGCGACCCGGACCCCAATATCTACCACGAGTACACCGTCACCGGCAAGGAAAAGGAAGTCCACCGAGATCGCTACGAAAACGAGCTGCGCACCGGTTTCAGCCGCACCTGCGCCTCCTGCGACTTCGTGCAACGCAGCCCGCGGCCCGGTATGCGGGCCGCCATCACCAGCGACACCGCCAACTGGACCTTCTGGTCCACGCCCACCACGCAATCGGGCCGGCCGCTCAATATCGACAGCGGCTCCTTCATCCAGGTCTATATCACCCTGCACAGCGCCCGTTTCACCGATTTCGTCCGCCTCGATTCGCTGTGGATCGAACAAGCTCCGTTATTGGCAGCCCGCGTCGTCGGCGAGATCGCACCGCTCGCCGACCCCCACCCCGCACGCGGCATCGCGCAGGTGCCCTTGGGCGAAATGATCGATTTCGCCTATGACCTGTCCGCCTCATTCTCCGGCACCGAACAAGCCGGTTTCGACGCGGTGCGCATCCAAACCGGCTCCCAACCCCGTTTTAAAGAGCTGTGGATCGACGGGCAGATCACCGCGCCGAGCGAAATTACAGAGGACAGCGATGGTCTGACAGTCGTCCTGCTCGAGCGCGTCACCGCCGCCAACAACGCCCCGTTGCGCGTCGTCTTTGCGGCAGAAGTATTCGAATTGGCCACTACCTTCATCGGCGAAGTCACCGATTCGCGGACACAAACCCTGCCACAACCCGTCATCGACGGCGACGCCGGCCAGGCGCTTTCGACCAATAGCCTGCGCGTGCTCAGCATTTCGGGCCGACAACCCGCCGCATTGCAGGATCTGCGCTTCTCGACACCGGTCCTGACCCCCAATGGCGACGGGGTCCACGACGAGTTGCGCATCGACTACCAACTCTTCGGCTTGCCCGAACGGATACCGGTAAACCTGGAGATTTACGCCCTGGACGGGCGTCGGGTGGCGACCGTGCCACAAGGTCAGCAAACATCAGGCCCGCAAACCGCGCGCTGGGACGGGCGCAACGAAAACGGCGAAGCCCTACCACCGGGTGTCTATCTGATCGGCGTCGCCGTGCAATCCGAACGCAACGGCGACACCGCCCTCCGCCCATTGGGCCTAGCATACTGAGAATACCTATGCGCAATCTTGCACTTATCGCCGCCTTCTTTTTTTTCGCCATCGCCGCCGTTGGCGAAAGACTGACCTTCCATGGGGCTAAAACCTGGGACACCTGGCGCGCCCCGGTCGGTCTGACCCAGATCGGCGAGGCGGGACAACTGCAACTGACTAAGTTCAGCCGCAATATCAACGCCGTCGCCGACGCCCACCGCTTCTCCTACAAGAGCAAAAACCGCGGCACGGTCTCCGGCGGAATCTGGGAGGCCAACTCCAACCCCGCCGAGGCGGGCAATATCATCGACGGGGATCCCCTGACCTTCTGGCGTCCCGACCCGGCCGACGAGGTCGAGGACTGGGCCATCGAGATCGACCTGGGGCGGGCGGTCCTGGCTAGCGAGATCCGCCTGAGCTTTCCCGACGAAGAGGGCGCCCGGCCCTTCCGCCAGTTCACCGTTTACGCCAGTACCGGCACCCGCATCTCGGTCCAGGAGGACCTAGTCCTGCTCAACCCGGTCTTCCGCACGACCCAACCCAACTCGGCCAATGAAATCGTAATCCCCCTGCGCTTCCTCTCCCAAGCCCGTTTTCTCGAAGTCGATTCGGGGCTCGATTTCGACCCGGCGAGCAAAGACGACTACCGCGTGGTGCAACGCATCCGCATAGAAGTCGAGGAACAACAAGCGGACGCGGCACTGGCCGAAGTCGAAGTGCGCAGCCTCGGCGACAATATCAGTATCGGCGCCGAGCAGCGCGGCAGCTTCGTCAACGGCATCAACTCGGTCGATCCAAAGAATCTCTTCGACGCCGACATGAACACCAACAACCTCATCGGCTCATCTTTCGGCAGCCAGGGTTGGAAGGACGGCGGCGTGTGGTTCGGGGTAGATCTGGGCGCTGTATTTTTCGTCGACGGTTTGTTCGTCTACTCCTTTAGACCCGATGAGGGCGTGGTCGGCTTCTCCATCAACGGCCTCGGGCCGGGTTATACCGTGTTGTATTCGGACGGCGCGCAAAGCCTCGGCTCCGACCTGCCGGTGCCCGACGCCTTCGACTACACCGAGCTGTTCACGCACGCCTTCGACGGCTCTGGCCTCGGCTCCTTCATCGACAACAATCGCGAACGCCTGCTCTACGTCAATTACGCGTTCAAGCCGCGCAAAATGCGCTACTTTTTCTGGCACGGTATCCGCGATACCGGCTGGGGCATCGTTAAATGGGCCGAGTTCATGTTATTTTCGCCGGGTTATCCCGCCGAGGTCACGCTGCAATCGGACTTCATCGACCTCGGCGAAATAGCCGGCGACGGCCGACCGAAAGTCATCGAGAGCCTCAAATGGGACGCCGAACTGCCGCCGGGCACCCGGCTGCAATTGCGTTCGCGCTCGGGTAACACACTCGCGCCGATCTTCACCTTCTTCAACAAAATCGGCGAAGAGGTCACCGAAGAAAAATGGAAGAGTTCGCCCAAGGTCCTACGTGGCCCGATCGACACCACCTTGGTCGTCGGCGAGGACTGGGGTGATTGGAGCAATGTCTACCAGACCTCGGGCGAAGCTTTCCAATCCGAGAGCCCGCGCCGCCTTATCCTGCTGGAGATGATCCTCTCGACCGAAGACCCCGAACTCGCTCCGACGGTCAATTCGCTGTCCGTCGAATTTGAGGACGCCCTGCTGCAAGGGGCGTTGGGCCGCATTGAACCGCGCGACGCGCAACCTAACGAGGACACCCGCTTCACCTATACGCTCCTGCCGCAGACCGAAGCCGCAGACTCGGGGTTTGATCGCCTGCGCCTTATCGTGCCGAGCCGGGTTCGCACCGACGACCTGACCTTGCGCATCGGCGACAAAACCGTCGCGCCGGAGCGAATCGAACAAATCGGCGATTCGCTCTTTATCGCCTTACCGCGCACCATAACCGCCGACTCAATCAAAGTCGCCTTCACCACCCGCGTGCTGCACAACGCCACCCTCTTCCCGCTCGACCTCGGCCTCGCCGTTCGGCCCGGTCTCTGGCAGTCGGTCGAACCAGCCGAACGGCGCAGCAATATCGTCATGCTACCCGACCTGACCAGAAGCCGACAGCTCATCAACGGTTTCGCACTGGCCTCGCCAGTGATCACCCCCAATGGCGACGGCGCCAATGACGAGCTCGACATGCGCTTCGTGGTCTTCAAACTCGATGCGGCCACCCCGACACTCCGGCTCTACGATCTCGCCGGCCGCCAAATCGCCGCCGTGCAGGCGGCACCAACCGAGACGGGTCAGCGCGTTATCTGGACCGGCCGCGACGCGGCCGGCGACCTCGTCGCACCAGGCCTTTACCTTTACCGTCTCGATCTTGGTGCCGATGCGGGCAGCGACACGCGCACGGGTACCATCGCCGTCGCTTATTAGACGAAAAAGACGGCTAAACCTATCGTCGGGAAAGATTCGCGCAACGACACCTGGCAGGTGATGCACAGGGCGATGAGCTTTCTGGACAAGATTCGTCTTCTTTCGTAAATAAACCCTATGGGATTCTTCAGCAGATTCTTCGGCAAAAAGAAAACGGACACCAAACCCAAAGTGCCTCCCCCTGCCCCCGACAGCAAAGACGCTTCGGCCAAGGACGTCGTACGCCATATCTTCGATGAGTTGGCCCGAGGCCGGTCGCGCGATCAGATCTGCCAGGAACTCATCTCGCAAGGACTGTCGAAAAAAAATGCCAGCGACTATATCGAGCTGGTAGAAAAAACAATGTTCAAACGGAGCTGACGCGGCGAAAATTCGCATCCAGGAGCGCCCCATGAAAATCCTCGAAAACCAGGTGCGCGAACTGCTGGCTAACAAAGAGGTTCGATGATGGCGAAAAAGAAACTCGGCCATACGCATTCGACCACTCGCAACGGTAAGAAATACATCTGGCAGACCAAACGCCTTTGGGAATTGGCGCGGGGCCTGGAACCCTTCGACGTCGAAGTAGAGAGCTTCAAAGTGCTGGACCGCGACGGTTGGTTCGGTGAAGACCACCCGCCAACCATCCGCGAGGTAGCCATGCACTGCCACCGCATCAACGAAGCCGATACCAACTACCCGATCGTCCTCAACGACAGCGGCAAACTGATCGACGGCGGGCACCGACTCGCCCGCACCCTGCTCGAAGGACGCAAGACCATCATAGCCGTGCCGTTTCCCGAGATGCCCGAACCCGATGCCATCCAAGAGCTTTAATGGCGCGTAAGGATATCCGCACCATCTCGATCTTCTGCGCCGCCTGCCGCAGCCTGCTCTACAAATACCGCAAGGGTGGGCGCGGCGGCCTAGTCAAATGCCTCGAGGACCGGATTGTCGACGACCGCACTGCCGGCGACCTCAAGTGTCCGCGCTGCGGCCAGGAGTTCGCGCGTTTCAAGATGATGCAGGGCCAACGGGCCCACAAAATCATACAGGGCAAGGTTTTCACCAAGGGCATGTCGAGGAAATAATGCCCTTGACACTCCGTCTTTTCCCGCAGGTTCTCGCCATCTGCACCCTGCCGCCCGAAACCGATCTACCCATGACCGACACCGATTTCTACTCCATCACGCGCACCCCCGACGAACTATCCCTCGTCCTGCCCGAAACCGACATCCCGCCCGGCGCGACCAGCGAATCCGGCTGGCGCTGCTTCTACGTTGAAGGTCCGCTGCCCTTCGACGCCGTCGGCATCCTCGCCGGCCTGACCGCCCCTCTAGCCGCCGCCGACATCAGCATCTTCTCCGTTTCCAGCTACAAGACCGACTATCTCCTAGTGCGCCAGAACGACCTGGAAAAAGCTTGTGTGACCTTGATTGACGCGGGTTATTCGATTAGCGAGTTATAAATTTTCTTGCACGACTACTAATCCTATGATCCTTTTCACCAAATCACAGTCGAAGGACGATTATTTTGCACACTGAAATGCTGAGGGCTGGCCGCGGGGGTCCCCGTGAGCGGATTCTATGCCCGATTTTGCAGTACAGGAAAATAGGGCATAGCCCCTCGGAGCGACGCAGCACGCGTCGCGAACTCCCGCAGAGCGCATGTCGAAATCAATGCGTGCATGGGCCGGAACTCCCACAGCCTGCCCGTCTGTACATCACCATAACCATCATCTTCCAGCTGTTTGCCGCCCTTGCCGGCGCACAAACAATTGAGTACACATTAACCCCTGCAACCAACACCCGCACCGACCAACAAAAGGAGTACCACCCAATGAGCGATTACCTCGTCTACGTCGGCAGCTATGCCCAAGGCGACGAAGAAGGCATCCACGTCTACAGCTTCGACACCGGCACCGGTACCCTCACGCCGCAAAGCAGCGTCGGCGGTGTCGAAAACCCCTCCTTTCTCGACATTTCACCCGACCGCCGTTATCTCTACGCCATCGGCGAATCCAGCGAAGTCAACGGCGTGCCCGGCGGCGCCGTCGCCGCCTTCGCCATCGACCAGCAGAGCGGCGCGCTCACCCATATCAACACACAGTCGGCCGTCGGCACCGGCCCCTGCCATATCAGCGTCGACCCGACCGGTTGCCACGTCTTCGTCGCCAACTACGGCGGCGGCAGCGTCGCGATACTGCCGATCAACGAAGACGGCTCGCTTGGCGAGGCCAGCGATTTCGTCCAGCACCAGGGTTCCTCTGTCGACGCCAGCCGACAACAAGAGCCGCACGCACACTCGATCTGGGTCACACCCAATAATAAACACGCCTTCGCGCCCGATCTCGGGCTCGACAAAATCAAGATCTACGCCATCGATCACCAGAGCGGCAAACTCAGCGAGCAGACATCCGGCGAAGTCGACCCCGGCCAAGGCCCGCGCCACCTCGATTTTCACCCCGACGGCCGGCGCGCCTATGTCATCAACGAGATGGGCAATACCGTTACCGTCTTCGACTACGACGCCGAAGCCGGCACGCTCGCGGCCGTTCAAACCATTTCGACATTGCCCGAAGGCTATAGCGAGGTCAGCCACACCGCCGATATCCACGTGCACCCCAACGGCAAATTCCTCTACGGATCGAACCGCGGCCACGACTCGATCGCCATCTACGCTATCGACCCAGACAACGGCCAACTTGCAACGATCGAGATCGTAGCCACCGGCGGCAATGGCCCGCGCAATTTTGGCATCGACCCGACCGGCAACTACCTAATCGCCGGCAACCACGGCTCCAACGACATCTTTACCTTCAAAATCGACCAGGCCACCGGCCGACTCACCGCCGTCGGCGAACGGGTCGAAGTACCTTCGCCGGTCTGCCACAAGTTTATCCCGGGCTTCTAGAAATGGCCGAACGAGCACGCAGCGTTGCCGTCACCGGGGCGCTCGGTAATTTGGGGTGGAAGCTGCTGTGCCATTTGGCCGAGCACAGCGCTTCCACCCGCCTGATCGGGCTCGACAATAGAAAGGCCAGCCCGGCGCAGGAAGCCGAGTTGCGCCGACTGCCCGGTGAGCGCCCCGTCGATATCGACCTCGTCGAATGCGATCTGGCCGATGGGCAAGACCGGCGCTGGCGCGACGCCATTGATCAGGTCGAAGCCGTCGTGCATTTCGCCTACCGCTCGCCCTTTCCGAACGACACCTGGGACGACGCCAACCTCTCTTTCGACATGACGCTCAACGCCGCCCAGGCCGCAGCCGACAGCCCCGCCGCTGACCGCTTTGTCTTCGCCACCTCTAACCACGTCATGGGCCGCTATAAAGATTTGCCGTTGGCTAAGGACCTCGGCCCCGGCGACCTCCACCCCGAACTAACGCCGGGCGTCGGCACCCGCTGGCACACCGGCACGGAAGACGCCGACGCCAGTATCTACGCCACACATAAATGGGCCGGCGAACGCCTCTGCCGCGCCTTGGGCCAGCGCGCGGCGGCACAAACCACCTTTGCCTGTATACGCATCGGATGGTGCCAGCCCAGCGAGAACCTACCCACGACCCTATCCGGCACCGGCTCGCATTTTCACGCGCAAAGCACCGCCGCCGCCAGCGAAACCGACCGCTGGTTCAAGGAAATGTGGCTTTCCAACCGCGACTTCTGCCAGCTCTTCCAACGCGCCACCGAAGCCGACAGCGACACCTGGCCCGATGGGTCGATTCTCATACACGGCATCTCCAACAACGCGAATATGAAGTGGAATATTGACGCAACGCGCGAATATCTAGGCTACCAGCCGCAAGACGACGTCTATGCGGGTTAGGCCCCTAATTTCAGACCGCACCCCACCACGAAGTTCACCGGCCTAAGCAGCAACGCAAAAAGCGCATACGCAGCCACTATCTCAGCAACGTCACCTTCGTCGAAACCGACTTGGTCGAATATTTCAGTGGCAAGACCGCACTCTTTGACACCATCGTCAGTACTTATGTCGCCCACCATCTGACCGAGTCGAAAAAACACTCTTCAAATATGCGAAAGCCGCACTCAAACCCGGAGAGCTCGCGGTCTGCGCCGATCTGATGTGTGAAAGCAAGTCCGTAGAACGCGGGAACATTGAGCAATGCAGAGAAGCGGATAAAATGGACACTGCCAAAGCGATAATAGAAGGGATTTTCTGGCGGATGAACGAGGCGGGACACTATTGGGAGGAATTGGGTTTCGCCATACAGACCGTCCGTTTTTCCGATTTGTCCTGGGGCATAAAAGCACAAAAAAGATAAGGGGCCATGCAGCGACTGGTCCTAATATGCCATTGCCAAGCGCCGGGCTAAACACCGGACGCGAGCCAATGCAGGTGGGGCATCATAGCCTGTCAACCGTCGAAGAAAGACCGTTGGATGTCCTGTATATGCGTCTTACCCCTTACCAGTTCGTATACGACCCATCGTGCCGGTGCAAATGCGGCGCCTCCCAAAACTTAAACGCCTGCTCCTTCGCCAACTCCTCGTTGAACTCCACGCCCAGCCCCGGCACCTCCGGCACCTTCAACATCGCCCCATCCAACTCGCACTGCACCGGAAATAAATCCTCGTCCATAAATTTGCCGTCTTCCGTCGGCGTCACCCGGTGTTCAAGCCAAGAGAAATTGGCTACTGCCGCCGCCAGATGCACCGTCGCCGCCGTGCAAATCGGCCCCAGCGGGTTGTGCGGCATCAGATCGATATAGTGCGTCTCGGCCAGACTCGCGACCTTCATCGACTCGGTCAGCCCGCCGACATTACACACGTCGATGCGCACGAATTGCGTGATCCCGCGTTCGATATAGGGCTGAAACTGCCACTTGCTGGCGAACTCCTCGCCGATCGCGAAGGGCACATCCGTCATCGTCCGCAAAGACTCGTAGGCCTCGGGGCACTCGTCGCGGATCGGTTCCTCCAGAAAGTCCAGCGTACCCGGCGGCATCTTCTGGCAAAAAGACGCGGCCTCAGCCACCGTCAACCGGTGGTGGTAATCGATGCCCAAGATCGGATCGGGCCCCAGTTCCTGCCGCAACTCCGTAAGCCAGGAAGCCGTAATGCCGATGGTCTCGCGCGGTTCAAATAAGCGCTCGTCGTCGTATTTCTTGCGACTGACCATCCCCGTGCGGATCACATCCCAGCCCTTTTCCAACAATAACTTGCAATTGGCAACCAGCGTCTCCAGATCCGGCGCCCCCGTCGTCGCGAAACAGGGTATCAACTCACGCTGTTTGCCACCTAACAACTGATACACTGGTACGCCGAGCGCTTTACCGACCACATCGTGCAAGGCAACGTCGATCGCCGAAATCGCCGCAGTCAGCACCCGGCCGCCCTCAAAATACTGGCTGCGGTACATCTCCTGCCACAGCCGACCGATCTCACGCGGATCGCGGCCGATTAAAAACTCGCGATAGTGCAGCACTGCCCCGGCCACCGCTTGCTCCCGCCCCGACAGCCCCGACTCGCCCCAACCGTAGATGCCCTCGTCGGTCTCGACCTTGACGATGAGTTGGTTGCGATTACCGACCCAGGTCGGATACACTTTGACGTCACTGATTTTCATAGCGTCGATCTCCAAAAATAAAAGCCATTGCCCGCAACCGATACAAAATGGGACTGAACAAGGCAGTACGTGGAATATCCAGCAATGTTCTCAATCATCTTCCGCAACCGCAAAAACTACGAGGCCGTCGGCTGCAACAACGCGAACAATTCTTCATAAATCCCCGGCGCGGTAACCACCAGGTCTTTGCCGTACAATTCTTCCGGCATATCGCCTTCCACCGGCGCTAGATGCCCGACGCGCGCACCCGCTTCCCGCGCAATAAAGGCCGCCGCCGCCAGATCCCAGGGTTTAATCGCCTCACAGAAACCGTCGAGCCGCCCCATCGCCACCCAACAGAGATCCGACGCAGCCGACCCGACCCGTCTAATATCGCGGCAATGCCCCAATATCAGGCGCAAGCGTTCCAATAAAGCCACGCGCGCCGACGCATCATAGGGAAAACCCGTGCCGATCAAAGCACGCGCCAGCTGGTCGCATGCGCTGACGCGAATCGGCTGATTGTTCAAACGAGCGCCTTCCCCGCGTCGCGCTGTAAAGGTTTCGTCAAAAAACGGACAACGCACCACCCCGGCCTGCACCCGCCCCCCTTCAGCATAGGCGATCGACACGGCCACTTGGTGCATGTTATAGGCATAATTGACCGTGCCGTCGATCGGATCGACGATCCACAACGGGCCATTTAACGCTTCGGGATCGCTAAGATCGGGCGAAGATTCTTCCGATAGAATATTGTGTGCGGGAAAAGCCTTTTCGATCTCGCGGCGAATCAATTCATCCGCCTGCAAATCAGCCGAGGTCAATAGCTCGTTCCCATCCTTATAACTCAGATCCAGCGACTGGTCCTCACGCGCGGCGGCGATCAATACGCCAGCGCGATGCGCCAGGTCTTCTGCAAACTCAAGCATATCGGCCATTAACCGTGCGCTCCCAATTCCATAGGATAGGACGACAAATTCTCCAAGCCGTCTTCAGTAATCAAATACATATTCTCCAGACGCACGCCGGCCCGAGCCTCGGGAATATAGGCGCCCGGCTCGACCGAAATCACATTGCCGACCCGCAACGTGCCACCGCGTTCTTTGTTGAGATCGGGCATCTGATGCGCCCGCAACCCGACATTGTGCCCGGCGTGGTGGACCAGCCCGACATCGGCCAGCTTGGGGTGTTCGCGGATATAGGCGTCCATCGCCACGGCGCACTCGCTGCCGTCCTTGCCCGGTTGCAGATACTCGCCGACCTGGTCGTGGAAACCCTTTACATGCTCGAAAATAGATTGCTGCACTTCGCTCGGCTCTCCCACCGCGAAGGTCCGACACAAATCCGCCCAGTAATTGCGATAGACCGACCAGGCATCAATGACATACAACTCGCCCGCTTCGATTTTTCGGTCCCGCGCAAAACCGCCCATCTCACCGCACTGATAATCGCCGTCGTGGAAAACCTTCTCGCCCGCCGCCAGATGCGCCCCTTTTTGCGCCGCCGCCAACACCTCCAGCTCGTTGATACCGGGCGCGATGACCTCTTCCGCCGCCGCATAGGCCGCCAGATCCACCTGCACCACCTTGCGCAACAACTCGATCTCGTCGGGGTCCTTAACCTCTTGCAAATCCGCGAGCACTGGATCAATCGCGATCCATTCCGGTATCCCGCCGATGCCCTGCTCGACTGCCATGCCCAACCGTTTCGGCAAAGACTCGCCTTGCCAACCCAAGCGTCCCGCCTTGAGCCCCCTGGCCTGCAATGCCTCGACGATCAGCCCGCTTGCCACCTCGCGCAGATTGGGCGTAACCGTACTGCCGACACTGGGCGCGAAGGTAACACACGCATCGACACACGGTTCACCCTGATCGGTATGGGCGATTAACAGCGACACGCCATCCGCGCCGAGCCACAGCAACACCGGCGGGCCAGGAAACTCCTCGGGAACAATAACCCCGGTGAAGTAGTAGACCTCTTTCGGGTGGCTGATAATCGCCGCGTCGATATTCGCCTCGGATAACCTCGCTATTAGACGCACCTGCCGCGCCTTGCATCCTTCTTTGCTCAACATGCCTGTCTCCTGTGTCTAATCCGCTTTTTCGACGATGGCCGACATCGAACCCTTACTGCGTACGAGACGCTTATCGGCACCGCCGCTCTGGATCTGGCTTCGTTTGTGCTCGGCCTGTTCTTTGTTGGTAGTAAAGACGATCGCACGCCCCCGTTGGTCCACTTCGCTGGCCATTTTCCAGGACATTTCCCGGCCATGGCGAAAGAGCTGCATCAGCATCTCTACGACATATTCGTAGGTGTGGTCCTCATCATCGAGCAGCACCACATGATAGCGCGGAATCAGCTCGGCCAGCTTCTCGCCGTCGACCTGGTGCTCGCGCTCTTCGCGTTCTTTGGGAGGGGCGGTGGTTTCCATAATTTGGCGGCGCGCCCTTGCTACTGTTCCGCGCCGCCAAACATATTAATGCATTGCGTTTCCCGTGGAAAGGATCGTGCAGAAAATATCTACGCCCCAGCATGAACGATATAATAATTTATCCAGGCGTAGCCATATATTGCTCTTGATAAGCCATTTTCCTTACCGACCGGACAATGCTCAGCCTGCGCACCTGAATCATATATCACACAAAACCTCAACAGGACACAAACAAAGACCCCACCCGGATAGATCGGTGGGGTCCTTGTTTGTTCTTCAACGTATAACCGAGCGGAAACCACTAAAGCCTCCGAGGTCCTGTCGAGGGTGCGACGCAGGGTTTTCCGGGGCTGTTCGGCGGTAAAAAGGCCGGGCTGGGCGTGGGGAGTGGCCGCGACGGCGACCCGAGCGGCAACGGCCCGGGAGACTAAAAACACCCGGAGGCGCCCCCCACACACCCAACTTCAGCCGCTAATACCCCTGTCGCCGATAACTCTCCATTCTCGCCTTCAACTTCGCACTATCTAACACCTCACGATTGATCACCGATGCCGGTTCTTCCCCCCGCCGTACCTTCAATGCCGCCTCGACACACAACTCGCTGCAAAGACGGATCATTTCATCGGTATAACCAAGCGCATGCGGCGTCAAATTGGCATTGTGCAATTTGAGCAAAGGATCATCTGCCGCGATCGGCTCGGGATCATAGGCGTCGAGACCACAACCGGCGATCTCCCCGCTGGCTAGCGCGCGCGCCAAAGCGGCCTGGTCGATAATCGCACCGCGCGCGACATTGATCAGATAGGCCGTATTTTTCATCCGGTGCAACGCGCCCTCATTGATCAAATGGCGCGTCTCGTCGGTGAGCAAACAAAGCAAGACGATAACATCAGACTGGGCGAGCAGCATCTCAAAATCGACTCGTTCGATATCGAAGCCATCGGCTGCATTCTCATTGAGATAGGGGTCATAGACCAGATGGCGCATATCAAAAGGTTCCGCGAGCCGATAGAGATCCTGGCCGATATTGCCGAAGCCAACATAGCCTATCGCACGCCCGGCCAACCCCATGCCGATATGTTCGGCGGCAGCAGCTTCGTGCCAACGCCCTTCGTAAAGGCACTGGCGTTTAAATAAGTACTTCGTGCTCAAAGCCAGCATATGCGCCATCGCCGCCGTCGACATCGCTCGGCGTATACCGGCAGGCGTGGTCGCGACGATAACGCCCGCCTCGCTGCAACCGTCGAGATCCACCCGGTCATAACCGGCACCGAAACGGGCGACCAGGCTAAGACGCTGCAAACCAACGCAGCTCTCACGACTAACCCGCAATCCTCCAGCCAACACCGCGTCGAACGCGTCGAGTTCGGCCGGGGACACCGGATCTTCTCCGTGCTCGAAGCGCACGACCTCGACCCCCGGTTCTTTTTCCAACGCCTCGCGCGCGCTATCAACTGCCATAATTTTATCGAACATATCGCCGGTAATCCCAACGCGATAAGAAGGACTTTGTGTCATATCGACCCTTTCCATGATTCTATGCAAATACGGATAAAAACTTTATTGCGGCAGCAAAAAGACTAGTTGCTCCTGGGCGATTTTACGAATCTCAGCATGCTCAACTCGCCGTGACGATCCGTCGCTCCGGGGCCGGACTCGCACAGACCCAAATCGCGGCCATCGGCTCATCGGTCTCGTTGCGAATACTATAAACCTGCCCCCGCGGCAATAATAACGTCGTGCGCTCGGCCAACGCGTGGTGGCGGCCTTCGACGATACAAGTAGCCGCGCCTTCAACAATCGCGATCGACGCGTCACAGTCGTACGCTTGCGCCGGTTGTTGCCCCCCGCAAGCAAATAGCGCCCACCCCCCGCTCATCTCGATACTCGGCACCAACTCGCCATTGAAAAAATCGATGCAAGTCGTCAGCGAACCACTCTCATAACGCGCCGCGCCGCGATGTCTTGTAAGACGCTCGGCACCCTCCGGCCCCTTAGCGTCAGCGGGCATCCGTCGGCGCGAGAAAAACTGTTCGACCTGAGTTCTGCTCGGATCGGTCGTGGGAATCGCGGCGTGAAAGACGGCCGGCTGGCTCACCGAGGAATTAAACGCGGCATGCGCCAGACCGCCGGGGATGCTCAAGTTATCGTAAGG
>Ga0066606_10001125_pt1 | contig 16733 bp, 17 predicted proteins | sample SaaInlV_DNA_100m_FD_60386 | JGI IMG/M metagenome (GOLD analysis project Ga0066606, IMG submission 60386) | Marine microbial communities from expanding oxygen minimum zones in the Saanich Inlet - SI075_LV_DNA_100m | ecosystem: Environmental > Aquatic > Marine > Unclassified | place: British... | reverse complement strand
GATCCAAAATTGCCAGGCCGTGATCCTAAGCTCCTATAGCTGTTGACTCACCTAAATGTTAGGAGGATTCCACCGCAGGGACGGTGGGGCGTCTTCGGCTACGTGATGACCATCTAACATTCCCTCAACAATCCCCCAACAATCCCCCCTCCAATCCCCAACTTGATGGCCGTTATACCGGCCATGGAATCATCGCTCCCGAAAAGCCAAAGAGCGGATGCTCGGGGGACACATCGCAAAAATCAAGAAATGGCCGTTGTGTACCCTTGGCTTCGGTCGTTTTTAGGGGTTAATGTTTCGACTGGGCAGATTTAGTTGTCGGATATAAATGTATGATTGTACATGCCTTACAATCCGAAACAATAAGCCAGTACGTATACAACTCACTTGTTCTTACAGGAGCATTATAACCAGGCTTTGGTCCAGCGCGGTAGCCTGACGGTCTGGTTGAGCGACGAAGCCATCGAGGGCTGGAGCTAGGTGGGGCGGCCGCAGCGTGGCGCGCAATTGGTGTATTCGGATGTGGGCGATCGAAACTCGAAGCACGAAGCTGGGAAGGCCAGCAAGTCGAAGCCCGTATCGGATGTGCTATCCTCAATCGAATGATTCATCTGGGCAAACCCGAGTCCTACCAGGTCGAGGTGAGGAGCTGCCGTCTAGGGCGAACGGGAAAACACGCCAATGCACGATTCGTGCACCAAAGCCAGTTTAATGCCGAAGTGGGAAATTAAGGGGAATAAGGAGCAAGCGCAGGTCTGGTGGGAGGTAACGCAGTTGGCGCGTTCAGTGCTGCTAAAGGCCCTTTTGAAATACGGCGCTCGCCGTCTCGGGAAGCCAATTTTTGTTGGGATTGTGACCTAGCGTATTATACGAGTGCTGCTCATAGCGGCACAGGCGGCCATTGTGCCGCAAGCCGCCGTGTGAAAAGTTGATGCCAAAGGCCAGCTCGGGCGAGTCGACCCAGTGCGGCGTCAACAAATGGTTCCAGAGCAAGGTATTATCGCCCACCTCGTAAGAGAGCACATCCTGGTCCGATATATCCGCCGGCATGATTTGCGCCTCCCGCTCGTCGTTGGCCCGTGCGAGCGGCACCCAGCGGTCGGGTTCGCGGAAACCGTGAAAAACCTTGTGGCCGCGCACATTCCAGAACAGCACATTGGAGCGGTCCATGTGATAGCCCGTACACGTATTCGGGCCGGACACCCTGGCCAGCGCATAGCACCGGTCCCACTCAAAACCGTGGTCCAGTAAATAGTGCTTCCACGGGATCAGCACTTGCTCGGTAAAGCCCGCAAAAAGACCCCCTGGCCGATCCAGTATCGTTACATCGGGATAGCGCAACTGGAAGGACGTCTCCATCAGGTCGGCGAACGACAGCCCGCGGAATTCTTCCATGGTGTTTCCACGGTCGCCGGTGTCCCGCAACTGACCCTTGATCCCCGTCGTTTTCTGCTCCGTGACCAAGCGCTCGACGATCTGTTCGGTTGGCGGAAACTCAAACGAAAAAGGCACGCACTCGTCCGCCATGAGAAAATTGATGCGCGAATCCCAGGTGTGCAGGAATTCCGCTGTTGTCGCAACCGTTTTGTGCATTTCGATCGTCCTTGTTTTTCAGGTGGGAGTCTGTGCCTAGTCTTTGAGCTATCGATAGATCGGCAGTGATATTTTATCAAGAGCGGGAAGGTTTGGCAATATCGCGAACCGCAAAAATAAAAGCATCGCCTTATAAATCTTGCGGCATATCTTCGGCGCCGAAAGCTTTGGCAAAGGCGCGCGACTTGGGGTTGGGCACCGAATAGAAGGCGCGGACTTCCGAGTCGGGGTGGTCGCGCCAAAGCCGGGCGGGCAGGACGGTGTGGTCGCTCAAATGGGGTTGGTCGCGGCGACCGTAGTAAATCTGCACGGATTTGCGCTCCGTTTGCGTCGGGCGAATCGTCGCCGAGTGCAGCACCGAGAGGTTGAAGAGCACAACGGTGCCGGCCGGGCCGTGTAAATCGACGATGCCGCCGCGCGCGAGCTGAGCTTCTTCGTCGAGAATCGGCTCGTCGGCCGCTTCGGGCGATATGGAGAAGCAGTGCGTGGATGCGTCGACGTCGGCCAGATAGATCAAGGCGTGGATATATTGCGTGCGCAGCGGATGCTCCTGCCAGTGCGGCCGGTCGCGGTGCCAATGTCGCCAGCTTTCGCCCTCGTAGGGCCGCATATGGCGCAGACAGACTTCGGAGAGGCACAGTGGGCTGCCCAAGAGCGCTTCGGTGCTGGCGAGAATTTGCGGGTGGCGGATGATTTCTTCGACACCGGGCCAGGTGACGAGCGGGTCGCAGTTCGCGGTCTGGTAGGAGCCGGTTAGGGGACGCCACATATTGCCGCTCCAGGTTTCGCGGTCGTGGTCGAAGTCGGCGAGCAGGCGGGTCAGGGTTTTGCCGGTGAAAAGTTGGCCGAGGGTAAGGTAGCCGTTCTGGCGGAAGAAGTCGTAGTCTTTTGGGTCCATGGTTTTTTCGTCGGGTTATTTGTAGTTAGAGGGTTGCCTTATGTCTTAGGCACCGCCGATCCAGCGCCCTTGTTCCAGGGTCTTCGTCGGGCATTAGCGTGTGAACCAGCGGATCGGGTGTTGCAATTCTCTGTCGTCAAAAGCAAGTGAATACGGGTCGCAGCGGCGGTAAATTACTTTCCCGTCGGTGCGCAGCACCAGCCAGCCAAAATCCCAGCTCTCGCTCTGATAGCGCATGGGGATGTGGGGGCGTACACGGATCAGCGGGTGCGAGCCGGCGATAAAGAGTTGTTGGTCCGTATAATAATAATTCGAGCCGGTTTCGACGAAGACTTCGTGCGCCAGATCGCTGCCGAGGCCATCGCACAGACCACTGATGCCGACCTTGACGGAGGCGCCGTTGCTGAAAGCCGCCGCCAGTGCGTCGATCGAACCGGAGCGCACTTGGCCTTCGGCGTCGTGGTGCAGCACTTCCTGCCAGGTGTCGTCGACATAGAATTTATACGTTTCGAAATCGTAGATGAAGTTGCTGCTGGGGGCGTTGGTGCCCTCGTCCCAGCTTTCAAGCAAATGGTATTTGTGCATGCCGACCGGGCCTGCTTCGGGTGTGGCTACGGTCTCTTTTGCGTCGAGGTGCGGTCGACCGATAGCCTGGTGTCCGTCTTGGTTGTAGAGGAAGAAGGACATTGACGGTCGTGGGCCAAAACCGTCGGGTAGCGAGACGGGTTGGCGTTGGCTCATTAGTCCGGCGGTCCAGCGGTCGTCGACGAGGTAGGTCACGGCGAACTCAGCGACCTCGCGGACGAGTTCGTCGTTTGCCGAGGTTGTGTCGATGTGCTGGTTGTGGCGGAATTCGGTGTAGACACGTAAGTCCGCGCCCCGACGGATGGCGTCGGTGAGGGCGATTTCGCTGCCGGCGATGGTTTGTCGCGATGCATCGAGGGTTAGCGCGCAGGTCCAAGCGGTCATATTGGGCTCCTTGGTTCGGTGGGCTCCAGCTTGTCTAAGGCCGTGGCGAGTTGGCGCAAGAAGTGCAGCAGCCAGCTTTGCGTTGGATTTTTCGTGGGGACGAGTGGGTTGAGGATATTTTTCTTACTTATGCACGCATCGCTTTGTGCGATTGCACGATCTTGCAAAAAAGTCACGTACGCTGGGCCTGGATCTCATCCCAATGGCGCGCTGTCGCGGCGGCAACCTCGTCGTCGCTCCAGCCTGCAAGCGGTGGGCTCAGGTCTTTTTCGACTTCGGGTAGGACGACGGTGTTTTTTGCGGCGACATAGGCGAAAATAAGCGCCCAGCGCGGTTGCTCGCTCAAGTTGGGGTCGGAGCCGTGTAGGATATTGCCGTGGAAGTAGAGGGCGGAACCGGGTTGCATCTCGCAGTGGATCTCTTGCATTTCAGCCAGCGCCATTTCGACGCGTTGTGGGTTGGCGATCAGTTGCGAACCCGAAGGCTGGTGTTCTAAACGACCGAGTTGGTTGGAGTCTTTGACGACGCGCAAACAGCCATTATCGCGGGTGGCCGGGTCGAGGGCGAGCATGACGGAGCAGAAGCTGGGGTAGAAGAATTCCTTGTAGTGGTAACCGTAATCCTGGTGGTATTGCCAACCGCCGGTGTGCGGGTTTTTGATCGTCTTGAGGTGGTAGTAGTGGCGGACCTGGTCGTCAAAGAGCTGTTCGAGCGGGGCGGTGAGGCGTTGGCTTTGCGCGATGGCGCTGTAGGTGTCGTCGGCGAGGTTGGGCGTGTAGACGAGGCGGGTGTCAATATCTTTGCTGGGGTTTTTGCTGTCTTCGTCGTAGTTGCTATTGGATTTGGCTTGCGCGGCGACCTGTGGGTCGGATTCGGCGATTTGGCGGATGTGGGAGGCTTCTGCGGGGGTGTAGAGGCTTTCTACGATGAGATAGCCGTGGGTTTGGAAGTGGTGAATTTGCTCTGGGGTCAGGGGCGTGGACATTGTCGAGTGCCTTTTGTTGATGTTTGCTTTTGCTGGTGAGTGTTGGCTTCGGTAGAGTAATCTAATAGAATGTTGGCGGAGGCTTCAAGTTTTTGGTTGCATGCGCAGAGACCATAAAAGACCGGCTGTTTATAGGGTGCTGCGGTGTGCGTCGACAGAATAATCTCAGGCGACGAGCAGCCATGCCCCAGTGGCCTTCAAGCCCAGACCGACGCCGAAATGACCGATGAACACAGTTTTATTCTCCCTTGTAAATTAGATCAGGTATTATCTGTGCTGAGGCGGTAGCGGCATTTTTGCCGGTCGCCGACAAGGTAGAGATCGATGTCCTTCGGTAGGTCTACGATATTGATTAATTCGGCACCGATCAGTTCGCAGGTGCGGCGCGAGGGTATATTGTCGGGGTTGCAGGTGATCCAGATCGGGTCGATATCGTGGTGCGCGAGTACGGGCAGAACTTAGGCGGCAGGCGCGGGCGGCGTAGCGGTGCCCGCGGAAGAGCGGGTGCACACCATAGCCGATATGGCCGAAGTATTGCACGATATATTCGCTGTCGGCAATACGCACCGAGAGGTTGCCGATGCGAGCGCCATTCTCGCTGTGCTGCATTGCAAAGCGGTAGGTGAGCGCGTCGTTTTCGCGCGGCCCGGCGGCGTGGGTGTGGCTGAGCAGGAGGGTGAGCTCGTCGTCGACGAGGGGGCTGGAGGCAAATAGGTCTGTCGGGGTCATTGTTAGCCTGAGAGTATTATATACTCAACCTCGCGACAACCGTCTCGTCTACCTCGATCCCCAAGCCCGGCCCCTCTGGCACTCGCATAAAACTCTCTTCCTGGTCAAAGGGCACCGCACACAGCTCTTCGCGAATCACGCTCGGGGTGCGGTCAAATTCCATCACCGGCTCTTGCAGATAAGGCTGCGCGTTGCGTGCCGGCGGACAGGGCGGCAAGGTCGCGGCCAGGTGCAAGGTCGCGGCGATCATCACCGGCGAGCCCCAAACGTGGGGGTTTACCTGGATGCCGCAGGCGTTGGCCATGGCGCAGATGCGCGCCATTTCGGTGATGCCGCCGCAGTGCATGATATCGGGTTGCACGATATCGTAGGCCCGCTGTGTCAGATAAGGTTTGAACTCGTAGCGGGTGCGCAGATTTTCGCCGCCGGCGATGGCCATTGGCAAGGCGGCTTTGACCTCCAGATAGGCGTCTAAATCTTGCGCGTTGACCGGCTCTTCGAACCACACCAAGTCGAGGTCGGCCAATTCCCTCCCGAGGCGGATCGCCGTGGTGGCGTTATAGCCTTCGTTGGCGTCGATCATCAGGCTGATATCGGGGCCGATGGTCTCGCGCAACGCTCGGACACGGGCGATGTCATCTTTGAGCGAGAGTCCGCCGACCTTGGTCTTCATGCCCTTGAATCCCATTTCGACATAGCCGCGCGCCTCGTCGAGCAGGCGGTCGGGGAATTCGCCCTCGGTGTAGTAGAGGCCAGTGGCATAGACGGCGACTTTGTCGCGGATCTTGCCGCCGAGCAAGGCGCTGACGGGTAAGTTGGCGGCCTTGCCGGCGAGGTCCCACAGCGCGATATCGAGTGCGGAGACGGCACTGCCAGCTAAGCCGACGGCGTTGTTGCCATTGTAGAGGGCGTGGAACATGCGTTCCCAGAGGCCGTTGCGGTTGATGGGGTCTTGGCCGATGAGCAGGGGGGCGAGCAAGTTATTTATGAGGTCGGAGGCGGCGCCTTCGCCCCAGCCGGTGAGGCCGTCGTCGGTGGTGATTTTGACCAAGGTGGTGTTGCGTTGCTCGATCCAGCCTTGGGACCAGCCGAAGGGGCGGCCTAGGGGGCAGGTGAGGTCGAAGGTTTCTATGGTGGCGATTTTCATTTGCGGTCCTTTGGGGGTCTTGGTGCTTAGTGACAGCCCCTCGCAGGAGGGATTCGCTCATTCTCGCTCGACTCCTGTCGGGCTCCGAGGTGTAGTCCTCAAATTTCACGTCCTGTGACCTCTGGGCCTACAATCCGCTCAGTCCCTCCTGCGAGGAGCCTCAACGGTGATGCTGAGCATGGGTGAAGTAATCCCAATAATGGTGTAGATAGAGTAGGTGAAGTATATCCTGATCTGGGTGTAAATAATCGCTAGATTATACCCAGGGGGGTATTCAGACCGTCTCTGTATAATAGGTGTATGGGTTGACAGCGGTTGGGGGTGAATATAGGATGTTTGGGGATTGGGATAAAGTGTGGAGAGCGGTAGCTTGCTAAGGGTAAGGTTCTGAAGATTACTGATGTGAAGTTATTGGTGTTGGAAAATCCCGAAGCCAAAGGCCGTGGAGGGCACTCGATTGTGCGGGTGGAGGGATTAAGGCGGATTCAGTATACGCAGCAAGGGAGCAAGAGCGGCGGGCCGCTGCGGGTGAGTTTTCTCGAGGTGCATGCGGACGAAGGAATTGAGGATGGACATATCGCACCGCCGGACGGACCGGGTTGGGGCGCGCAGTGGGACGAGGAGCGATTTCGCTCGTTGGTGGTGGAGGAGTATTCATATGATTGATGCATTTGAGCAGGTGGCGATTGTACCGGGTTTGGCGGTGCCGCGTTTTGGCTTGGGCTGTGCGCATATTGTGAGAGAAGGCGGGGTAGAGGGCGGGGCGGCGATTGTGCGGGAGGCGTTGGACCGGGGGGTTGGTTTTTTTGATACGGCGCCGCTTTATGGCCGAGGGGAATCTGAGCTTGCTGTAGGGGTTGGTTTGTCTGGGGTGCCGCGTGACCGCTTTGTATTATCGACAAAAGTCGGTCGGCTGATCCGCGACGGGGCTGCGCAATTTGATTTTAGCGCCGATGGCATACGCAGGAGCTTAGCTGAGAGTTTGGAACGTTTGCAACTCGACCATATCGATATCGCGCTGGTGCACGACCCGCACAAATATTACGAGCAGGTGTTGTCGGATAGCGTGCCGGTGCTAGAAGAATGGCGCGAGCAGGGCATCGTCAAGGCGATCGGTGTGGGCATCGCCGACAACGAGATGCTGATGAATTTCGCGCGCCATGCTTCGTTTGATTGTTTTCTGCTGCCGAGCCAATACACGTTGCTCGAACAACCGGGCAACGCGTTGGTCGATCTATGCGCAGAAAAGGGTATCACGATTATCGGCGCCGGGGTCTACAACACGGGTATTCTGGCCAGCGACCTGCAACCCGACGCCAAGTATGCCTATCAAAAAGCACCGGCTGAAATTCTCGAACGAGCGAAAGGCTTAAAGAGGGTCTGTCAGCGGCACGGCGTGGCGCTTAGTGCGGCGGCGATACAGTTTCCCTTTGCGCATCCGGCGGTAGAGACGGTGGTTATCGGCGCGGATCAGTTGGGGCAGGTCGATGCGAATTTGTCGGCGTTGGAAGTAGATATTCCCACGGGGTTGTGGAGCGACTTGAAAGATGAAGACCTGTTGGGCAAGGAGATTCCGACGCTATGAAGATCACCGCGATTAAGACCTTTCTCGTCGACGGCGTCTTCCGTCCTTGGACTTTCGTCAAGGTCGAAACGGACCAACCGGGGCTGATCGGTTGGGGCGACTGCACCGACTGGGGGGCGGCTGGACCGATCGCGGCGACGGTCGAACGCTATAGCGAGTGGGTGATCGGTCGCGACCCGATGCAGGTCGAGGCGATTTGGTGGGACTTGGCTGCTTCTTCGGTGCGCCATACCGGCGGCATCGCTTGGAAGGCGATGTCGGGTATCGACTCGGCGCTGTGGGATATTCGCGGTAAGGTGCTGGGTGCGCCGGTTTGGCAGTTGCTCGGTGGCAAGATGCGCGACCGACTGGGGCTGTATTGGTCGCACTGTGGCTCGATGCGTTCGCGGCACGCCGATGAACTGGGCAAACCCGCAGTGAAGACGCTCGATGATCTGCGCGCATTGGCCGAAGAGGTGAAAGCGCAGGGGTATGCCGCAATCAAAACGAATATTATGGATCTTGAAGATTTGCCCGGCGGTGGCCTGCCGAATTGGCGACACCATTCCGTCGGTGATTGTCCGCCGCCGATTTTGCGCCGGGCCGAGGCGATTGTTGCGACCTTCCGTGAGGCGTTGGGGCCCGATATCGGCATCGCGCTTGATGTGGCCTTTACCTTCAAGCTCGGCGGGGCGATTAAATTGGCGCGTGCACTGGAGCCCTACGATTTGATGTGGCTCGAGACGGAGACGCTCGATCCCGAGGCGTTGAAGATGATCCGCGAATCCACCACCACGACGATCTGTACCGGAGAGAGCCTTTTCGGCACGCATCAGTACAAGCCCTTTATCGAGGGGCACGCGCAAGATATCATCATGCCCGATCTGGCCTGGAACGGCATTACGATGGGCAAGAAGCTCGCCGACTACGCGCACGCCTATGATATTCTCTTCGCGCCGCACAACTGCCATAGCCCGATCAACACCCTAGTCTCGGCCAATGTCTGTGCGACGGTGCCCAACTTTTATATACAGGAATTCGACGTCGATGATGCGCCGTGGCGCGACGAGATCATGACGCATCCGTTGCAGATCGAAGACGGGGCGTTAGTACTGAGCGATCGCCCCGGTCTCGGTGCAGATCTGATCGAAGAGCAATTGGCCAAGCATCCGGCGAAAGCATCTTATCCCTACAGGTGAGCCATTGCGATGGGCATCACATTTCGACAAGTGAGTGCGTTCTGACGACAACAACAAATAACCTTTATTTAATCGACGCTCAGATCGGAGAATTTTGGCGCGCAGGTTTTTTGCTGCTCAAGGGCATCTTGAACCCTGAGGAGACGGCGAAGGGCGCTATTTTGAATATGGTCCCGCGCGATTTGGTCTGTCCCGAAACATCTACCTCGACGCAAGGCCGGCTCAAACCCTATAACGCTGATCGCAGTCAGAGCTTTTATACGGCGAAGTTGTTGCCCTTGTTATGCAACGATAAACTCTATGGCGCGGCGGTAGATATTTTTCAGAGCGAGTATTTGTGCTCGGGCCGGAAGAGTTAAGCGAAGAGCACTTGGCGTTTCAATGTGGGCATCGGCGGTTGTTATTATGTGTCGGATGTGCGCAAGGGACTTCGTATATAGAATCCGTTGGGGATTTCAATCGAGCAGCTCTTTGATTTTACCAGCGAACGGGTTATAAGACAATGAGCCGCATGACGTCTAATATGCTTAAGGACTAAGAAATGGAATCGAACTGGTTACAGTACTGCGCGACGGAAGAACAGCTCAAGCGCTTCGACGACGAAGGCTACCTGGTCGTCGAAGACGCGCTCTCGCCGGAGATGGTCAAAAAATTGACCACCGCCGTCGATCGCGTTGACGCGAAAGAGCGAGTAGAAAAAGAATTGGCGCCGGGGGCGATGGTGGCCAAGTTTCGCAGCGTCGTCGAGGACGATCTGTTTCTGGAGCTACTCGACAACGAGCAGACCTTTCCGTTGTTGTGGGATATCCTGGGGTGGAATATACAGCTATATATCTCGCATATGATCGTCTACCCGCCCGAGGCGCCGGACGCCAAACGCCATGTCAAGGGCGCCGGATGGCACCAGGACGGCGGTCGGCCGGTGGAGGAGATCGAGCGGCCCGCGCCGCGGCTATCGCTCAAGATCAGCTATTGGTTGAGCGACACGACGATCGCCGATGCCGGGGCGATGAAAATCTTGCCGGGCAGCCATAAACTGGTAGACAAGCCGTATCAGCGCGATCCAACGGAGGATCCGGAAGGGGCGATGGAGGTGAAGGTAAAACCCGGCACGGCGGTGTTATTCGACCGGCGGCTATGGCATTCGCGCGGCTATAATTATTCGCAACAGGTGCGCAAGGTGTTGTTCTTCGGTTATAGCTACCGCTGGTTGCGCGGATTGGACTACAACAATATGCCGGAGGAGGTTTTGACCAAATGCGATCCTATTCGACGGCAGTTGTTGGGGGATGGGGTGGATATTAAAGGGTGGTGGCAGCCGACGGAGGCCGATGTGCCTTTGAAGGGATGGATTCGCGAGCATCGTGGGGAGGAGTATTTGTATGATGTTTCAACGCGGTATAAGGTATAACTGGTGCGGTTGACGGAGTGAGTAGGGATTTGTCTCTCGCTCATTCTCGTGGTCCATTCCTGGGCCACTGTGAGGAGGGGTTTTCTATGTTATTGTCCTGCAAAATAGAAAACTCAATTCACATAGGGGAAAGCCCTACTCACTCCTCAGAAATCCCTTTTTTGTAGAGATTGTTGTGGGCGAATGCTCCGATATTAAAGTGTTGGCTTGTTAAAATTATCTAAGGAGTAAAGGTAGATGAGCGAAGCATATGTGGTCGACAAGAATCTGGGGCAGAAGCTGGAGGTGGCCGAAGGCGACCTGCCGACGAAGAACGCTGATGGCGAGCCGATCGTCGAGCTGACCGATGAGCAGAAGTACCTCTTTGACACGCGCGGCTGGTTGTTGGTGCCGGGTTTGTTGGCCGATGACGAGGTGGTCCAGATGAAGGACTACGCGCTAAGGGTGCAGAACGACCCGGAGTCGCTGCCCGAGCACGAGCGCAGCCATGTTGCCGGGCCGTTGCAGAAGTTGACGGACCATCCGGTGGTGGTGGGTTTTTTGAATGAGTTTCTCGCTTTTCCGCATCTTTCGAGCCCGGAGTGTTATGGTTTCCGTATGGAGGGCAGCGGCCTGCGCAATCCAGCGGCGACGCCGGAACGGCAGGGTGTTTTCGGCCCGCACAATGGTAGCGGCCTGTTCCGCTTTGCCTATGACTCGCATCATTATCAAAGTATCCCAGGCAAGTCGTTCAGCGGGCTGACGCGAGTAGTGTGGGAGTTGGCGCCGGTGAAGATGTATCAGGGGGGCACGCTCTTGGCGACGGGCAGCCACAAGGCGGCCTATGCCGCGCCGGAGTCGATACAGGATCCGCATTCGGCGGTGTGGGACACTTATGAATGCCCGGCGGGCTCGGTGTTGTTTTTTACCGAGGCCTTGGCGCATAGCACCTGTCCTTGGACCAATGAGGAGAACGAGCGCGTGGCGATTTTCAATCTCTACAATAGCGTTGGGTCGCGGTGGAGTCCTTGGCAGCCGCCGGCGCCGTTGATAGACCAGATGCCGGCGATGCGGCAGACGTTGTTTCGTGAAACGCATTGTGCGAATAATGTGCCGGGCTTTCAGTACGGGGGGCAGAATCAGAAGGATCGAAAACCGGTGTAATGGTGGAGGACGGGCCGGTCTGAGGTATACTCTTCGCTCATGCACGTATCGCTTTGCAATATGCGCCCTGCGGGAGCTTACTTTGCTCCGAGGGCTGTAGCCGGTTTCACTCTCCTGTGAAATCGAGTACTGTAAAGCCGCTCCTGGGTATACTCCAGACAGGCTCTCCGGCTATTATTAGTTTCACTGCAAGGAAAGTGAGTAGTAGGAACCTATAAAAGGAGAGTCCTATGAAAGTTCTAATAAGTGTTGTGGTGTTATGCGCGTCGATGGCGTTTGCAGAAGAAGAAGAAGGGTTTCCTATGCTTCAGTTGGCGAATAGTGAGTTGAAGATGGCGTTGTATCTGCCGGGTGCGGAGGACGGGTATTATCGCGGGACGCGTTTTGACTGGTCGGGCATTATTTCGCGGGTGGAATACAAGGGCCATTCTTTTTACGGGCCGTGGCGCTTTCCGCACGACCCGGTGGGGCACGACTTTGTCACTGGGCCGGCGGAGGAGTTCGGCATGGACAATCCTTCGGGTTTTGACGAGGTCGAGGCGGGCGGGTCGTTTGTGAAGGTTGGGGTGGGTTTGTTGCGGAAGGGTTCGGAGAAAGAGTACAAGTTTCACGGGGAATACGAGATTATCCGCGCGGGCGAATGGGAGGTAGAGCACGGCAAGAACTGGGTGGAGTTTCGTCAGGATTTTGTTGGCGAACGCGGATGGGCGTATAAGTACAAGAAGCGGATTGAATTGGCCGGAACGGGTTTTTCCATCGCGCATCGCTTGGAAAATAGCGGCGAGAAGACGATCGACATCAACCACTACAACCACAATTTTACGTTAATAGATGATGTGCCCTATGGGCCGGATTATAGCGTGAGGTTCCCGTTTACGGCCAAAGAGCCGAAAGATATCAACGCGGAGTTTCCCGGTTTGGCTTGGGTGCGCGGCAAGCAGATCGTCGTCGAGGAAGCGCTCGGTGACCGGTCATTGTGGGTGCAAGTGCACGAAGGCGCGGGCCCGGTCGAGTATAACGCGGGGATGGTGCGCAACAACAAGACGGGCGCGGCGGTGCATTTTAGGGGCGATACGCCGATCATCAAATACAATTTCTGGTCGGTAAAGACGGCGGCGTGTCCCGAGCCATTTATCGGCATTAACCTCGTGTCAGGTGCAGTGCAGGAGTGGACCAATTACTACACTTTAACTGTCGACGAAAAGTGAGCGACGGATGTATATACAGGACCAACTATCGATCGGTGATCTCGACGACGAACATCTGAGTTATTTTAATGCGCTCGGCGTCGACTCGATTCATCTTGAATTGCGCGGCGGACCGGCGGCCAAGGGGCGCCGGGGCAGCACCGGTTCGGCGAATACTTCGCTGGCGCAGGATTTGAAGGCCGGCAAAGATTGCACAGAGGCCTTCGAACAAGCGCGCGAAAAAGTCGAGGCGCACGGCATGAAGCTGAACAATATCTTCATGCCGGCCTGGGAGGAAATCACACTGGCCGAGGCCGATATGGACGAGAAGATCGGCCATTGGTGTGCGATGTTGGAGAGTCTGGGTCGTGCAGGGATTCCCTGTGTGGGCTGGAATTTTAAACCGATGGGCAATTTTCGCACTACGGCGGATATCGGGCGCGGCGGTGTGCAGTACAGCACCTTCGACTATGCTGAGTTCGACAAGAACCGCCCGACGCCGCACGAACCGCCGGTCGACGAAGCGCAGATGTGGCAACACATGGAGAAGTTCCTCAAGGCGGCAGTGCCGACGGCGGAAAAGGCCGGGGTGCGTATGGCGCTGCATCCGGACGATCCGCCGATCCCCGAGCCGCTGGGCGGTGTGGCACAGATTTGCTCGACGCTGGAGCAGTTTCGCAAGACCTTTTTCGAGCTCGCGCCGAGCGGCAACAATGGCATGCTCTTTTGCCAGGGCTGCATGACGGAGTTGCTGGGGCCGGAAAAAATCTACGACGCGATCGCCGAGATGGCGTCGAAGGGCGTGATCGCCTGGGTGCATTTCCGCAATGTGCGGGGGCAATTGCCGCGATTCACCGAGGTTTTTATGGACGAGGGTGAGGTGGATATGCGGCGGGCGATGGAGGTGTATAGGGACAACGGTTTTAACGGGCCGTTTATGATGGATCATACGCCGAAGATGCCGGAGGGATACGATAATATGCACGGCAAGGCCTATGCTATTGGGTATATACGGGCGTTGATAAAGATGGTGTATGGGTAGTCGTGCGAATACCCGCCGGTGATGCTGTAATTTTTGCCCATATAGTTTATATCCGTTCTTTTTTATAAGTGTCTTAGTTTTGTCTTAATAAGCAATAGTCAGAGGAGCTAGTATGCCGGTATTGAGTAAAGAGGATTGGGCGTTTTGGCAGGAGAATGGCTATGTGGTGGTGCACGACGCCGTGCCGCAGCAAAACCTGGACGCAATGGTGGATGTGATTTGGGATTTTTTGCAGATTGACCGCGAAGATCGGGAGGCTTGGTATAAGTACAAACCCTATTCGCGGGATGATAGGTGTTCGCCGATATCGGCGGCGGGCATGGTCGAGATCTACCAACATCAGGCGCTGTGGGACAATCGACAGTATCCCCGAATACACCAGGCTTTTTCCGAGATCTGGGGAGATGAAAAGCTGTGGGTTTCGTTGGACCGGGCGAATATGAAACCGCCGGCGCGCGAGGATAAACCCGAGTGGTGCAACGAGGGCATGATCCACTGGGACAAGGATACCTCGCAGCAGCCGGTTTCTTTTGGCGTGCAGGGCGTGCTGTATTTGACGGACACCTCGGAGCAGCAGGGCGGGTTCCAGTGTGTACCGGGTTTTCAGCGGATCTTTGACGAATGGGTCAAGACTCAACCGGAAGACCGCAACCCGCAGCGGCCAGATTTGGAAGGGCTGGAGATCAAGTCGATCACGGGCAAGGCCGGGGACTTGCTGATCTGGCATAGCCTGTTGCCACACGGCAACGGGCACAATCGCTCCGACCGGCCGCGCTTGGCGCAGTATATCACCATGTCGCCGGCTCCTGAAGACGGTGGTGAGGCGCGCGATCGGCGGATCGAGAGCTGGCAAGAGCGGCGGCCGCAAGCCAATTGGCCCGGCGACCCGAGGGATTTGGAGCATACGCACCAGCAGCCGGCAGAGTTGACGACGTTAGGGCGGAAGCTGTTGGGGGTTGATTCGTGGAACTAAAAGTATAAGTCGATGAGAACCGTGCTCGCCATTCTGCCCGACGGGGCGGGGCTGTGGTTGTGAGGCGGAGTGAGCGCTTGGCTGAGATAGCGGAAAGGTGGTATATGGCTACTAGAATCAATCGCACGATCGAACTGCTCGCCGAGGACCAGCCCGTCTATTATACGGGTGAGCATGTAGGGCATGTGCTGACCTATGCGCAAGGCAAAGAAGATGCGGCGACCTGGGCCGACTATTTCAATGTCGGCATGGAGCACGGGGCGTTTGATATGGCCGGGTTAGATGAGTACTTGCGCGGCTTAGTAGACGGGGGGCCGACGCGCAGCGGACACCGGACGCCGACGGTGATCGTCGAGGCGCCGGTCGAGGCGGTCTCAGAGGAGATCGTGCGCTTTAACGCTTGGCAATTTCGCCAACTTTTGGCGCGTGGCGTGCACGGAATCTTATTGTGTCAGGCCGAGTCGGCAGCCGCGGTCAGGGCCTTTGTCGAGAGTTGCCGTTATCCGGTCAACGAGATCGGAGTTGGCGAGAGCTTACAGCAGGGCAGGCGCGGGGTGGGTTCGGAGTCGGTATGTGCGAAAGTCTGGGGCGTTGACCGCGATGAATACCTGGCCAAAGCCGATCCGTGGCCGCTCAACCCGCAAGGCGAATTGCTGTTGGGGATCAAGATCGAATCGCCGGCGGCGCTGCCGCATATCGAGGAAATATTGGCGGTGCCCGGTATTGGTTTTGCCGAGATGGGGCCGGGGGATTTGAGTTTGTCCCTGGGCTATCGCAAGATGCCGCAGCCCTGGCCGGCGCTGATACAGGAGACCCATGAGCGAGTCAAGGCCGCCTGCTTGCAGAATGGCGTGGCGTTTTTGCATTCCTCGACGCCGGAGACGGTCGCCGATAATATCGATGCTGGTGCGCGGGTGATCGCCGGCCGGCGCGAAGAAACGGCGGTGGTTGGTCGGGCGCATTCGGGGCGGCGGATGCCGGCGTAAGCGTTACTCGGGTCTTTGTTGTTGGCGCTTTTGCGCTGAGCTAATGTGCCGTCCGCCGTCTCTACGATTATTGCGTTCTGTGAGTATCACTCTTCAATTATCCGCAACACGCCGCGCGCGCCGTCGACTTCGACCAACATACCGTCTGTGAGCACCTGTATGGCCTGAGGCGCATCGACGATCGCCGGCAAGCCCAATTCACGCGCGACCAACGAGGAGTGGCTGGCGCCGCCGCCGACTTCGACGACCAGCGCGCCGGCCATTAGCATCAATGGCGTCAGCTGCGGGCTGGCCGCGTGCGTTACTAATATCTCCCCCTTCTCTAGCGGCACCACCTTGTCGCCGGGCTGTGCAATACGCACTCGTCCTCGGCAGATGCCGGGGCTGACGCCCTGGGCTATTATCCGGCGCCCTTCTTCATCGTCGAAGTAGCCCTTTTCGCCACGGTCCTCCTCTTCCTTTTCGCCCAACATGTCCGGTGCGTCGAGTTGGCGTTGTTCCTGCCAGGTGCGCTGTCGGCCCGCCGCGACCTGTTGCAGTGAAATTGCCGCCGAATTTTCCAGTGCGGCTACCGCGCCTTGCAGTTCGTCTTTTTCGAGGAAGAATACGGCGTCGGTGTCTGTTAACACGCCGGCTTTGACCAGCCTCTGTGCTAATTCCAAGACTGCAGCGCGCATCAGCGGCCAGCCCAATTGAAAATAGAAGTTGGCGTCTTCGCGCACCGAGGCGTTGGTCTGGTAATAGTCGATCAGCGCGGCCATGGTAGCGCGCTCGTCGTCGGCGAGTTGGGCCAGGACCGCCGCTACGCTATCGTCGCGGCGCTGCGCCGTGCGCTGGCGTTGTGCTTCGGGCGCTTCGATATCTTGTTGCGCGAACACGCCGAGTGTTTGGCAGAGTTGCGCTTGGT
>Ga0066606_10001083_pt1 | contig 17064 bp, 17 predicted proteins | sample SaaInlV_DNA_100m_FD_60386 | JGI IMG/M metagenome (GOLD analysis project Ga0066606, IMG submission 60386) | Marine microbial communities from expanding oxygen minimum zones in the Saanich Inlet - SI075_LV_DNA_100m | ecosystem: Environmental > Aquatic > Marine > Unclassified | place: British... | reverse complement strand
TGCAAGAACCTAAAGAATTACCAGGACTATATGATGACTTACCTCCTCCTGTTGGAAGCTCGAAAGTATTTGTTTCAGCTGATGATTTGGAGCCATCTGTTTCATTAGGAAAAAGCATAAAACCTAAAAATTACTGATGTTCTTATAAGAACAGCATAGACTTTTTTGATTGTATGTTGTTGTAAATTTATTGTCTTATGTTATAAATAATGTTTTCCCTAGGACAATATTGTGGTTATGTAAGTTATTAATAGCCATTAAAGTTTTCACTGACGTATCGTGTTCTTTTGCTATCTTAATTAAACTATCTCCAGTTTTAATTAAATGAAACTTTCTATCATTAGGCATGTTTTTGTTAGTACCTATTGGGATAATAATATTCTTACCGATGACAATGTTATTATTACTCATGTTATTGAGCTTTATAATAGCCTCTATTGATGTGTGATTTTTCTCTGCAAGCATACTTAATGAGTCGCCAATTTGAATAGTGTATGGCATTGATTTTATATATTCATTTTTGGCAAGACTTAAAATATTTGCTTCAAATTTAGATGCATTCACAACCGGCAAGGATATGTGTTTTGGTGCCTCAGGGTGAGTTGTATGCTTTTTCAATCCAGGGTTGTGCTTCTTAACTTGTGCTAGAGGCAGGCCTGAAAGCTTAGCTACAACATTTAGATCTATTTGATCATCAATATCTACTTTTTTTAATACTGGGGTATTAGTTACATTTGGCAGCGTAAAGTTATATCGTGCATTATTTTTAATAATATGGGAAATTGCTAAAATTTTTGGTACATGATGAATAGTTTGACTTGGTAGTTTTAAATCTTCAAATTTGGTACCCAGTCCATTTTTTTTATTTTTCTTAATGGCACCGGCAACGCGACCTTCGCCGGCATTGTATGCAGCTAAAGCTAGCAACCAATCGTTATCAAAATTTTTGTATAAAAATTCCAGATAGTTTAGCGCTGCATATGTTGATTCGTAGATGTCTTTTCTACCTTCATACCAGCTATCTTGAGTTAGCCCATAACGAGCAGCTGTGTCCTTGCTTAGTTGCCATATGCCAAGTGCCCCCATATTTGAATGTGCGTTAATGTCATAAGCACTTTCAACCATAGGTAAGAATATAATTTCTGCAGGCATATTGCGATCTTCTAATTCTTTAGCAACATAAAATAAATATGGACTTGATTTGTTAATTAGTCCTTTAATATTGTAAGCATTATTTTTCGTATATTCTTTTATATAGTGTAGAGTAAGTTTGTCTGTAATTGCTTTGTTGTGGCTTGTGAGCTCAAATTTATCTTTGATAGAATTCCAAAAGCATAATGAGTTATTCTCACCTTTTATAGCTAAACTATCATTACTGTACTTAGCAAGAGTATATGGTGGTTGAATGTTGCTACAACCGATAATACTTATCAGCAAGACAAAGATAACCAATAACTGTGATTTTACTATTTTCATATCTAGACGATTAACTAAAAGGGGAATATTAACATGTCTTCTAGTTGTTTCACAACCAGCTTAAGTTGCCCAGCTGTCTTTTAGTTTTCTAAGAGCAGTAAATAGTTCAAGTTCACTGCGAATCTCAGTGTCTAAGTGTTCTTGAGCCGTTGCTATCAATGTTTTGGAATATCGTAAAAAAGGGTTGGTTCTTAGTTCTATTTCAATAGTTGAGGGTAAAGTTGGCAAACCTTTACGACGTAACTCTTCACATTGAGTGAGCCGGTTATTAATATGGTTATTATCAGGCTCCATAGCTAAAGCAAACTCTAGGTTTTTTAGTGTATATTCGTGAGTTGGGTAAATAACAGTGTCCTTGGGTAAGCTTTTCAATTTGCTAAGTGAGGTAAACATTTGTTCTGGGGTGCCTTCAAATAACCTGCCACAACCAGCGGAAAATAATGTATCACCACAAAATAATAAATCTTTATAGAGGTAAGCTATATGGCCTAGGGTGTGGCCCGGGATGTGAATAATTTTAAAATTGAGGTTATAATCTTCAATAAGTATATTTTGTTCGTCAGCAAGCTCGTGGGTGATACAGGGTATATTCTCATACGTTGGCCCATACACAGGGATTTTAGTGTTGGCAAGAGACCTTATGCCACCTGTATGGTCTGGGTGGTGGTGAGTAATAAGAATAGCAGATAGGGATAGTTTGTGCTTTTCCAAATAGGCTCTAATTGGCTTCGGATCACCAGGATCTATAATAATTGCAAGCCCAAGCCTTTGATGAACAATAGTCCATATATAGTTATCTTGGAATGCTGGGATAGGTACTATCTGAAATTCATACATACTCCATATAGTCGCAAAAAACACTATGGTCCGCAATAGGATTAATATTATTTTTAGGGAGTGGAATATGGCTATAAGTGACAAGGATGTCGTTGGGAAATTATCTCATGCCACAGCTAACAGGAATATTGGAGCTAATGCTAATAGTGAATCTGGGGTAGGAGTTTCGTGTTGTGATGGTGCTGCTGAGCATAATACTGGCGAAGTTGAGTGTGCTTATGATGGTATTACAGTTGTAAGCCCAACAACGGCGGAAGGTATTGATAGAATTGCTAGATGTACAGATGAACTTTTAGCAATTGAAAGTGAGCCTGTTAATGAAGAAGAAATTAGACGACATATATCTGAGTCATCCAAGACTCTTGAACCTTTACCTCCCATTCGTAATGTAGTCCTTGCCGGTGCAGGAGGTAGGGGTTTTATTTATTGTGGAGTTGCATTATCTCTAGATAAGCATGGAGTTTTAGAAACATTAAAAAGAGTTTTTGGTACATCATGTGGTGCAATAATTGGAACAGCAATAGCTCTTGGATATAGAGGGCAAGATATTATTGATATTTTAGTGAATACAGATTTTGGAGATTTTAAGTCTGAGTTGCCAAAATCCACATTAGAAAGAATAATTACTAGCTTAACTGGTGAAGCTATAGGTAATGCACTTAGTATTTTGCTATATCGTCGAGGACTTTATTCTGGTGAAGGAGCATTAAATTGGCTTGAATTTATGGTTTATGCCGCAACAGGTGATCCGCATACAACATTTGCCCAGTTGCAAGAGATGGGAAAGACTAATATAGCAATAAAAGAATTATATATCATAGCCGCGAATTTAACTGATGGTACCGAACAAGTGTTTAGCTACAAAACCACACCTAATGTACGAATTGCAATAGCAGTTTTAGGATCCATGTCTTTACCTGGAGCATTTATTCCAGTTGAAATAGAGATTGATAGTGAAATTAAACATATTGTTGATGGGGGAGCTGTTGATGAATTCCCAATGTCGATGACAGATGTACTAGAATTTGCTGATCCTGAATATGGATTAAATCCTAATGGGGCAAACCCTTCAACTCTAGGGTTTAGATTAGATCAAGCCGGTAGAATTGAGGATATATTTCATTCTCATACCAGGGTTAGCGCTGGTGAGTATGATGCTTCAGTAAGAGCTTGGATGGATAGATTAAGATTAGCCGCGACTCAAGCAGGACAAGATAGAGAAACCTATACAAAACATTCAATGACGACCGTTGGTATTGATGATATGGGAGCTTCAACATTTGATTTCAGTGTAACTCCTAGAAGAAAATTAGATATGGCAAAACATGGCTGTAGAAAAACAGATGAGCATTTTTATTTATATAGGGGTTGTGGGACTTTCTATCGTTCTGAACGTCGTGGCTCAAGGAGACTGGAAAGACAGATCGATGCAACAGCCAATGAGCTAATTGATGAGTATAATAAAGTTACTAAACAATATGTTGAAGATAAGAGCATAGATATTGTTAGGCAAGAGTATTTGCTACAAAGATTAAAGGAAATTTTATATTTATTGGAGCTAAAATTTAGTACAAATCCTTTGATTTCGGAGTTAAAAGATCGGCAAAGTAACTTAGGTGTATTACAAGCAGAACATAGAGAGATTTTTGAAACAGCTAGAGAAGGAATGGTTGAACATCGTAGGGCAATTAGGATAAGAATGGATACTTATATTTCTGCAGATGAAAATCTTTCCCCCGGGGTGTTAGATATCATAAAACGCGATGCCAAAGTAGAGTTGCTATTTGCGTGCTCTCGTAAAAATCATTGGTCAAGTCAGGATAAGGTACTTGCTTTGCATGATAAGGTATCTGTAGAGCACAATAATGGGAATATAGCATATGTGGCTGCAGCAGAGGATGCAACTACAGTTTTTATATTTTTGCAGGAATGTTTCGGGCGTGAGTATGTCTCTGGGCCTGGAAAGAATGGGCTAACACCATTGTCAGTAGCAATAACTAATAATAATAAATATATCATTTCAGCGTGCGCTTTTTATATGCCAGAGTTAGTGAAGCAAGGACAAGAAAAATACTCACCATTAATGCATGCAGTAAATGAAGGAAGGCTTGATGTCGCATGTTACTTGTTAGAACATTTCCCTGATAAAATTAGTCCAGAATCAGTAATGGAAACTCTTATGGATAATGAATCAAATATACTCCATGAAATTTTCAAGAAAGGTATTTTTGAGGTAAATGATATTCTTAAAATGATAGAAGCTATTTGCAAATATAATCCAGAACATTTTGCCGATATGCTTCGAGCTAAGGATTCATTAAATAATACGCCAATACATTACTTAGCACAGTGTGGCGGAATAGAGATATTAGCAACTTTAGTACATTTTATTTCAAAATATGAGCTTATTACAGAGAGTAGAAGTACAAAATATTTACTTTCAATAAATGTTAAAGGCTCAAATGAGGAGACGGTGTTAGATAAAGCTAAGTTGAACAATGATTTGTCTGATGCACATCATGTATTTCATTTACGTATAAAAGATATAAGTGGCGAAGAGTACGACTGGCTAAGTCAGACAAGGATTAACACGTTAACTAGAAGTGCTAGTGCTAGCGATGTTTGCTTACTAACAGCACATTCCGATGAATACGAGCAAGCGCTAGGTCAAGAGACGGAGCGTGATCTTCTATTGAACACATCCCCACGTGACAAAATTTTAGTACGTAGGGCCAGTATGGATATATAAGGAACATGTACACAATACATCTTGCTTGCTATTTCATAATTATAACAAGCAAGGTTACTATTAGAGTACGTGAAATTAATTAAGTCCACGAATACTTTCAATTTTATCAATACCAATAAGATCATGTGTATCATTTACTATTAGTAGATGTTTGTCATTGGTGATAAGTACTTCTTTATAAAATTCAAGTAATTCGTCTTTAGAAATTTTCATAACTAGTTCAGCTATTTTTTCATTTCTATCAAAATCAGTGTCCTCTTTACTCAAAATATTCCAATGTTGGCCAAGGCTAGATGAAATATCTTTTGGCTTATCTAATAAATTGTCATAAATACTAGATTTATGTTCTTCAAGTTCACGTTCAGGTAGTGTTTTTATTTGGTCGTATTCATCTGATATAAATTTATCAACTCTGTGTAGCAAGTCGCGTTGCTTATAGTTTGGTGATTGGATTATGAACTGTACCCCTAGTTGTTTATAGGAGGAATCAGCTCGGGCAGCGACTACATAACCAACTTGTTGAGTTGTTCTAAGTTCATCAAAAAAGGGAGTGCTAATAACATTACCTAAAAGCATAAGTTTTGCTTTAGTAATATAGTCACTTTTATCTATCGGGTAATAAGAAATTAACACGTTGGAGTCTTTGTCAGTGGGGTGTACTTCCCAATACATGGTTTTTTCAGGAATTGAAACATTTTTAATTTTAGGAATATTAAGTTGTTTATTTATACGGATGTATTTAGCTATTAATTGTTCTATTAATTGTGTGTTTTGCTCATTGATATTTCCTTCAATTAGAGCTGTAACATCTACAACAGATGATCTAAGTATGCTGGTATATTTAACAAACTTATTATAATCAACATTATTAATTGCTGTTAGTAGTTCTGTGTTAGAAAAATTACCTTTTATTAATAATGAATCATGCTCACTTATAGCCATCTGAAAAGATTTAGCATTTTTATAATTATTTAAGCTGTCGACTAGTATCGTTTTAATTGAAGCAAAACGTTCCATTGACAGGTCACTTTTCATGAATTTCATCAGTGATAAGGATAGAGCTCTATCAATATTATCACGATAGGCTGATATATTTATTGTGAGGCCTGTTCTCGTTGTATCATTACCTATTGAGATACCTGCATCACCTAATATGGTAGCATATTCAGTTAAGTTGTCATTTATCATTAAAGTGAACAAACCAGCCATAATAAAATATTCTGCTGAGTCAGAAACAAGAGGTGTCTTTAAACTTAATATCAGTTCTGTTCTTGGATTATTAAAGCGTTCAAGGTTTAATTTCCAAATTTTTATATCATTATCAGCACTAACTAATATTGGAAGCTTTTCTTTTTCATTAGATGTGACAATATCAAAATTTTCTGGTAAGAAAATATTTTCTTTCGGTAACATCCAATCAGTAGTGCGTTTAGAGTTTAATGTTGTGAAAAGGTTTATATCTATGTCATCTATTTTATATTCAGTTCCAAAATATTTTTCTTTTTTGTTAACATCTACTTCACTGTCAACGTTTAGAATAACTAAATTATTGGGTGTAAAAGTATCAAGTAATGATTTTATTTTGTTTTCTGGAAATTGTGATTCTGGTTGTAGAAAGTATACGGTTAATAAATCTTTAGCAGGGTATTCTCGTAAAAGAGTAGATAAATTGGTAGCTAAAGATAGAGGTTGTACTCGTTCACTAAATTTGAAGGATCTAATTTCAACTTTCTTTTGTTGCTCGAAAAGCCATTTTTGGACACCATGTTTTTTAACCCAGTCTATATAATCAAAGGTATCTTGCATGATCATTGATTTATGTGTGAATCCTTGATCAGTTAAAGTGAATTCAATTTCAAAAAGTGCGTCAGTTTTCCCAATATTATTAATACCAATACTAAGACCACTGATATAATTTTTATCTTTAAGTTTAGTATACAGGCTTCCTGGAGTGCTGGTGCCTAATATGTATTCAACATATTTTGCTGGATTGTCCTTATAATCAGCAACTTGATTGGGTATCTTAAATATCATAGATAATGATTTTGCATCATTAAGGCTTTTTATATTTATATTTTTTTTAATTTCGTCTTTGGTTAAAATTTCTGGAAAGACGCCATCTATAGTAGTGCAAGGACATTTGGTTTGAATGCCAGAAAACATATTTTCAGCATAGCTTTGTAGAATTTCAAGGTTTTGTGGTCCAACGATTGCAAGATACATTTTTGATGCATCATATTTATCATCATAAAATCGCTTAACTTCTTTTCTTAGGGAGTTATTCTGATTATGAAGCGTTTCTAAATTACCCACGCTAAATGCTGCCATAGGATGTTGGGGGTTTATTATTTGTTTGATTCCATGATATATACGCATACCATCATTTTTCATATGCATTTTGTATTCTGAGTCAACAGCATTTCGTTCTCTTTCTACATATTCTTCAGTAAATAAAGGTGATATAAAGAATTGAGCAAACCTATCTAAGCCTTCCTCTAGCTGATCTGCGTTGATATCAAATAGGTATGTGGTATTCTCTGAAGCGGTAAATGCATTATCATGTCCACCATGTTTAGACATAAATTCATGGTATTCATCAGGCTTAGGGTATTTTTCAGTACCAAGAAATAGCATATGCTCAAGGTAATGCGCAAGTCCTGCTCGGCTCTTTGGATCATCAAATGAACCGACACCCACAGTTAATACAGCAGCAGCTTTTTCTGTTTCAGGATAATTAACCAATACTACTTTTAGGCCATTGCTAAGAGTTAAGTGCTTATATTGGTTGATATCATTGCTACTTTTAGTTATATCGTTATTAGTGGCGTCTTGGCAACAGCTAAGAAAAGCCATTAAAGCGATCATGGTAAATGTTTTGTAAAACTTACTTATGTAATTATGCATTTATATTACCTTTAATTAAGAGGAGTAACTACTAACTATTCTTGTAGAAAGAGCTAGGGGAATTAATAACAAAATACCATACTATCTTTAATTATCGCTAGTAACTGAGGTTAGCTAAGGAAATAAACAAAAAAACACCTGTAAATGTTAATTGCTACTTACGTTTTAGTTGTGGCAAATTACCTATATAAATAACTGAGCAGTACTATATTTCTTAGTCTGTACTACCTAACTGTCTTGCTAAGGCTACTAGGTGTAGAGATGTTAGCCTCATCTTTACAACATAGCTGTATTTATAGGATCCTTTTCATAGGGAGGCAAATTTCAGTATTTGCGTTTCTGACTATTGAGTTTTTGAAGAATTTTAGTAAGGGTAGCACTTTTTTTAGTTCTTAAAGCTAATACAGCGTCTATGGGGATTTCCTTTTTTCCAAAGAAAACTTTCAAAATGGAAATGTAATAGGCTCAATAAAATTACTATATAAGATGCTATATGATTATTGTTGTGTGTCAAAGGGTAGGTCAAAAATATTGAAATAACTGGGCAAAGAATTAGTGGCGATAAAACTTTATTTTTTAATGTTAAAGGTAGTGGTAATAGTGATATGAGTCGGTATATAAAATTATGCTTAGTATTCATGTTTCTGTTTTTATCATGGGTGCTATAAATAATATAGGCTGTGATATCATGCACGATTGTAGGTTTTGCAATTAAAAAAAAGTATACTCTGATATCGTAGCGATATACGCACTGATGCACATAGCAATATTCATTAATAAGTAGTTGCTGCCGATACTAAATTTTGGTGGTCTTGCCTCTCTGTAGATTAGTACTGCCATTAAAATAGAAGAAGCGATAAGTAGGAATGCTATCATGGTGATAAGTTCCTGAATTGGAAAACCCAATATGAATTTATTCTTTAACCAAGATTTATGATATGCGACAAAATATAGATTGGTTGCAGCGAGTGCGGAAAACCATTTCCAGCATTGAAAGCGCCAGTTGGGTTTATGTCTAAGGAACATCAATGTGAGTCCAAATTGCTGAGCTATTATGTGATACATGTTGTAAAATACAAAAAAAAGTAAGAATAAGGAGAAGCCATATGGCATAGTACCGATATAACAAACAAATAATAATACCACTAAAAATGGTACCCAAAGCTTGCGTTGGTAATGTTGTAGGTATTCTTTATCTGCTAAGGTGATGAAGCTTGCAATAATATGGGGCATTATGAATAAAACAGTCCAAATCATCATGTGCTCGGGATTTTCTTTAAAGTATAAATTCAGTAAAGTTTTCTCTAAAAAAAATAAGTCAATGACTATTAGTATCATACATACAGGGACTACTAAATAAACAGATAGTAATAATTTGGAACTGATTACAATTTGAGTTTCAGACTTAATTTTTATATTATCAGTTTGCTTACAACTACCTTCAGTACTATAACAGTAACTTTCCAATGTTTTTACCTACTAAATAGTTTTAGTGATAGCTAAGAGTCTGAAAATGTTAAGACACTAGTATGAATATATGTTTTATCACAATATACTATAAAGATAAAAAAACTGGTCAATTTCCATCGTTAGTTTTTATAATATTTGACCCTTACCTCCCCGTATGAATGAGAGTCTCTACAATATGCTGCGACTGCGGGTGATTACTGGGCTTGTAGATTTAATATCTTTCAATATCCATTACATCAAAGTAGATTCTCTGTACAGGCTAACAGTCTATGTTCTAGACTTATTACATCTCTTTGTTTATATTGATATTGATGAGTGGCGTAAGAATCGAACTAAACAAGGTCGTTTGCCTGATAAACTAAGTCTTAGATCTTCTAACCATTCATTACGTGATTTATTTGCTATAGTATTTTATTGTAGACGAACTTACTAGACGCTCACGATATATTTACTACAGTATTTTATACAATGAAATCATCGTAATCGCTCATTTGTATTATTTCCTATAGCTGCACATTGTTTTTCTGGAGCTTTTCATTATTCTTGATCATACCTGGTAACATAAGGTGTTATTCACCCTGGACCACATCTTAAATTGTTAGCAAGTAAATGCTCTTCTGGCTGCCCATCATCTCTGGCACCAGCCTCGCTTGGCCTGTTACCGTCTCTTACATATCCCATGTAATTCTCAATAGACTGCTTAAAGATACGGCTGGTGCTGGTGTCGCTTTTTTTACAACTTACCATGCCATCATACTCCCTGCCGGCAAGAGAAAAGATAAGAGGGGCGCTGTCACCAACAAAACAATTTAAAAGATATACATTGCCGCGCCTGACACTTTGCATCCCAAAACCTTCCCTTATTGAATTCATTACCTCAACATTACTCTTAAGCTCTTCTGGCATATCTGAAATACTTGGCACGCAACTTGCGCTAAAAGACAAGATGTTTCATGGTGACTATTGCGAGCTGCTAAGCGTAAAGCCTCATTATTATTGGCTGCAACACCACACACAACAGCTGGAAACTCATGTGTGCCATCTTCTTTTTTGCCTAAAAGCCTTTCTACAATTGCCAAATGGCCATTTTCAGCCGCCCAGCGTAAAGCATAATTGCTACGGGCTGCAATATCACCCACAACATCTGGAAATTCATATGAGCCATCTTTTTTTTTGCCTAGAAGCCTCTCTACAATTTCTAAGCGGCCATTACGAGCTGCCACTTGTAAAAATTCGTTATTCAGGACTGCAATCTCATTTACAACAGCTGGAAACTCATATGCTTGCCTAGAAGCCTATCTACAATTGCCAAATGGGCATTACAAGCTGCCCTGCGTAAAGCATAATTGCTACGGGCTGCAATATCACCCACAACATCTGGAAACTCATATATGCCATCGGCGCTTTTTTGTAGAAGTCTATCTACAATTGCCAAAGGGCCATTTAAAGCTGCATGGCGAAAAGCATAATTGTCATACACTGCAACACCAGCCACAACAGCTGGAAACTCATACCTGCCATTTTCCTTAGATAAATAATCTAAAGCCTTTGCGTGACCACCTTTAATGCATTTGATAAAATCATCGTAATCGCTCATTTGTATTATTTCCTATAGCTGGACATTCTTTGCCTCCTTCCAATAAGAATGTATTGAAAAAAATTACCTCTATACATGCTTATTGGAGGGAGACTTTCCAGTAATAAAACATAGCAACTGGAAGGACACCCTAAAGGCACAACCTTGGTTTCTTAAAACGGGGCAGACCTTCTGGCTGCTCCTCAACATTAGTCTCCATAGGCTCACTATCATATCTCACTTCATTATCATAAATGTGATTTTCTATGGAGTTTTTAAAGTTATAGTTGGTGCCGGTGTCTGTATCACCTCTATTAGCAACTATCATATCAGCATACTCTGGGTCCGCAAAAGAAAGTATATGTGGTGCACAATCTTTAGCATACTTATCTAAAAAGCACACATTATCAATCCTAACTGCGTCTAACCTAAAGCCTTCCCTTATTGAGGCCATTACCTCTGCATTATTTTCAAGATCTTCTGGCATGTCTGAAATACTTGGTCACGATACTTGCGCTAATACATGAGACATTTCATGATGGACATTAAAAACTGCATGGCGTAAAGCATAGTTGTCCCTGGCTGCAACACCACCCACAACATCTGGAAACTCATATAGACTATCTTCTTTTTTGCCTAGAAGCGTTTCTACAATTGCCTTGTGTCCATTTTCAACCGCCCCGAGTAAAGCATAATTGTAATCAGCTGTGATATTAGCTACAACAGCTGGAAACTCGTACGTGGCATCTTTATTTTTTTGTAGAAGCCTATATACAATTGCCTTGTGGCCATTTTCAGCTGCAAAGCGTAAAGCATAATTGCGAAAAGTTGTGATATTAGCTACAACATCTGGAAACGCATACGTACCATCTGCTTTTTTGCCTAGAAGTCTATTTACAATTGCCAAATGGCCATTTTCAGCTGCTCGGTGTAAAGCCTCATTGCTCAAATCTGCAATACTACCCACAACATCTGGGCACTCATATGTGCCATCTTTATTTTTTTGTAGAAGCCTATCTACAATTGCCAAGTGGCCATTTTCAGCCGCCCCGAGTAAAGTTTCATTGTCATTAGCTGCAACATGCCCTGCAACAGATGGAAACTCATATGTGCCATCTTCTTTTCTACCCAAAAGCCAACCCACAACTTTTTCAGCACAACCTACAATTCTTTGAGGCCCATGCGCGTCACTTTTCTTGGCTAAATAATCTAATGCCGTTGGGTTGCCATCTTTGATGCACTGAATAAAATCATAGTAATCGCTCATTTATTTTTTTCTTCCAACTGTCATACAGCACCGTGTCCTTCTCGCTGGTATGCATAGAAAAATTCTCTCCATGCATGCTTATTGGAATTTCCATATTAACATAGTCTTTTAACTCTTGCCCGGCCACTTACAATAACTTCCTCACTAGCTAGTACTGCAGGATTGTGAGCACAATTCCACGTGACAAGTTGCCCTTTTGCATGATGCTGATACAAACATAATAAAGACTTTTGCTCATCATTTATAGATGGGCTTAATGTCACCCTGACTGGTCGATATCCATTATATTGTTTCTGCCAGGTGATTTGTGAAATAGCTCCAGATTGCCACGCTTGTGCCAGAAAATTAAAGCTCGAATTACATTGGTTATTAATATTTGCTGGATATGTCAAAGCATAATGAGCTTGAGCATAGACAATTTGACTATCTTTAATAGTTAATTCTCCATCTTTTGCATGATCAAAAGTTGCATCACAATAAAGGTATGGAGCTCCACCTGGAGCTCGAGTTAATGGAGCTCCATAGCTAGTAGACTCTAAAGATCCTTCTAAATTAGCTAAAGTTAGTCCTAAGCTTATGGCGCGTTGTATTGCAAACTTCTCTATTACTTGTCTTTGTATAGAGTTTAAGGTTTCTGGATATGCTTCTTCAATAAATAACACCACTCTAGATTTTAAGGGATCACTCATTAAATGGAACATACAACGAGCAATAATAGTATTTTCATCAACAATAGCAACCATACGGTAGTCACCATTGTTAACATATCCCATTAAACATTTATTTAAACTAGGACTGCCATCTACTCGTTGACAACTACCCTCAACAAATGTGCCAGCCATGAATAACCACCAATAATTGTCTGTGTCAACTATTTTCCAATGGGATGTATCAAGTGTTTTGTGCTTACTATTTGTTTTTGATAAATGTTTAAGCATTGTAGATAAATCATTTTCAAACTCTTTTGCATCATGTACTGCAGTAAGACTTTTCTTTATTTTTTTTAATAGCGATGATTGTACTGTGGTGTTTTTCTCTGAACATTTGTATGCTTTAATCAGTGCAAGTTGAACCTCACAAGTTGCCATAATTAAAGTGTCAGTTTTATCTGTAAATGTTCTTTGTTGTGCAATGAGCTCTATCTCGATTGCGTTTCTAGATGTTGGGGAAGAATGATATCGTTTAAACAACGGGGTATATTTTTTTGGTAAATGTTGATGTTTCAATACTTTTTTAACTAAAAAATCACTTAAATCAATACGGAAAGGTATAGGAGCTATATTATGTTTTGCAACAAAATCGTCATATCTTTCACTGGCTCCGTTGCGCCATGGTTTTTCTAACCATGGATTGCTTGCGAATATTGATTCTAAATGTGCATTATTAGATGTATCATAACGCATGGTATAAAAATCTTGTGAGTTTACAGATAGGACTGCATCTACATAATTCCTCAATGTATTCAACATTACATCACGCTCATCTGTAGGTAATTGTAGCATTTTCCCATAATAAGTTAACAGAGCGGTTTTAGCATTTTGTTGACCAAATGTTTGATGATAATATTGAGATGATTTTTCAGATAAATTAAAAATTTTTGCTAATGCTCGATGAAAAGCTAATTCTAGGTTGCCGTCCACTAATGCCATATTGTTAGGGGTGAGCGCACTCATTTCATTAGTTAAATGCAGTCCTTGTACTAAAAACCACTGACTTATTTGCTCTGATATAGATCTAGAGGTTAAAATTTTATTGGCTAAATCAATTTTACTACTAATGGTGAGCTCTGATGCTTGGAAAATGCTGCGAATACCAGCAACACATGGACGTAAATTACCACCATGCTTGTAATTTTTACTCATTTTTTTTAAAACATCACAACAAGCACTATCTGTTAAGAGATTCATATCTTCTAAGGGTACTGCTCCAATTTCCAATGCTATGAAAAGAGATGGTAATAATGTTCTAACAGAACATTTTTCTGCTAGGTGCTGATAAATTTTAAAAGTGTTGTCATCTGCACAAACTTGAACTAAAGCACTAGATAACGTATAACGCATTGAAGGCTCAGCATACGTAATGATTTCTTTTAGTGTTACTTGAATATGATCATTGAAAAGTCTGTCTGCAGCATAAGGAATTTTTTTATGTGCCAATATTGCTGTATAAGTTAACCAAAAGGACATGTTTAGTATTTTAATGGCGTCAAAATCTTCTTCCATCTCATATTTAGTTAATCGGTCAATAGCATCTTGCCAAATATGATCTTGTGGCCAAATTTCATTAAAAACAGCATCTAGTTTTGGCAGCACGTTTCCTTTTATTTCAGCTACAACTTCTGGATAGCTTACATTGTCATCATCATTGAAAATAGTAAATATATTTTCCCAGGTACCAAATATTAGCCCAATGCTACCCTGCAATTCAATCAATTCGAATTCTTCTAGCCCATAAAACATTTCATAATCACATTGAACACCAGACAAAAATAATTCTAATCGAGTTTCCGGGTTTGTTATTTCATAAGACTTAATGTTGAACGCTGCATCAGGATGCACTGTATAGCTAGATGCAGTACCTCAAGACGGTCATGTTCATCTAACTGGTAAGAGTCTATGCTGCAAAAATTCTCATAAGATACTGCGACTTGTTTTGCTAGTGATAGACGTTCATTGTAAGGTATTTTTTCATATTCAGCCTTTACATACGCTCCAAGCATATCCATCTGAGTATAGTGCTTCAATATAGGTGACATGACTTGTAATGGTAAACTAAAATCACCTAAAGTCAGATAGTAAGTAGAGTTGCCCCAATAACAATTTGCAAGGCATAATTTGAGGATTTCAATCCGCTCTGGCTCTGCAAATGGAGATAAAGTTACATCAATAATTCCATTGTTAAAGTCAGAAAGATCTTTAACAATAGTGAAGACATCATTGCCTGTTAAGTTAATATTAGAGTTTTCCACATTTGGCAAGTATCCAGGTGTGATGACAGAGAGTTGTGAATCTTCTAATAATATAACTTCGCTCTCTCCTGATTTATTATTTCTCCCATATAACCAGAGCGAGTCATTCTTACATCTAATAAGGGATGGTAAGGGGGTTTTTTTTCTTTAAGTACTTCTATTTGAGGTTCATTCACTTCTAAATAAATACCATTTAGGACTTGCTTCATAGCATTACCAATTGAACTAATAAAGTTGTATTTAGGGATCAACTCTTTTAATTCAGTAAAGGTTAAATTGTACACGGATAGATCTATATAAGGTGCATCCTCAATATATAGTAATCTCAAATTTAATATACATGCTCTGATTTTTTCTGATTTACTAAGTAGATTAATTGCCATGTCTATATTGAAAGATTGTCTAGGAAAGTATTTCAAAATTTGCTCAACAACATAAATTACTTGTTGCTCTTTCATGTTTGCTAAATATGGATTCAGGTTTATATAGTCATTATCGTTATTGCATCGTAGACGAGACCTCAGGAGGCTCCATGCTGTTATGCAGTCATGCTTGTTTCAATATGTTTATCGGCGTTATCAATAAATGAATCAATAGCACTTCCCTTGCTAGGTAAGGAAATTAAGAAATCATTTAATATCTCAAAAGCAAGATTGGCTGACACTTTAAATGGCAATTGATTATAATAAGATAAATGTTCCACTTGAAGTCTAAATAAAAGCCTTGCATACCATGCTTTTTTATTCGGACAAAATTCTAAATTGTTGGGAGCTCTGTACAAGTTAAACAATTTACATGATTTGTATTGCGATAACGTTTTTAAAGTGGGAAGGTCCAAATCAAAAATGTTACATTCTGAAAGGTTTACAGTCTCTAAAGTTGTATTTCCGGATACTGTTTGAACAAAATTTATTACGCTCGCGGGGGAAGAATTAGAAAAATCACTATTTAAAACAGTAACTGTTTTAAGGTTAGCCATTTGGGCAATAAACCTACCAGCTACTTGAAGCTTGTTTTGATCGGTTATAATAGGCTTTGGAAACACTAAAGTAAGATTTTTTAGATTATTTATCAGTGAGAATAAACGCAATCTTTCCATGAATAATAATGATTCAATATTGCTTGTTGGGGAACAAGGTTCTCTGATTATGACCTCTACTTGTGGGTTTTGATTCAACATTTGAATAATATTTTGTTGGTTTTTCGGTTTTAAGGATTATAAATTTCTAGATATGTGTATAGCTTTAAGTGATGATTTCATTCCTAAACATTTACTCAACACTTCAAGTTTATCATCTGCTAGTTTATTTATATGAGCAAAAGATGATAGATGAACATCTTCAACAGATGTATTGTTAGTAAACCCAGTCATTAGGAGCTTAAAATTTTCTAAAGAGATATTGGGTGTATTAACTACATCTATCTCTATTTCTTTAGCAAAGGTGTTATTTTGTATTGCATTAGCAAGATCCTGCATTCTGGAGATTGAGATTGGCTCCTCAGTAGTATCAATAGAGATACGTATAGTATAACTGTCGTTTTTCTCTAAATTTTCAATTAATTTGGAAACTTTCATTGGAGAACTGCCTTTGACAATAAACACTTCAACTTTAATAGAAGAAATATTTTCAAATTTCATATAAAAAAGATTGAATATTAGTATTTTTATTATTTTAATATGTAAGCTAACTTGGAAATGGTAACTGAATAGTAAGATATAGCAGATTCAAAATGGAATGATCGATTTGAACGCATGGTCGATTGCATTAGCCAAAGTTTTAAAACCAGAAATACTCTTTTTTATTATAGATTTAATT
>Ga0066606_10001029_pt1 | contig 17514 bp, 6 predicted proteins | sample SaaInlV_DNA_100m_FD_60386 | JGI IMG/M metagenome (GOLD analysis project Ga0066606, IMG submission 60386) | Marine microbial communities from expanding oxygen minimum zones in the Saanich Inlet - SI075_LV_DNA_100m | ecosystem: Environmental > Aquatic > Marine > Unclassified | place: British... | reverse complement strand
TGGTAAGGACATCGCCTGCACCGGCCCGATTTTCAGCGGATACAAAGTGGACGGCCGCAAGGTGATGGTCTCTTTCGAGAAGGAAAGCCTCTTTGGCGGCCTGATGGTTGGTAGCAAGGGCATGGCCAAGGATTACCGGGAACCGGGGAAATTCGTGGAACCCGCAAGACCCACCCCTGGTGACAAGCTCAACCATTTCCGCGTCTGCGGAGCTGACAGGAAGTGGCACGCCGCCGAGGCGGTGATCGTTCGTGATACCGTGGTGGTCAGTTCCGTGAAGGTACTCGCCCCCATCGGTGTGCAATATGCCTACAACGCGGTGCCGGAAAACTCCAACCTCTACAACCAGGCCGGCCTTCCGGCGACTCCCTTTGCCGTGATTGATGGCGAACTGATCTTCGAGGAAGACGACCTGGAAAAAGTTGCTGCTCTCAAGGCGAAGTACGCGCAATACACCGATCCTGACTACCCGATTCTTCAGGTGGCGGAGTATTATCGTGATGGAGTCGTTCTCCAACGCAATCACCCGATACAGGTATGGGGGCATGCCAATCAGGCCGTGAAGGTAACCGTGACTTTGGATGACGCAACGGAGTCGGCAGTGGCAACTGACTTGCAACAATGGTCGGTCACCTTTCCGGCAAGAAAAGCTTCGACCAAGCCGATCACCATGACCGTCACTTCCAGTCACGATCACAACCGAGCGGTCAAAAACATTCTTATTGGAGATGTCTGGTACCTGACGGGCAGTACCTTGCTGACCTCCGAGTGGGCCTACAATCAGCGCGACAAGGAAGCCGATCTGCCAAGGGCGATGCCGCTTGTCAGGGAGTTTTGCAGAAAAACCAGCGCCAGTGCCTTTGCCACTCCCAGGAAGCGCCGCTTCGAGACGGGGGGAGGGAAATACCGTTCCTATTGGTTGAGCGCTGATTACTCTAAAGAGCGTAATGGTGTGACCATGTTTGCTTATGAGTTTGCGAAGGCCTTGAACCGGCCAGGCATTCCGCAGGGCTTCATCACGATGTCATCCGGACGAGGGGGGCGTAATAGACAACTCGCTTCACCGCTGTCCTGGACCTCTTTCCAAGGAGTCAGGAATGTGAAGAACCCGGCTTTCAAGTCTCGCCTTGAGGAATTGTTCCTGCAGTTTCCCAACTCCAAGGTTGCAAAGAAGGCCGCCACCAGTCACCTCGAGGAGGTGAAAGTTTTCACCCAAAGTATCACCGAGGCCGGCAAGCGGGGCGCGGATCCGTCGAGTTTCGCGCTCAAGGCTCCTTCTTTCCCGGAAGCGGGCAAGAGCGGCACCGTTGCCTCTGACACGATTCCCACTTATGCCTACAACTGGTGCGTGAGCCCGCTGACTCCCATGTGCGTTGCAGGTGTGATCTGGATACCGTCGGAAAGCAACCTCGGCGAGGATCCAAAAGACTATTCGGCTGAGTTAGAGATCTACGCCAAGAGTCTGCCGGGCACCTATGGTCAAAAGAAGGTTCAGTTTCTTTATGCCCAACCAGCGAGTTCCCTGGTCGAAGGCATTACCTCGCCCAAGATCCCGGGTTCCAAGAACACCTCCTTCGACCAATGGCCCAAAAGCCTCAAGAGCATCGCGGTCGCCTTGGCAAAATTGACAAAATGAGATTATTTCCAGCATGCTAAATCCAAAATCACTCAAGTTCTTTTTGGGCATAGCAACTCTTCCTTTGCTAATTCTCCTCGGTGTTGGCGAAGTAAACGCAGACACTTCCTTTAAAAAGGACGTTGCTCCTTTTTTCGAGGCGTATTGCGTAAAGTGTCATGGGCCTGACAAAAGTAAGGGCAAAATCTCGCTGCACGCAATCGACGGAGATTTGGCGGCGGGACGCGAATTGGAGCGTTGGGAGGACATACTCGAAATGCTCGAAAGTGGTGAAATGCCGCCCGAAGATGAAGCCCAACCGAATGAGGCCGAACGCATGGTCATCGCTGACTGGATCAACCGCGGATTGCATGATTATGTAAAAAATGCAAACGAGGTCGCGGTCGCCACAACAACACGGAGGCTCACGAACTTCGAGTATCAGAATACGATTCGGGACTTATTGGGTTTTGAACTCGAGTTGGCCAAGAACCTGCCCGTCGACCCGGAAAAACCGTATCATTTCAATAATACCGCGCAAATGATGATGATTGGGCCGGATCAGCTGGTTCGCTATAAAGAGGCGGCACGCAAAGCCATGGCGAGTGCGATTGTTGACCTTGGGAAGCCAAAAATTCACCGATTTAGCTCGAAGTGGGAACATGGCAAACCCACAAAGAGCGGATTGACTCAGGCCGAGATCGGCGTCTACCAAGGACCCGGCGTCGGAAGGAAAACCGTCGGCTTGAAAAGCTGGCCTAAGACCGGTGAGTTCAGAATCCGCGTCAAGGCATCGGGAAATTTCCCTCCGGGATTTAAGGAAGTGCCACTCCGGTTGGTGATGGGTACCGATCTCCGGCATGATTCAGGATCGGGGATCTATCAGGAATTAGGAACCGTTCATTTGACGAACACTCCTGACAACCCCGAGGAGTTTGAATTTCGGGGGCGTATCGAAAACATGCCGGTCCAGCCAGCAAGCAAGCACAGGAACAAGATACGCCCTGCCAGCATCACCATCACCGCCCAGAATATTTTCGACAACGGCGAACTCAACGACCACCGCAAGAGTGGGTTTGACGCCTCCTGGAGTGTCAAGGCTCCCCGCGTGATACTTGAGTCGCTCGAGTTCGATGCCCCCGTGGCTGAGGTCTGGCCGCCGGAACACCACACCCGTATCCTTTTTGAGTCGCCTCTGCGTAACACAAAGACTGGCGAGTATGCTTATGAGGTTATCAAACGCTTCATGACGCGGGCGTTTCGGCGACCGGTTGCTAAAGATGAGGTTGATCACTTTTATCGTATCTATAAGATTTACGATGCGGAGTTTGATACTCTTGAGCAGTCTATGCGCGAGACGCTTGCGATGGTGCTGATATCTCCGCAGTTTCTTTATCACATGGTGATTGATGACGCCGTCGCGACGAAGCCGTATGAACTCGCCTCGCGCCTTTCCTATTTCCTCTGGGGAAGCATGCCTGACAAAGAGCTGTTTGATCTTGCTGCATCAGGCAAGCTGAATGACCCCGCAGTCATTGAGACCCAGACGCGCCGACTTCTTGCTGACAAGCGTGCCGTAGGTTTTGTCGGGAACTTCACCGCCCAGTGGCTGAGCATCGCCAAGATGAAAACGGTGAACATCAACCATGATCTTTTTCCCCGGTTTCTCTATACCGTACATCTTGGTGAGCGACGTGGTCAGGAGCAGCTGTTCCGTCCGACCATCCGTGACTATATGCATGAGGAGACAGTGGGCTTCATCAGCGAATTGATCAGAAACAACGCGAGTGTCATGAATATCGTGGACTCTAGTTTTGCTTACCTAAACGAACCGCTCGCGGTGCATTACGGTGTCGGCGGTGTCGAGGGATTAAAGTTCCGTGCCGTTCCAATCAAACCCGAACATCGCCTTGGGGGGCTTCTTACACAAGGGTCCGTGTTGGTAGGAAATTCCACCGGTTCCGCACCTCACCCGATCTATCGGGCGGTTTGGTTGCGTGAGGCCATTCTAGGCGACAAGGTCAAGCCGCCGCCCGCCGAGGTTCCGGCGCTATCCGATTCCGCTGGTGATTCTGCGGACGAAGCGGTCTCGATCAAGAACCTGCTCGCTCTCCACCGGAAACAGGAAAGCTGCTACGATTGCCACGTGCGGCTCGATCCATGGGGGATTCCATTCGAACGCTACAACGCGATCGGGAAATACCAGCCCCTGATTCCCAAAGACAAAGTGCGGGTGCGGGGTTTCAACCATAAGCAAGACAAGACATTCGCAGGCTATCAGGCATATCTGAAATCGATCTACTCAGAGGAAGTGGACGCCTCCTCGCGCGTACCACACGGCCCCACGGTTGACGGCATGCAGAAACTCAAAAAGTATCTACTCAAGGAACGCAAGGCTGAGATCGCCGAAAACGTCATCCGCAGACTGATGACATACAGTGTCGGCCGGGAGCTCACCTACCGCGATCGATTTGAAGTTAAGAAATTGCTGAAGCTGGCGGAGGAAAATGGATACAAACTGCAGGACATGATTGCATCCGTTTGCCAGAGCCCCACGTTTACTGGCACCAAAACCGAGAAAGACTAGCCCTATGAAAGAGAAATCCTGGCATATTAATCGACGTGAGTTTGTCAGAGGCGGTGGCGCTGCGCTGGCCTTGCCATTCCTCCAAGGCATGTCATGGGGCAAGGCAGTCGGCAAGGCACTGCCAAAACGTATGGTGGTCAGCTACATCGCCTACGGTGTCTACGAACCGAAAACCAAGGATGGCTCACACCATGATTGGAACTGGTGGCCATGCAAAGACGCCGGCCCTCTTACCTTTAATCAATCAGCAGCTCCCTTTGCGCCACTGAAGAACTCAGTGAGTTACCTCCGAGGTCTCGACCACGCAGGTGGGCTTGGAATGGGCGGCCACAGCAGTGGCGATGTTTTCGCCACCGGAGCCAACATGTCGGGAACGGAAAAAACAAACAACATCTCCGTCGATCAACTCGCCGCGAAAATGAACGGACATAAGACCCGCTTCGCCTCACTCGTGTTGGGCACCGAGGGTGGCACGGGCGCATATGGCAGTGCCAAGACACTCTCGCACTACGGACCTGGCCGTCCGATCCCGTCGATGCACCGACCCCAGGAGATTTTCAACCGCCTGTTCAAGCCCTACGCAGGTAAAGGGATCGAGCAAGTCCGCGCCGACCTCAAACGTGAGGCGAGTGTGCTCGATCTGATGATGGAGGACTCGAAGAGACTTCAGGTTCGGCTTGGAAAAGAAGATCAACAGAAAGTAGAGGAGTATCTCGACTCCATACGCGCTTTGGAAAAGCGTGTCGAACGCACCAGCCAGTGGACGCACCAGCCATTGCCGAATGTGAATAGCATGGGGCTGAACCTTGAGGTTTCCCATAAAGACCCGGGGGAATACACGCGATGCATGTATGACTTGCTCTATCTTGCGTTCCAGACTGATTCTACCCGCTTTGCTACCCTTATGCTTGAAAGTGAGCATTCGAGTGGTAGCGAGATGTGGAACTACGCCAACTACGTGCTCGGCTACAAAGGAGCCACTCACGACATCGCCCACAAGCGCCCGACCGAATCAGGAAAGTGGGACAACTGGCGAGCCAAGCAGCACGCCTACTTCCTGGAGCGCTTGCGAAAGACTCCGGAAGGCGACAGCAACATGCTCGATCAGACGGTAGTCGTCTGGGGGTCAGCCCATCCGCACGCATCCCACAGCACCAAGAACTACCCGATTCAGGTGGCGGGTGGAAATGCGCTTGGCTTCAAGCACGGGAACCTGCACTCCTTTGAGGGAGAGAAAAAGGTGCCGTTGACAAACCTGTTCCTCTCGATGCTCCATGCCGTGGATACTCCGACGAATAAATTTGCGGACAGCACCGGAGAAATGACAGAAATCAAGTCGTAGCATTTGGGCCTGAAGCAACCGCGCGTTACGTCTCCATTCAGGGTGACTCATTTACAAAATATGAGCTGGTGGAGGCGAAGGAAATAGAAACTTGCGCCTTTGAAATTGGGAAGGCTAATAATCAATGGCTTACATATCCCATCTACCTGGCCCCACGCGGATCATACGCCAAACTCTCAGATTTACCTTCCTGCGGGCTACTCATTTCGTCCCCTAGGAATATCCGGTTTTCCCGGATTGGTGAGTCGCTTCAAACCAGGGTGATCAGGTCCGAGTTTGTAGACGCGGAACATCCGGCCCACTCCCGGAAAATGCAAATGAGGAACAAAACTTACCTCCTCTAAAATAGTCGATCTTCTACGGGGGAGGGGCTCCGAGTGTGTCGCAAAAATACGCAAAAAAGCGCAATAATAAAATCGCAATTGTAGCGTGTTCTTATACCTTTTTTCGCAGATGACTACCTTGCGAATTACCTTCATTGGCTTGTTACTCTCTTCGGCTAGCGCCTTTGGACAATACCAATTGCCGCCACTGGGAAAATCGGTTGAGGATCCCTCAACGGGTTTCAACGTGCAACCCGGCTTCGGCGTGGACCTGATCTACAAGGTGGACAAGAAAAAGTATGGTACCTGGATAGCGATGGCTTTTGATGGCAATGGTCGCTTGGCGGTATCTGATCAAGGAGGGGCCGGGACCTTCTTGGTAGAGATTCCCATTCCAGGAGAGGACTTCAATGAAAGCAAGGTCAAGAAGCTTAACGTTAAGTCGTCTTTGTACGGCATGCTTTACGCCTTCGACCACCTCTACATGATGGGCAACAATACCCTGACGCGGGCCAAGGTGCTGGAGGACGGCGAATTGGGCCCCTCGGAAGTCATTTCTCCGATGCAAGGTGGTGGCGAGCATGGTCCCCATTCCTTGGTGGTCACCCCTGACGGCAAAAGCCTGTATGTCATAGCCGGAAACATGACCCGTGTCCCCGAGTACCAGAAGACCCGCATTCGGGATAACTGGAAAGACGACTACCTCCTGCAGAACTACGCCTATGGACACAATGGAGGAGGCAAGGCCCCGGGCGGTTGGGTGCTGAAACTTAGCCCGGACGGGAAGGAACGCGAATTGATGAACATGGGGTATCGCAACCCCGTTGACTTCGCCTTGAATCGCGACGGCGAATTATTCGTCTACGATGCGGACATGGAATGGGACATCGGAGCCCCATGGTACCGGCCCACGCGTATCAACCATGGCGTTTCCGGAGGGGAAAGCGGTTGGCGAGCCACCTCCAAGAAATGGCGCAAATATTTTCCGGATACCGTGGGTTCGGTGGTCGACGTCGGCCCCGGTTGCCCTACCGGCGTGATCGCTGGTACTAACACGCAATTCCCTACCCATTACCGCGATGCCCTGTTCATCTGCGACTGGACCTTCGCCACCATGTACTCGGTCCACCTGAAGCCTCAGGGTTCATCCTATGTCGGGGAAAAGCGTGAGTTCATTTCCAATACCAAAGGCTCGCTGGCCTTGACCGACGTCGACGTAGGCCCGGACGGTAACATGTACTTCTGTGTGGGCGGTCGAGGTGGCCAATCCTACTTGTATCGGGTTTCCTATAAGGGTTCAGCTTCCACAGCCTTGTCAAAACTGGATGCCACTAGCTCTCACGCCAAGGCTCGCGCCACTCGTCACATGCTAGAGGCCTTTCACGGTCATCCCGATCCCAAGGCAGTGGAAACTGCTTGGCCCTATCTGAGCAGTGAGGATTACCACCTGCGCTATGCCGCCCGCATTGCCATCGAGTGGCAGGATGCCAAGGCCTGGTCTGACAAAGCCTATTCGGAAAAGGACGACGTGGCGGCCATTCATGCCCTACTAGGCTTGGCCCGCAGCGATCTCGCAGGAAGCCTTGTTCCCAGTGTGAAGCGTCTCCTGAAAGTCGACTTTGCGAAGCTCGACAAAACGGGCAAGCTCGCCTTGTTGCGGACCTACGCTGTCATCATGAGCCGAGGCGGCAAACCGGAAGCAGGCCAAGTAAAGGCCATCGGTGATCAACTGGATCCTCACTTCCCCGCCAGGGACGACAACTTGAACGAGGAACTTTGTCGGGTGCTCTGTTACTTGCAGCACCCATCGGTGGTGGAGAAGACGGTTGCCCTCATGCAATCCACAAAGGCCAAGGTGCCTGATTTCGACGCCGAAGTCATGAAACGCAACCGTGGCTATGGAAACAGAATCCTGAGTTCAATGGAATCCAACCCCAATATCCTCAATATTCATTTTCTTTTTTGCCTGAAGGACGTCCAGGAAGGCTGGACCATGGATCACCGCAAGGTCTACCTCGGTGAATTGAAAACTCTCATGTCTAAGAAAGGTGGCAACATGTTCACCGGCTACATCCAAAAGATCAGGGATTCTGCGATCGCTTCCGTGCCCGAAAAGGACAAAACCTTCCTCCAATACCTGATGGGCGACGTCAAAAGTATCGATATCTCCAAATTGCCCAAGGCAAAAGGCCCAAGTGTTGCCTGGACTGTCGACACCGCTCTCAAGATGCTCAAGGAGGAACCGCTGACGGGCCGTAGCTTGGCCAATGGCAAAAAGATGTTTTCGGCCGGACTCTGCTTGGCCTGCCACCGCTTTAGCACGGAAGGCGGCGGCATTGGCCCCGACTTGACGAACCTGGCCAAGCGCAGCGACTACAAAGCCATTTTGGAATCTACCTTGCAGCCCAACTTGGTGGTATCTGAACAATTTGAACAGCATGAACTGAAGATGAAGGATGGTTCGGTGGTCATGGGTCGAATCGTTGGTGATGAGAAAGGGGAGTATTTGTTGGTTCAGTCGGGATTCGAACCCTTGAAACTTAAAAAAGTGAAAAAAGCGGAGGTTGTCTCCAAGAAAGGCTCCAAGATATCGATGATGCCTCCCGGCTTGGCCAACTCGATGAATGCGGATGAACTGAAGGACCTCATTGCCTACTTCGTCTCCCAAGGAAACAGCCGCCACCCGGTTTACAAAAGACCCAAGTCGACCAAGAAACTGGATATCGAGATAACCAGTGCGATTTATGGGATGGAAGGGAACGCCAAGAGGAGTATGGACGTTAGCAAGACCATGAAGCAGTACCTCGACGCGCGGGAATACGAATTTGAAATCACCAATACCTTTGCAGGTCGAGACCCGGCTCCCGGAACACCCAAGGTGCTGCTCCTAAAATATAAGTTCAACGGCAAGACATTCAGTAAGAAGATCAAAGAGAATGGCCTCGTTTCTTTCTACGAATAGTTACTCCGGCAGCACAAAGACCAGCAAGCTGCCCTTGATCTGGACTTAACCGGAATGGAATCCGCTTGAGGCGCGATTAAGCAGTTTCTGGGGTAATCTGATTCGGTTTTTGCAGACATTTGGGTGGAGCGAGTAGAATGATGGCGGTCAAGTCGACCCACGAGAGATTAAAAAACTCGTTAAAGCAGCATAGAATGAAGACACAAAAACCATGAATACACGAACAACGATCCATGGCAAAGGAATGACATCCACTTCAGAAGGGGAATTACCGGGATGAAGAACCACCCTTGGACAACTGCTTCTTTGGTCGTCGTCGCGCTGGCGGCGACGTTACCGAGCCTTCCCGGCGCCGCAGCGGACGGCAAGCCGGGCGACAGATCCGGCGCCGTACGAGTTATCAAGGAAAAGCCGGCGGATGCGACGGGCCTCCAGCGATTGAGCGAGGCGGTGTTGGCGTCCAAGCCGCTGGCCTACTGGCGTATGCACGGCAAGGAGGGGGCGGTCGCCGTTGACACGTCGCCCAACGGAAACAACGGAACGTACGAGAAGGGCGCCTCACCTTATTCCCCCGGCGGTAAAGCCGACAACCTGAACGGTGGGCGCATGTGGGCCAGGTTGAAACTGCCGGCCGACACCTACAGCGTCGAATGCTGGTTCTGGAACGAGACGCCTCATCACGTGCGCCTGGTGACCGGATACATGTTTTCACGCGGATCGGACGGTGAAAAGAGTGTGGCCGGTGACCATTTGGGGATCGGCGGCACACACAGCGCCACCGGCAAGCTTTTCGTATTCAACGGCAACAAACGCAACGAGGTAATCACCGGCTCGACGCAACTTGTGCCGCGTACCTGGAATCACGTCGTGATGGTCCGGCAAAAGAACGAAGTGGCCGTTTATTTGAATGGTCATACCGAACCGGAAATCCAGGGCCGGCTGGCCGTCACGTACAAACCGGATAGCGCAAAGATTTTTATCGGTGGTCGCAGCGATAACTTCGCAAACCTCTTTGGCCGTATGGACGAAGTCGCCCTGTACGATCGGGCGCTAACCCCGAAGGAAGCGAAGGCTCATTTCGATGCCGCGGGAGTGACGCTGGTTGAAGGGCCGAAACAAGCAGCCGCAGTGCGTGTGGCAAAAGACGGCGAGACCGAACACTTCTGGTACCGCCTAGCGCCAGCCGACCCTTACATCGACTCGCAGCGCGATAACAAGGCCTTCGCTTTTCGGAAAGGCGTCATCCTGCTCTCGGAAGACAACGGAAAGACCTGGCCGCATACGAAGGAATTCCCCAACGCGAAAAATATCACGTTCAGTTGCATTCTGAAAAACGGGAACGTCCTTTTTGCTACGCGCACCAAGCTTTATCTGAGCACGGACAACCTGAAAACGTACAAGCAGATTACGGTCAAGGATCAGAAAGGTCGCGACTATCTGCCACATACTCCGCGAGATCCCAACCAACCCGGCTGGTACTTTCATCCGCTCGACGGTGTACACACTTGGGATGTCGATGGGAGGGAAATGCTGGTGTGGGGCAACTACTGCAATGTCCTCGGCGGACCGGTTCCGATCAATATTTACTATTCCACCGACCAGGGACAGACGGTGAAGATCGCGTATTCCTTTGGACATAATCCTGGCCATCACGATCGTGACGCGAAGACTGGAAGACCGTTGGGTGACCCCGACAACCCGGTTATCTGCCGTCACATTCATTCGGTGGCATACAACCCAGCCGAGAAGGCGTTCTACGCATGTACGGGTGACCATACTCGGGGCAATCGTCACGAGTGCCATTGGTTGCGGGGCGTCTATGACCGAAGAGATGATACGTGGAGTTGGAAAGTGCTGGTGTCGAGCACTTCAAACTCACGCTATAAATCCGGAGGCATTAACTTTGTCGACGGCAAAGTTTACTGGGCAGCGGACGCCAATGGCAAAGCGCCTTTTGACCGCGGCATTTTTCGTTGCAACCCGGCGGACCTTGCCGATCCATCGAAGCAAACGATGTTATTCAACCCGAAATATCCCGTAGCCTTGATGATCATTGAGGACGGTGTGATTCTTGCCGGCCACATTGCGCTCGAATCACCATTCCGCACAGGAATCATGTTCTCGCCCGACATGGGCAAGACTTGGGCGCAGTACGACTTGAAGGAATTCGGCAAGCGTACCGCGGTGCGTTTCCATCGGAAAAACAGGGACGGATGGTTCCGAGTCGATCTGAGAACAGGGTGGGTCACACCGAACGAGGTTCTGTTCATCAAGCCGAAATAGCATGCAATCATGGAAGGTTGTTACCGAAACGGTGATAGAGAGGAAACAACAATTACCTACTACAACAAAGGAAGATCTAATTATGAAGAAACACGACGCCATTAAACGCGCACCCGACGGCCGGTTGGTAGTGGTGATGCGTGAAAGATAAAACAGTTTCATGCCGAGGTTTTTCGACCTTAGAAACTATTCCCTGCCTAAGATTTTCCATGAACTGTAAATGCTGCCACATATTTTTCCTATTCGCCCTCCTCCTCCCCTGGGCCGCATCTGCCCAGGTCGCCGAACAGCAACTGCGCGCCGGAGCCTACGTTCAGGACGTTACCGGGTCCTTTGACTCCCTTCTGGTCGGCGGGGGCTTTACCGAGCGTCGGCGTGGCAAAATGAATCCGGGGGATCTCAAGGCCCGTTGCTTCGTTCTTCAGCGAGGCAAGGTAAGTATCGCGATCGCCATCGTCGACAGCTGCATGATCCCGAGAACCGTCTGCGATCAGGCAAAGAAGTTGGCCTCGAAAGCCACCGGCATCCCTACCGACCGGATCCTCATTGCGGCAACTCACACCCACAGCGCCCCGAGCGTGATGAACTACTTCCTGGGCACCATGGTCGACCCCGCATACACCAAGTTTCTTCCCCCGAAGATTGCCGAGGGCATCGTTGGCGCTCATGCTAAGCTGGAACCTGCCCGCATCGGGTGGAACCAAGTGCGAGCTCCCGGGTTCACTCATTGCCGACGCTGGATCACGAGACCGGACCGTATGCAATTCGATCCCTTTGGCAACCGGACTGTTCGAGCCATGATGCATCCGGGCTACCAAAACCAGTCCTACGTCGGGCCATCCGGTCCGGTAGACGACGAACTCTCCGTGATTTCCATTCAAACCTTGAAGGGCAAACCGCTCGCGGTGATCACCAATTTCTCGATGCATTATTACGGGGGCGCTGGCCCCGCGGATTACTTCGGCTTCTTTGCCGAGCGCTTGGCAAAGCGTCTGGAGTCCGGTGGGAGCGCGCCGGTCTGCGCCATGTCGCAGGGAACCAGCGGTGACCTGCACTGGATGAATTACGGCAAACCCAACAAGGGGTCGAATGCCTCCCGTTACGCGGACGGGCTTGTTCAGTTTGCGGCCCAAGCCTTGGAAGGGATTCGCTATCAGGACGAGCCGATTCTGGCTATGGAGCAAAAGGTAATCACCTTGTCCCGCCGCTTGCCCGATGCGGAACGCCTCGCTTGGGCTGACAAATTGCTTGCCACGATGAAGGGGCGTCGACCGAAAAACCGCCCCGAGGTCTACGCGGAACAGGCTCGTTTTATCCACGATAACCCGACTGAGAAACTGCTCTTGCAGACCCTGCGGATCGGCGACCTCGCCATCACCACTCTCCCCAACGAGGTCTACTCGATCACCGGCTTGAAGCTGAAGGCTCGGAGCCCGTTCCCCGCCACCTTCAACGTCGAGTTGGCCAACGGAGCGGCGGGGTATATCCCACCACCCGCCCAGCATGCCCTTGGCGGATACACCACCTGGCCTGCCCGCACGGCTGGCCTTGAGGTTGGTGCAGAATCGAAGATCGTGGAGACCTTGTTGAGTTCCCTGGAGTTCTTGGCCGGTAAGCCGCGCCGTGACCCTGTTCCTTCACATGGCGCCTATGCCAAGGCCATCTTGGCCGAAAAGCCCTTGGCCTACTGGCGCAGCGAGGAGTTCGAGGGAGGACGGTTAACGGATTCTTCGGGCAATGACCGTCCGGGCAAAATCGAAGGCGTGGTAGCTTACCACCTTCCAGGTCCTGAGAACGAATCTTTTTCTGGAGACTCGCGCAATGCTTCCCTTCAGTTGGCCGGGGGTACGGTTTTAGCAAACCTGCCTGATGCCTGCAGCTTGTCCTTCTGGTTTTGGAACGGAATGTCGGGCGCGGTGCGGGACAACACGGGAGACCTCGTTGCACAGGACAACTCCTTTCGGTTGCGCATCGGAGGCAAGGCGGATGGGGAAGCCCGTGGTCGGCTCGTTCTTCAGGTGGGCGAAAAGGAGTTCAAGGGAACCACGGAGCTTGGTCTGCGGACATGGCGCCAAGTCTTGCTTTCTTGGGACGATTCCACATTTAACGTTTTTCTCGACGGTAATCCCGAGCCGGAGGTTCGGGCCGAATTGTCGGGCAGCCCGTCGGGCCACTGGCGCTTGGGTGGCGAACTCCCCTTCGAGGGGCGGATCGACGAGGTCGCCTGGTTCCAATCTTCCCTCTCCGGCGAAGATGCCAAGCGCCTTTATTCTCTCTCCGGCATAACTCCCCCGCCGAAGCCTCCGCCACCACGGCCTGCGATGACGCGCGGATCCACCGATGCGTATGCCAAGGCAGTCATGCAGTCCAAGCCCATCGCCTTTTGGCGCCTTCGTAATTCGGCCAAGGATAGCGCACCCAAGGCCCGGCATGGAAAGTTTGAAAAAGGGGCTGGCCCCAATGCCTCCGAAAAAGATTCCTTTGAAGGAGGGCGCATGCGTGCAGAGGTTGAAGGGATTGGAGATACCTACAGCATCGAGTTCTGGTTTCGCAACAGTCTGTCCAATAGGAGTCGTCCCGTGACCGCCTATCTTTTCTCTCGCGGACTGGATGGCTTGAAATCCGCCGAGGGCGATCACCTTGGGATCGGAGGGAGCTACGGGTCGGCTGGCCGACTCCTCGTTTACCAGGGAAACCAAAGCAAAGGACTCTTGACCGGGTTAGCCCAAGTGGAACCCAAGAGCTGGCACCACGTCGCGATGGTGCGTGACGGTGAACGCATCCGGGTCTACCTCAACGGCAACCCTAAGCCTGATATCGATGGCAAGCTCGCCCGTTCCTACCCGAAAAGCCACCCGCAGTTCTTCCTCGGGGGCCGCAACGACAACTTCGCCAACCTAAAGGGTAACCTCGACGAAGTTGCTCTTTATGACCGCACCCTGACGCCGGACGAAGTAAGCGCTCATTTCAAGGCCGTAAAACTTACTCCGACACCAAAAAAACAAGCGAGAAATGCCTCGGCCCCCATGAATCCGGGAGAGGGGCTGAAAGCCATCCACCTGCCCAAGGGATACAAGGTGCAACTGGTGGCTGCCGAGCCTTTGGTCAAGGACCCCGTGGCCATCGATTGGGCGCCGGACGGAAAGCTTTGGGTAGTTGAGATGGCGGATTACCCTAGTGGTGTAAATGGCAAGGCAGGTGGGCGTGTCCGCTTTCTTGAAGACAGCGACGGGGACGGGGTCTACGACAAGTCCACCTTATTTCTTGACGGGGTAAACTTCCCGGCCGGCATAATGAGTTGGCAAAAAGGCGCGCTGGTTGCCGCGGCCCCGGATATTTTTTATGCCGAGGATACCACGGGCGACGGCAAGGCGGACAAGCAAACCATTCTCTACACAGGATTCAAGCAGGGTAACCAGCAACTTCGAGTCAACGGCTTGCGCTGGGGGCTCGACAACTGGGTGCACGGGGCCAACGGGAGTCACCATTCCCGGTACACCGCGGGAATCAAAATCAAGTCATCGCCGGGGCAAACCTTTGACCTCGGAGGTTTTGATTTCCGGATCCGGCCTGACGAGGGATTGTTGGAACCGCTGTCGGGACCTTCCCAGTTCGGTCGCTCGCGTGATGACTGGGGAAATTGGTTCGGTGTGCAGAACAGCTTTCCGCTCTGGCACTACGTACTGGAACATCGCTACCTTTCACGTAATCCGGATTTAGCTCCGCCTGACCCGCGACGCATACTGACCAAAAGTAACCCGCTCGTCTTTCCCGCCAGGCCACCCCAAAAACGCTTCCACAGCTTCAATCAGTCCGGACGCTTCACCAGCGCATGTTCTCCCACGATCTACCGGGACGATCACCTCTTCGATGACGCCAACGTTTATGCTTTCACCTGTGAACCCTTTCACAACCTGGTGCAGCGTGTGATCCTCAAGCGCGATAGAGAAAGTTTCACCGCCGAACGGGCGGAACCCAAGGATGAGCTGGATTTCTTTGCTTCGGAAGATCGCTGGTGCCGGCCGGTCATGGCGCGCACCGGGCCGGCCGGAGCCCTCTGGGTCGTCGACATGTACCGTTACATGATCGAGCATCCTCAATGGCTTCCGGCTGGTGGCAAAGCCGAAATGAAACCGTTCGAACGTTCCGGTATGGAGCACGGTCGGATCTATCGGGTGTACAAGGACGGGAAACCTCCTCGCCGCATTCCCCGACTGGACAAGTCGTCCGCTCAGGAACTCGTGGAGCATCTCGCAGACAGCAATGGAATCATCCGGGACATGGCCCACCGGTTACTGGTGCAGCGAAAAGATGTCTCGGCAGCCAAGCCGCTAATTGAGATGGCGGGAACCCATGCTTCCGCCAAGGCGCGCCTCCATGCCCTGTGCGTCCTCGACGGACTGGATCGCTTGAGCGCGACTCTTTTGAAATCGGCCTTTCGTGACCCTCATCCGGCAATCCGACGTCATGCCCTGCGTCTCGCCGAGTCACGGTGGAACGGGGATCCGGAACTCCTGAAGGAATCCGTCCGGCTCGCCGATGACCCGAATGCCGCGGTCCGTCTGCAGGCCGCCTGCTCGTGGGGGGAATCAAAGAGTGCGGAAGCTGGCCGAGCTCTGGCTCGGGTGGCGATTCGTGACGCGGGCAACCAATATATTCGAGCAGCCGTGTTCAGCTCGGCCGAGCCTCACTTTGACCGTCTCGCCCAGGCGGCCCTCGAGCATGGCGTGCTTATCGACGACGTCCTGAAGCTGGGAGCCCGGGGCAAAACCTCGCTTGGCGGCCTTCTTGCCGGCCTGATGAAGCCGGGTAAGGGCGGATATGAACCCGAACAATTCCGTTCACTCGGGGGCTGGCTGAATCACAACCCCAAGGTCTCTCCCGAGATGGCCGAAGTGTTGGCTCGTGCCCGGGGTATCGTTACCGACGGTACTGCTTCGTCACCGTTGCGGGCCGCAGCGGTCGGACTGCTCGCCCGGCAACCCGAAAGTCTGGCAGCGGACAAGCGCCGACTGGCTGATCTTTTGGCTCCACAGGTGGCGAGCGAGATCAAGTTGGCCGCCGTGCATACGCTGGCCAGGGTGGGGGGCGACAGGTTTCCCGACATATTGCTCAAGGGCTGGCCCGGCTATCTCCCGCAGGAACGCTCCTGGGTCCTCGATGCCCTGCTGCAGCGGAAGGAGTGGACCCGTGCCTGCCTGAAGGCCATCGAACGCGGCGTGGTGGGCCGCGGTGATCTCGATGCCGCCCGACGCCAACTGCTGCTCAAGCATGCGGATCCATCCGTTCGAGAAACTGCGGCGGGTATACTGAATTCCGGGCCCCAGAAAGCGCGGCGTGAGCGGATCGAGGCGTATCGTGCCGCCCTGAAACTACCCGTGGACGAAAAGCGGGGGAGGGCTGTGTTCGATAAACTCTGCGCAGTCTGCCACCTTCCTCCGAACGGACAACCCATGAACGGCCCCGATCTCCGCTCCATCACCGACCGGACCAATGACGGACTCTTTAGCTCGATTCTGGATCCCAACCAGAATGTCGATGCTTCCTATGTGGGCTATGCCGTCACCCTTGCCGATGGCACCGCCCTCTACGGACGGGTGTTGTCTGAGACCTCCAACAACCTGACCCTCCGTCTCCTTGACGGCACCGACCGGCAACTGCTCCGCCGCGACATCAAAACCCTTCAAGGCACTGGTCTTTCCATCATGCCGGAGGGTCTCGAGGCCGGGATGAATCACCAAGACCTCGCGGACCTCATTCGTTTCGTGCAGACATTCGAACGGGATGACAGGTGATGTGAAAGGGAATCCATGGATCCATCCCAATGGATCGCTGAGGGGCTCACACCCGCTCTTTAGCCGTTTGCGTGTCGCAAAAAGATATAAAAAATACGCAAACAAGCGACATGGAATGATCGAGTTGCTGCAAAAGGTAAAATAGTCGATCTTCGCTGGGCTTTCCTCCAAACTGTCTCTCGCCCTAATGAAGAGTCACATTTCATATTTAACCCTAACCACCTGCTTTATATTGCAGGCCTTTACGCTTCCCGATAGTTATATCTTGAAGCGTGTCGCTGCGCAGCTTGGTGAATTGATCAGGATGAAACGCTAATGAAGATGCCTTGCTGGAGAATTATAATGACAAACCGATGGTTTGGATTGGGAGTGTTGGTCGTCGTGATTTCTTTCAGCTTGCCGGAGAGCTTGTTGGGAGCCGTCTATAAGAGTCGGGTCAACGCGCAGTGGTCGGCTGACAACACGCACTTCTGGTATCGGAATGATCTTTCGGGGAGGAGTCGGGAGTTTGTGCTGGTGAACCTTGGGAAGGGGACTCGCAAGGAGGCTTTTGATCATGGGCGGGTGGCGAAGGCTCTTGAGGAGGCTGGGGTTGGAGGAGTTGAGG
>Ga0066606_10001023_pt1 | contig 17549 bp, 12 predicted proteins | sample SaaInlV_DNA_100m_FD_60386 | JGI IMG/M metagenome (GOLD analysis project Ga0066606, IMG submission 60386) | Marine microbial communities from expanding oxygen minimum zones in the Saanich Inlet - SI075_LV_DNA_100m | ecosystem: Environmental > Aquatic > Marine > Unclassified | place: British... | reverse complement strand
TAAGACTCGCTATAGAAATCATCTACATCTGTTTGAAACTCGTAGCTAATGGAGAAATCATATGGCAGCGAATATTCAATATTAGTTCCAACACTAAAGTGAGGATCAATCTCCTCTAGAATTCTAAGTGAATTATCGTCACCATTTTGTCTTCCAAACTCATATTCAGCAAAGAAATCAAATTTAAACTCATTGTTATTGAAAATAGTTAAACTTGCTTGAGGGCCATAAAAGTTAAAAGCATTGAAGAAATTTCGTGTTCTATCTTCATATTTTATTCCAGCCACAGGAATCCATAAAGATCTCCTTGAGCTGGACCCTTCATATGTTGGCTTATAGAAGAAACCTCCACCAACATATACTTTTGTATTCTTTGGTTCTTCATCATTTAATAGTTCAGTCGCGTTTATCGTGGAAGAGAAACTAAAAATAGTCAAAAGAGTGAAAATTAAGATTTTTTTTATCATTGCGATTTACCCATCCTTTATTGTTACACAATATTAAAATTAAGCATGAGGCAGTGTCTCATATTAACTAATACTGTCAAACTTTTTTTAATGCCTTATCAGCTTTATACTATTATAATCAGTAAGAATCATATCTGAAACAAGATTTCTAAATCAAGTCCTAACTACCTGTGTTTATTGTGTATTTTGGACTGGTGTCTTAAAAAACCAATATAATTTTTTTTAGAATTTTTTGTAGCTCTTCCTCTTACTCTTTTTCTCCACATTATAAAAGATGAAAGTTTTAGTTCTGATCTCATAAATTTGACTAGGCTCTTTTCTGATATATGAAACTGCTTACTTATTGCTTCAAAAGGAGTTCTATCTTCCCAAGCCATTTCAATTAATCTAGACTTTTCATCAACACTAAACTTCATATAACTAATATAACTAAAAAATAATTAATCTAAGGATAATGTTAGAGGCTAGACCTGCTAAAACATCATCCATAGTAATACCAAGACCACCATGCATTTTCTCTGCAGATTTAATAAATAATGGCTTCCAGATATCAAATAATCTAAACAAGATAATGCCCATTAATAGGTTAGGTATAGAAAATGGAATAAATAACATGGTTACAAAAATACCTGCGACCTCATCAATCACAACACATTGTGGGTCATTTGAATTAAAGATTCTAATTGCGTAATGAGAAGAAATAATAGATACGAGAATAACAACAATTGTAATGTAGAGAAGATAAGAATTACTATAATCTAAGAATATGACAATAATACTATACAGCAATGCTCCCATCAATGTGCCAAAAGTACCTGGTGCTTTTGGAAAAAATCCTGAATAAAAGAAAGTTGAGATAATCTTAAAGAAAGCTGTGAGAAGACTCATGTTTATAGATAATAATTGATTTCATATCAAAATAAAGATGCGCACATTATTAAATTATGATTTCTTTCCTATTCTTTTTGAATTAAGATTAGCATTATGACTAAGTTGTTTGATAAACTTTATATTAAACTATTAATTTTAGTTTCAATCATCTTAACTTTCTTACTAAGAATAGATTTTCATTCTAATCTTTTTGATTTTTTATTTTGGGACTCATTAGTTATTTACTGCGGTCCACTTTATTATTCAACCGGAGAGAACCCCTACAGTCTACTCAATGAATGTTCAAGCAGGGTTGGTATATTCAAATATGTTTATCTACCTTTTTTTCTAGAATTATTCTCGTCATTTATAAAAATTAGCATTGAATCTTTTTTTATAATATGGGTGATAATAATATTTCTATCCATTATCATTACAGCTAATTTATTAAATAAAATTTTCCAAATAAAAAATTATCTGTTCACTTTCTTGATTATGCTCTTCTCTTTAAGCGGTATACCGTTTTATGGTTTTCTAAGCGGTAATATTTCTATAATCCTTTATATGCTGGCCGCTTATAGCATCTATTTAACTATGAGTGAGGATAAAAAGAAAACATTGCTAGGGATATTTATAATATTTCTCATTAGCCTATTCAAGATCCACCTATTAATACTTTTTATTATACCGATGACATATATATCTTTGTCATATTTCAAATACATTATTACACTATCAACTTTTGTTCCTCTATTTGTTTTATATAACGGTCTTGCATATCCAGTATTGTTCAAAAGCTTCTTGTTGAATCTTGGCATACTTCCATTTGCTGGTGATATGGGTGTTGGATTAATGAAATTCTCTAATTTTATTAACTCTAGGATTCTAGGCCTTTCTGATTCATATCATACTGGGACTCACAACTGGAAAGTAATTTACGAAGGGCAATTCAATCTTTTTTATGACTATATACTTAGCTTATTATTTATAATAATTTATTTGTTCAGTGCATTGAAAATTAGAAAAAGTAGTTTTTCTATTTTGCCTGATGAAGACAAAAGGATAAAGATATCATTAGCCATAATAATAGCGACATTATGTATGCCTAGATTGAAGCAGTATGACCTGCTTCTAACAGGTATAAGCTGTCTTTATTTAATAAATTCCAAAATCTTACAAGATTTAGCTATTGAAAAATTTAAGAAGATGAATAGAAAGATATTGATAATTTTTTTAAATTTAATGGTTTTGGGATTTTTCAGTATTAAAGGTGACAACTATTTCATATACCCAATATGTTTAATAATTATTACAATCTTTTTAGTCCTGTTTTTTTCATTGAAAAAAAAGAATGCTTAAAGACAAAGATGCTTAAATTAATAACTTAAGATAACAAATCATAAGATGTTATAATCAGTACATGCTCAATTTATCTAGAGTTTTTTTCACTTTATTGTTCTTTTTCTCTCTGAGTCTAGATTCAATTAGTTATGAATCAAATGTCTCTGTTTATAAAATTAAAGAAAGAACGAAGTTGCCAACAATAAAAATTACTTCAAATGCTATGGCACTAAAAGAGTATATAATAAGATCAGAAGTAGAAGGTAAAGTTAACAACATTCTTAAAGATGAAGGTGAAAATGTTTTAGAAAATGAAACTTTTGCAACTATCGAAAACTCCAAATATAATTTTGCTCTTAAAAATTCGCAAGAAATGCTGTATGCAGCAGAGGCAGAGCTTAAACTCTCGAATCTTAGATTGAAAAGATTTAACAGCTTATTTGAAAAAAGAATTATCTCTCAGCAAGAACTTGATCAAGCACTTTACTCTGAACAGAACCTTCTATCTAAATTTAATTCGCAATTCGAAATTTTAAAAAAGTCTAAGCTGGATTATGAAAACTGCAACATTAAGTCTAAGTTTGATGGAACAATATCAAGAAAGTACGTAAAAGAAGGTGATTACATAGAAATAGGAACCCCACTGTTCCAGATTACAAACAATAGAATAATAGAAATTAGAATTTTTGTGCCTGATGCATACATAAATAAAATTGATGAAGGAACAAAGGTTGTATTAAACCCAAAGAACTCAAAAGCTATCAACTCAAAAATTACAAAGGTAATTAGGAGAATTGATAGCACCTCAGGAACTTTCTTGGCAAAAATATATATAAAAAACAATGAAACTATTACACCAGGAGAGCAAATAGAAGTTGAAATTGAACTTTTTATTGACTCAAATTATTTAGAAATTAACAAGGATGCAGTTATAAATTCTGATAAAGGAAAATTTGTTTACAAAGTCGTAAGAGATAAGGTACTTATTGTTCCGATTGAAATAATAGAGGATCAAGAGGAGAGTTTCCTAGTTTTATCTAAATTACAGATAGGGGACTTAATTGTAGTTGAAGGAAACGAACGTTTAATTCCTAACCAGAAAGTAAAAGTTATAGCTAATGTGAATTAGATGAATATAGCAAGCTATTCAATTAAAAATTTTATTACAATAATTTCAATTGCTTCTTTGTTTTGTATATTTGGTATAATTTCTTTTAATTCAATCCCAACACAACTTGTACCAAATGTAGAGAAGCCTGAAATCACAGTTCAAACAATTTGGAAGGGTGCTAGTCCAGAAGAAATAGAGAGTGAAATTGTCAAACCCCAAGAAGACCAGCTTAAAACACTTGAGGGCTTGAAATCTATAGAAAGTACTAGCATAGAGGGAAAAGGTGAAATAACACTTAATTTGATAGAAGGTAGGAATATTGATAGTGCTATCATACAAACTTCCAATCTTTTGAACCAGGTAAAGCAAATCCCTTTTGACTCTGATAAACCAACTATTAAATCAGTCTCCTCAGATACCTCCCCTATAGCTTGGTTTATTCTTAAATCTAAGAATTCAAATATTTACGAATATAAAGATTTTACTGAGAACACAATAAAAACCAGGTTTGAAAGAGTACCAGGAGTTGGGCGTGCAAATATATATGGTGGAAGATCTAAAGAAGTAGAAATTAATATTGATAGCAATCAACTTGCCTTAATGAAAATAAGTCTTTTAGAGCTCAGAGATATAATTTCAAATAATAATATTGATATTACTTCCGGGGCAATTGAAGAAGGTAAAAGAAAATATACTGCTAGAACTACAAGTGAGTTTCAAAGCTTGGATGATATTAAGAACCTAATTATTAGAAAAGATGGGAACAACTATATAAGGCTTAAGAATATATCTGAAGTGAAATTAGGATATGAAGACAAAAATTATGTTGTAAGACATTTGGGAACAGAATCTATAGCAATAAGTGTTGTTAAAGAAACAGGAGCAAATACTATCAATGTGGTAGAAAATCTGCTTGAGGAAGTTGACGCTCTAAATGATGAAATCTTAATTCAAAAAGGGCTTGTTTTAACTAATGTTTATGCAGACACTTTCTATATAGAATCATCAATACGATTTGTTAAACAAAATCTTTTATATGGAGCAATCCTATCGATTATCATCCTATTATTCTTCTTAAAATCTTACAGAACTACTCTAATTATAGCGATAGCTATACCAACAAGCCTAATTAGCTCATTTATAATATTTAACATTCTCGATAGAACAATAAATCTTATTAGCTTGGCTGGTATGAGTTTTGCTGTTGGTATGGTTGTAGATAATTCATTAGTAGTCCTGGAGAACATATATTCAAAAATTGAGTCAGGAATTCAAGATCTTGAAAAATGTTGTATTGATGGAACAATGGAAGTTAGCGGTGCTGTGCTGGCTAGCTCTCTTACAACAATAGTTGTGTTTGTTCCAATTTTCTTTTTATCGAATGAAATTGGCCAGCTTTTTCAAGATATAGCAATTGCTATATCCGTATCAATCTTCTTTAGCCTTATCATTTCTTTAACACTTATCCCAGGAATTTCATCTAGAATTCTAAGGAAAAGGGATAATATTAATGAAAATTCCTCAGTATTTAGGAACTTAAACAAGTTCTTTGATTCAAAAGCTAAAAAAATCAGAAACAATATTATATTTATTTTGCGAAAAATATTAAGAACAAAGAAAGGTACCGCTCTCTCGTTCATTTATATTTTATTTATTTCAATCTTATTAACCTTCTTCCTTTTTCCAAAAACTGAATATCTTCCGGAAGGGAATAGGAATCTTATTATCTCAATCTTAATCCCTCCGCAAGGTTACAACATAGAAAAGATAGAAGATATAGGAATAACTACAGAAAAGAAACTACAAAAATACTGGGAAGATAAAAATTCCTCTAATAGTGGAATTAAGAACTTCTTTTTCGTTGCGCGCCCAAAATCCGTTTTTATGGGAGCTGTGGCTGAAAATCCAAATCGAATAAAAGATTTTATAAATATTATGAAGAAATCAATTTCTGGCCACCCTGGATTCATTTCTATTACAAATCAGTCAAGTCTATTCAGTAGAGCAGTTGGTGAAAGGAGGGCGATTGAGATTGATATTCAGGGCGAGTCTTATGATTCTATTATTTATATTTCTAGAATACTTTTTAGTAAACTTTCTTCACAATACAAAGATTTCCAAATAAGACCTAAACCTAGTTTATCTAATTCCAACCCAGAAATTAAAATCCTTCCTAAACAAATTAATATGAATACTGTAGGACTAGAATCTTCCCAACTCGGTTTAATAATTAATACCATTATTGATGGATCTATTGTCGGAGAATACACTTTTGAGGGTGAGGAAATAGATATTAGATTAACTTCAAATAAGCCAAACAACATAAGTACGGGTGCAATAAATAATCAATTTATATTTCATAAAGGAAATATCTTTCCTGTCTCACATATAGCTAAAGTTGATATAATAGACTCCCCACAACAAATTAATCATTTCGAAAGACAAAGAACTATAAAGCTCCAAATTACGCCTGATGAGAAAACCAATATAGAGGATGCTATTCTTCAAATTAAGAAATCAATTTATACCGAGAAACTCTCCAATGAAGCTAGTAGACTAGGTGTAACTTATAAAATCACTGGTATTGCTGGAAAACTAAGAGAAGCAAAAAGCTCTCTAAGTAAAAACTTTATCTATGCTTTAATAATTTCCTACTTTTTATTATCCTCTCTCTTCCAAAGTTTTCTCTATCCATTAATAGTTCTCACAGTGGTTCCTCTTTCTTCATTAGGTGGAATTTTAGGACTAAGATTACTTAATATTTTCACTTATCAACCTTTAAATATGTTAACTATGCTTGGGTTTTTAATATTACTGGGAATTGTTGTAAACAATTCAATACTAATTGTGTATCAATCCTTAAAATACTTCAGATCTGGGTCCGAAAGTATTAGAGAGTCTGCAATAAAAGCTGTTAAAGAAAGGATCAGGCCAATTTTCATGACCACTCTCACAACAACGTTCGGACTGCTTCCTCTTGCTCTTTTACCTGGCTCTGGATCTGAATTATATAGGGGGCTAGGTGTTGTAATTTTATCTGGGTTATTAATATCGACTTTCTTTACTTTAATTCTTACTCCTATTTCTTTTATTATGATAAGTCGAACAAAAAATCAGGAATAAATTTTATAGGATAAATTGTTAATTCAGATAATAGGATATTTTTTAAATGTATGGTTTGCAATCAAACCGATAAAGGTTTAAATTAGACCTAGGTCATGAATATGAACGAGATTATAAATTTTATGAGCAGATTTATCTTCTTCCAATTAAGTGATTTCTACACTTATGCCTTTGCTGTTTTATTTTGTATAATTTTTATAGTATTTCTATGCAAAGACAAAAAAAACTTAAATATATTGTTTTTAATCCCTCTGATAACTTCGCTTTATGCAGGAATAAATTATGCGTTTAGATTTAGTAATGTTCATAAAACAGCCTTATTATATTGGGATATAAAAGGATTGCATTGCGCAAATCTTGCTCTAGACTCTGGCTTGTCCCCATACAACGGAATGGCAGACTGCATGTTCCCAAACCTACCAATGCTTGTAGCATATCAGCCCATTTTTTTGAATTTTTTCTGGAATATTAGCTATTTAACTTTTGAGATAATATGGCTGATAACGACTATATCTTTTATATATATAATATATTTCTGCTCAAAACGAATATTGGATTTTAAAAGCAACATTTTATTTTTTGTAATTTTTTTACTTGGTGCCTACCAAGGGGCTAGCTGGGTAACGTTTCAAAGTGGAAATATAGCAATAATAACATACGGTTTATCGGTCTTATTTTTATACAGACTAATAGTAAAAGAAAAACAGCTTGGCTTTTTTATTCTTATAGGAATATTAACTGCATTCAAGTACCATTTTATACTCCTATTGCTTTATCCAGTTTTTATAAAAAAAAGGATTGATATTAAGTACCATGTTTTAAGTTTCCTGGTTTTTATATCTATAACAGCTCTTAGTTTTTACTTCTACTCACATTTGTACAGTGAGCTAATCAATGATGTAATTAGCGTACAGCTGGACCAAGGGCTTAAGCCATACCCTTCTGAGCTCCCTATATACCAGTATTTTGAACCTATTTTATCTGGTTTAAAATTCAATACTATTTTTAAAGGCTTAATCTTTCTAATATTATTTTTCTTTCTTTATAGAGAGATTAAGAGTAACAAAGAACTTACAACGTCTGATATTTTTATAATAGCAACTTTTATGATAATGATTGGGCTTCCGAGATTAAAGTTATATGATCTTTTGTTGATTATCCCTTGCACATTAAAATTTTTAGAAAATTGCTACTTTCAGAGTTTTAATAAATTTAGTTCAAAAAGTATTTTCCTAATTATTGCATCAAGCTTCTTCTTCTATGAGCCAGCATGGTGGTGGTCGAATCATGCCTTTTATTATATAATCTTACTCTTCATTCTTTTCTTGGTACAAAAGGCAACTTTTCTTAGAAGGTTTTCTAATTGAGAGGCTAACAAATATGCAAGAAAAAATTAATAATATAATTAATAAAAACTATAAGCTATTACTTTTTTTAATTTGCTCTTGTTTCTTCCTTCTCTCAACTTCATACAAAATATTAAATCCAGAATTCATAGATTATCTATCACCAGGAGATATGGAAACGCATTGGCTGGGTTGGCTTTATTTTAAAGATACTCCTTTCTTTCAATTTCCATTATTGGCTAATTACTCATATGGCTTAGAGAATTGGTCTGGTACATTAATACATACAGACTCCCTCCCCTTGATGGCTCTAATCTTCAGACCTTTTTCGGCTTACTTACCAAACTTATTTCAATATTTTGGTATATGGATTTATTTGTGTTTTTTACTACAAGGATTTAGTAGCTTCTATCTAATGAATCTTCTACTGAAAGATAAAGTAAAAAGTTTATTGGCAAGTTGTTTTTTTATTATTGCACCAATATTTTTATGGAGGCTTTGGGGTCACTACTCTCTTTTAGCACAAGGGGTTATTTTAATTGCATTTTATTTATATTTCCTTAATGACACAAAAACTAGAACATGGGGTTACCTGCTTTTATTCTCAGCTTTAATAAATGCTTATTTGACTGGGATGATTATGTTGATTTTCGCATGTTATTTGCTAAAAATAAATTTATCTTTTAAAGAATTTGTAATTAAATTCTTTAAAATGATTTTGCTTCTTATTGGCTTCATGTGGGTTCTTGGGGTTTTCCAGACTGGAACATCTTTTATGGCTGGAGGATATGGCCTATACAGAATGAACATAAATGCTTTAATTAACCCAACTGGTGATCACTGGTCAACTCTATTGCCAGAGCTTCCTAGTGCAGACTATGATCATGATGGTTTCGCATTCCTTGGCGTTGGAGTAATAATTTTATTTATTCTTTCTGCCTCCCTCTTTATTAAAAACAGAAAACATCTAACTATAAAAAAAGAGTATGTAATTCTTCTATGTCTTGGCTTATTCTGCTTTATCTTTGCATTATCAGACAACATCACTTTAGGTTCAAAAATAATTTTTAGTTATGAGACTCCATATATTTTTAAAGTTTTCACTAAAACTTTTAGATCAAGTGCAAGATTTATTTGGATACCGCACTATTTAATTATAATTTGTGGACTTTACCTGCTAAATAAATATACAAGTAAAAAGGGGTTTGTGATTATTGCACTATCTCTTTTATTGCTCCAAATATATGACTCTAGAAAGGCTTTCGTGCATTTCGCAATGAAACATTCTAGTCCAACTGAGTACTGGAGTGGCGCAGTTGTAAACGAAAAAGGGTTAGTTAGAACAAAACCCCTACTAGAGAATCAACCTTTTAAAAACAAAATATGGAATAAAGTCACATCAAAATACAATAAATTCACTTATGTTATACCGAAAAATAGACCTGGCGATTATTTTGAAATAGCTTTCTTAGCTGCAAGGAATAAAATTCAAATCAATTTTGGTTATTTTGCAAGATATAGCAAGAAAAATGAAAAGATAGAAAAAGAAAGGCTAGTATATGAAATTAATAAAGGTATCTTTGATAAAAATGCAGCATATTTCTTTTGGAACGAAGAATTATTTAATATAGCTAAATTGACAAAAGGTGAATATGACTTGATTGATGAAATCGACGGCTATAAAATACTTTTACCTGGTTTTTATGATAAAAAATAACTCAATATTAATATATTTATTTGCAATTCCAACTTTGCTATTTTTTCTTATCTTTGATTACAAAATTTTAGACACTTCTTATCTTGATTGGTTTTGGGATGATACTTACCAACATTGGCTTGGATGGTCTTTCTATAGAAGTACTGATTTATTTCAATTCCCTTTACTAAGCAACTATTCCTTTGGTATGAAATCTGCTGGCTCATTAGTTTATTCTGACTCAATTCCTATTTTATCTATACTTTTTAGGCCCTTCTCATCTTTTCTTGATTTTCATTTCCAATACTTTGGTTTTTGGGTTTTTGCTTCTGTAATATTGCAATATATTGTTTCTTTCAAAATAATGAAGATTTTTTCTTCAAATCTTTTATTCAATCTTATTTCTGCATGTTTCTTTGTTATTTCCCCAGTGTTAATTTATAGATATAACGTAGGCCATGAATCACTAACTAGCCAATGGTTAGTTTTAATGGCGCTCTATTTTCACCTTAAAAAAGAGAGAACTTCAGATAAGAGTTGGTTATTTTTAATATTATTCTCGCTGCTTGTTCATGCTTACTTTTTTGCGATGATTTTAATAATATATTTTATTGAACTATCTAAGAGGTACTTCACAGAAAAAGAGAAGTTCCTTCTTTTAAGTAAAAAGCTTTTAACTGCAATCATATCATCTTTATTGCTTATGTATATTCTAGGATATTTTACTATAGAGGATGTTTTTCATGGTGGTTATGGTGGCTACAGATCAAATCTCTTGTCTTTAATAAATCCCTACGCAAACTTGTTTGCTATCTCATCCCTAATACCTAAATACTCTTTTTTTGAACTCAATAAAATTGGGGACCATGAGGGGTTTGCTTATCTGGGCCTAGGTATTCTTATTATGTCTTTCGCGATTATAGTATTAAGTCTATACAAATTTAAATATAGTAATTTTCTATCCTCGATAAAAGAGGGCAAGTACTTGTTAGCTCTTTCTTTCATAATTATTATCTTTTCATTATCTAACAAGATTGCTTTGGGTCCATACGAAATCTTCCAATACAATGTTCCCGAAGTTTTTAAAGTTTTTACAAGTCCCTATAGAGCTTCAGGAAGAATGATTTGGCCTGTTTATTACATAATATACATAATAGTTTTGTCAAAGGTCTTTATAAATTTTAAACCCAAAAAATCAATCGTAATTTTATTATCTTGTTTGCTTCTAACGGCCTATGACATTAAGGATCATATAGGTATATCAAGAAGTTCAAGAGGTTCCGTTGAGGTGAGCAAGATAGAGGAAAGGAGCTTTAAAGATAAAAAGTGGAGAATATTTGCTAAAAAATACGCTTCAGTTAGCTATGTTTTTCCTGTATATGCACCCGTAAATTGGAAAGAAATTTCTTACTTTGCAGTTAAAAATGGAATGAGTACAAATGGAGGGTATTGGGCCAGACATAATGAAATTGCTGAATTTGAATATTCCGAGAACATAAAGAAAGAAATTGAAAATGATGCATACAACGTTGACACTCTATATTATTTCAATGATGATGAGTATTGGGAGCTAGCAAAAAAGAATTCAAGTTCTAGGCATTTTATCGGGAAAGTTGATAGCTATAGAATTTTAGCTCCAAACTACTTTTTAAAGAAATGAGTCTTAACTATAAAAGCAGTCTTTTAGAAATACTAGGAATAATTTTTTTATCTACAATTATATTCATTTTTACAACTGGCGGTAAAATAATTTATTTTGATAACATTGATTGGCTTTTTGGAAGCAGGAACATAGTTACAGATTCAGAGCAACACTATATTTCCTGGTTATTTTTCAGAAATTCCGATTTCTTTCAATTTCCACTATTTAAAAATTATCACTATGGGATGGAAATTAGCTCAAGTTTAATACATTCAGACTCCATACCTATTATGGCAATCCTCTTTAAAGCTTTTAAACATTTTTTACCATTTAATTTTCAATATTTTGGTCTCTGGATATACTTAAGCTTCATCTTGCAAGGTCTCTTCCCGTTCTTGATCATTAAAAAATTTACAAAATCATATTTGATAGGTCTTCTTTGTTCATCCTTCTTCCTTCTTGCTCCAGTGCTAACGTATAGATTGTTCTGGGGTCATGAATCATTATTTGGTCAATGGATTATTCTATGTGGACTTTATTTGTATCTTAATGATTACAATTTAAAAAAATGGATAGCTTTATCGTCTCTCTCGTTATTAGTTCACCCTTATTTCTTTGCAATGATTACCTTATTATTTTTTGCAACACTAATAAAAGAAATTCTGGATAAACAACTTTCTTTCAAAAAGATTATCACTCCTTCTTTAATTTATATTGCAACATCATTAACACTCCAAATAATTTTTGGTTATTATGCGATTGGATTAAACTTTTTGACAAGCGGCTATGACTTTTTTAAAGCAAATATGAACACTCTTTTTGATTCTAGCCCGGGATGGGGCATAGACTACTCCAGAGTATTGCCAGACTTATATAACTCCATACCCCCTATTGGTGGAGAATATGAAGGTTTTGCTTTTTTAGGCATAGGAGTCTTCATAATATTAATTTTAAACCTTTTTAAATTTTCACAAGAGAAACTTGTTAAAAAAGAGAAGTTTTCTAATAGTGTAAAAGTATTAATCTATTTAACTGTTCTTCTTATTATATATTCCTTATCAAATAAAATCTCGATAGGTCAATATGAAATATTATCTTATCCATTACCACCATTTATTAAATTTATTACGGAGACTTTTCGTGTTTCTGGGAGATTCATCTGGCCTATTTACTATATTATATATATAGGTTCATTTTATTTATTGATAAAGAACTTTAGCCCCAAATATGTTGCGATAATACTACTTTGCGCATTATCTCTACAAACTTGGGATATGTTCCCTAATTACAATAATCTAAGAACCAAAATGTTGTCTCCTCAAATCTATTATAAGGATTTTAATAAATCAGATAAATACAAACTTAATGACCCAAAATGGAAGATTATTGGTAGTGAATATAATAATCTTTATTATGTTTATCCACACTATGCTCCAGAAAACTTTGTTAAACTTTCAATGTTTGCATCTAAATATAAACTGAAAGTCAATTTTGGCTATTTCTCTAGAACAGATAAGAGCCAAGCTAAGAAAGAAAGAGAGAAATTGCAATCAATCATTATAAATAATAATCTAAGTAAAAATTCAATTTACTATATCCATGACAGTGAGATAATTGAGCTTGTAAAGAATAATCAAAGTAATTACAATCTGATCAAATTGGAGGACAATTTATTATTTCTTATTCCCAACAAATAGGTTTTAATAATTATTAGTTAAACCAATGAAGAATGAACTTAAAAAACTCTTTTGTGATATAGCGCTTTACTCATCCTTTATTTCTTTTTACCTGCTTTACATTAAAGAATTCTATAAAAAATTTAGATTAAAACCCGAATATTTACTCTTATTAATTCCATTCATTTGGGCATTTTTTGCAAATTTTCTCTACATCAAAGGATGGGCCAGAGATAGCCTATGGGACATAAATGTAGTTTACTGTGCGGACTTAGCTTACTCTAATAACCTAGATCCCTACAATGATTGGTTCGAAAACCCTGGGTGCATGGAATCAATTCCATTACAATATACATACCTAAAACTATTATTAGATTTCCTACCCTTTTCTATGTTTGAATATGATTTTTTCGAGAAGATCTGGGTATTTTTACTTGGCATAATGTTAATCACTTATGCATTTATTACTAAAAAAATGTTTCAGCTTGAAATTTCTATTATTTTTATTGTTTTTTTTATATCTTTCTTATTTCAGGGCGCGAACATGGTTGCTCTTCAATCGGGTAATATTTCCACTCTTGTCTACCTAATAGTTTTCATAGGTATTTACTTTCTAAAAAGTCCTAAATATCAAATTCTTTTCTTTGTATGCTTAGCTCTAGCTACTTTTGTAAAATTCCATCTTGGAATACTGTTGTTAATGCCTTTTGTTCTAAATAATAAATTTAACTATAGAGGTTATATTGTTTACTTCTCTATACTGTTTTCTTTATTTTATATAAATTATCTATTACATGGTGAATTTCTATCGAAATGGTTAACTAACCTTGCTTATGTTGATTGGGGTCTCAAGCCATATTATAGCGATATATCCTTTTTAAAAACCCTATGGGTAAATAAAATTCGAGATGTTGAATTCAATGCTATCGTGAAACTACTTCTTGCTCCTCTCTTCATTATTAATTTAATTCTATTTAAAAAATTTTTGAATAACAAAGTTTCTCACGATGAAAAAGATAACATCCTCATTGCTTTGTGCTCTTTAGCTTTCATCTTAATACTGCCTAGATTAAAAGTATACGATTTCCTATTTGTCTCATGTGTTTCATTAAAAATATACATCGACTCTGTTAAAACAATTACAAATAAGTTAGTAAAAATAAGAATTGCTTCATCTATAATTATTTTAATTTTTTATTTGTCTTTTATTTATTGGAGACCACAATGGGACGGAGACAATAAAAGTTATTTTCATGTTCTTTCTATTCTTTTCTTATATCAAGGTCTGTTATATTTCAAATTAAAAAGTAAATAGCTATTTTCTTAGAAATTTGGACCTAATGATATATAAGGGTTTTCTTTCTATATTTTGTAAAATTCTAACTAAATATTCTCCTAATAATGACGTGCCAAGAATTAATATTCCTGAGAAAAATAGGATTGAGACAAAAATTGCTGTTGTACCAGGAACAACATAATTATATGTAAACAATTTTATATAGATTAAATAAGAACCATATATAAAGCTGATTAAAGATAAAACAACTCCAATAAAAGCATATAATCTTAAAAGGATTGAAGTATTATTAATAAATAATGAACTTGCAAGTCTTAGCAACATTAAGAAGGTCCATTGTGACTCACCTTCAGTTCTTAGACCCTGAACAACTTCTGTAGAAGCTATCTTCTTTGATGAAATTACAGACATAATACTTATGTTTGGATAAAGCGTATTAAATTCAAGAATAATTTTTGACAAGTCCTTAGTCATTAACCAGAATGCGCTTCTCTTTGTTCCTTTAGGGTATTTTAAGGCAAACCTTTCAATCGAGGTATATATAGAGCTAAAAAGCTTCTTAATTGGGCCATGGGTTTTTGTCTTAAAAATCCCAAAGACAATATCATTTCCATCCAAATTGTCTATCAAATTTATTATGTCTTCAGGCCTATGCTCTAAGTCTCCGTCTAAAGTTAATATAAAATCCCCACTAGACTCTTTAATCCCGCATAGGATTGCACTCTGTTGACCAGAATTTGTAAAAAGAGAGATAATTGAAATTTTTGTCGAATAAAGTTCTTGTAATTCTTTCATCTTCACAAGTGTTTGTATGTTCTCAGAACCATCGTCAACAAAGATTATCTCGTAGGATTTAGATATGGAATTGAATGAGTCATCAATCCTTTTAACCAACTCTGGTAATGAATCGACAAGATTATAGACCGGAATGATTACAGAATAAATAGGGTTCATTGCTTTATTTTAGCACTTTTTATTATTTTAATAAACAATTCTTGATCTAGATAAATTATTATTTAATTGTGTTAGAATCCTATTCATGAATAAACCTATTTTAATTTATGGTGGAGGCTCTTTATGTAGAGTCATTGAATCCATGCTCAGAGATATGAATTATAACGAAATATATATTTTTGATTCCAACATAAAAGAACTTAAATATGAAACAAAATCTATTTTTAGCAATAAGAATAAAGATCTTAAACAATTTATCCAGGCCTCTGGGGATTTTGTTGTTGCTATTGGTAATGAATTTGGTTTTGCTAGATGTAAAATCTCAAATTTACTAATAAACGAACATAATCTTAAACCAGTAAATGTAATTTCTAGTGATTCATATATTGATAGAACTTCCAAAATTGGTGAAGGAAACATAGTAATGCCGGGAGTAAGAGTAAATAAATTTGTTAATATTGGGAATTTTAATATACTTGGTTTAGGCGCTCTAGTTGAGCATGAATCACAAATTACCAACGGAATTCATTTGATGGGTTCGAGCTTAATAAATGGCAGAGTCTACATTCAAGACTATTCAACAATAGGTTCTGGTTCTGTTATTTTCCCTGATATCACTATTTCTGAGAATTCTTTTGTAGGGGCTTGTTCAATGGTTAATAGAGATACAGAAGCTAATTCTATAGTAACAGGTACGCCAGCAAAATTCTTAAGAGCAAACAAGAGAATTGTAGATTTGAAACCTTTTAGTGATGAGTCATAGTTTGTTTAAAAGAATTAAAGAATTGATTACCTGCTCTAAGTTCATTAAAGATGGAGTATTTTTCTTCAGTTTTACTGAGAACTTCAACAGAAATCTATATATTTTTTTATTAATATTATCCTCTGTTTTTTTCTTCCTTTTTCAAGATGCAAGAAATCTGGCTAATTTCTTTTACTCGCATACCCTAAATTGGGACTCATATGTTTATTACTGTGGTTCTAACATTTTAATCCAAGGTCTTGATCCATATGATCACACAATCCTAAGAGAATGCCTGCCTGGAAGTTGGAACTTCTTCTACAATATGCCGCCTTCCCTTCTTTATGTTTACTATTTACCTTCAAAGTTGAGCATTGAAAGTTATATTCTTTCAATAACTTTAATAAATATAACCTTATTAATATTTACTCTAAAAGAGTTTTTTAAAAAGTTTAAACTTAGCTCAAGCTTTAATAAATTTGTTTTTATAATTCTTTCGCTAACAATTTGGGATGGATCTGCATTTATAGCTTTCTATACTGGTAATGTTGGATTTACTATATCTCTTATATATTTATATTTCTTATTGAACCTAAATAAGAGTAATCAAAATAAGTTTCTTTTATTTATTTTTATCTCAACATTAATTAAACCTATTTATATCTTGTACCTTGGTACTATATTCTTCTTCAATAAATCAATATCAGAATCTATAAAGAAATCACTTGCAACTTTAATGTTAATAATATTGGCTTATGTTGTTCAATTTATTTTAATTAAAGATACTACTATTGGATTCTTTGAAAATCTACAAAACTTATCTGATTCATCAGATATGGGCTTCGGTTTTCTAGCTACCATTATTTCTATCGAAGAAGTTTTGGGTATCGAAATAACAAAAAGAACAAATTTAATTATTTCAATGGTATTATCTGCAGGAACTTTTTTTCTCTGCTTATTCTACTTCAGAAGATATTTTAAGGAGTTATCCAATTATTCATATTTACTAGTGCCTGTAATTATACTGATATGCTTCCCAAGAATAAAAGTTTACGACGCCATCTTTGCTCTCCCTTCTATCTGTTATATTCCGATTTTAATAAATGACATGATTGAGAAGAAAAAATTCGATATGAAGAAGAGTAAAATATTTACTACTAAAATAATAATGTTTTTTTGTATTATCTATAATGTTTTCATATATAGTTCCTGGGAAGCAGTTCACTTTTTTGTCCTTCCTATTATTGCTATATTAGTAATATTTCAAACGAAATTAAATGAAGA
>Ga0066606_10001022_pt1 | contig 17555 bp, 9 predicted proteins | sample SaaInlV_DNA_100m_FD_60386 | JGI IMG/M metagenome (GOLD analysis project Ga0066606, IMG submission 60386) | Marine microbial communities from expanding oxygen minimum zones in the Saanich Inlet - SI075_LV_DNA_100m | ecosystem: Environmental > Aquatic > Marine > Unclassified | place: British... | reverse complement strand
AGAAGTCAAAAAAGAAGTTCCTCTAACCCTGGCCGAGACAATTAGTAAAAAAATACAAGAAGCGTATATTAAAGAGTGGCAAAGAACCTCAAAGAATCTTAGTACTAAAAGAAAGAAAAGAATAATGGAAGACTATAATTTGCATATAGCTAAAAAGTATGGCACTTATGTAGCTCCTGTAATTAATTTTAGGTTTGCACAAGATAGTAAAAGTAAAGGGGCTATGGTAAGACCAGTTAATGCTATAATTACTAGTGAATTAACAACGTTTCTTAAACTAAAAGCTGGAAGCAAAAAAGTAGAGGACTTATCTAAAAAAATAGGAACAGCAATAAATATAGGTCATGGAACTCAGGGAAGTTTTTCAGTAGCCCAAAAAAAAGCTATGCAAATGAAAAGGGTGGCAGATAACAAGATTAATGATGATGATTCATTGACTAAAGCTGAAAAACAAAACGCTAGAGCTCAGGTTAATAAAGTATTTAGAGAGGCAGCAAACGTATTTAGAGAAGAAAATGATAAAACAGTTAAAACTCAAGATAAGTTAACTACTAAAATGATATGGCAAAGAGTATTTACTGAAACTGGTGAATACAAAGAGAATTTCGTTCAAGTCTTAACTTTTGAAGATGGGGAGATAAACCAAGATAAAGGTAGAACAATCGAAGCAGCATATGCTAGAAATATTATATCTTTATCAAAAGCTTTAGTAGAGGCTCCAGGTTCTTTATCTACATTGCAAGCCATGGAGTCTGCAATACTAAAGTCCCTAACTGAAAATCTCACTAAGGGGTCCTTTAAATTACTGGGATCTGGAAAACATATATTGCGCCCTAGATATTCTAAAGATTCTAGAAGAACACAGCGTAAAATTAAAGCAAAAATAGAGAAAAAAGTTAAAAGTGCTAGAATGAATCCTGTTACGGCTTTAAGCCCTATTTCTTTGAAAAAAATTATAGCAATTAAACCAAAATCTCGATCAGGAGCCAAGAAGTCAAAAGGACAAAATCTAGCACAATTGCAAGCTATATTAAATGTGAAGTTACCAGATACCGTCAAGGATAATATGGGTAAACCTGGCCTAGTTAACAGAACGGGAAGATTTGCACAAAGCGTAAATGTAACAGATATTTCTACAACAGCTAAAGGCTTTCCAAGTGTGGGCTATACTTATCAAAAAAATCCATACCAAAAGTTTGAAAAAGACAGTATTAGTCAAAGAGACCCTAGGCTAGTTATTAACCAGTCAATAAGAGAAATAATGATGGAACAAATGGAAGGAAGATTCTTTACTAGGCGAGTGTAAATTATGGCCACTAGACAATATACTACTAGACGCACTCAAATAGTTGCAGCCTTTGTTAAACTATTAAAAAATATAAATGGCGCAGGAGACTATAGAACAGATTTAGCTGGACATGTTTATGGGACGTTAAGATTTTGGGATGAAATAGATGAATTTCCTGAAATAAACATAAATAGTGGTAGCGAAACTAGGTCTTACGAAGCCGGTGGATTTAAATGGAGATTTCTTTCAATAACCTTTAGGGTATATGTAAGAAACCAAGACGACCCTCAAGGAGAACTTGCACTTGTACTTGAGGATTTAGAAACGATATTAGAGGATAATGACGGTTTAAGCTATGAAGATAGCGACGGAAGCCAGAAAACTATCTCAGATATTGAAATAATTAGCATTTCTACTGACGAAGGGGCATTAACACCTCTAGGAGTAGGGGAGCTAATAGCTGAAATTAGATATTAAATAATATCGAGAAATTTAGGAGATAAAATATGGCAGACCAATTATTTTTTAGTAGAGACACGAAAGTCTTTATTAAGAGGAATAATTTCTTCTACGAAATTCCTGTACTAGACGGCTATGCATATAGCCAAGCGCATAATATATCTGAAGTAACTCTAAACGAAGCTGCAGACTCTGCGGGAACCTCAAGAAGAGCTAGGCAAGTGTTTAACGATTCTTTTGCACCCACAGAATGGTCATTCAGTACTTATATTAGACCTTTTGCAGCATCAACAGGTGGATCGAAAGGAACTTTAGGTAGAACTAATAGTGAAGTAACCGATGTCACCATGCATGCTGTAGAAGAAGCTCTTTGGGACGCATTTGTAGACTCTACTAATAACGGTGGAGGAACCATCTCAGATGTTACTGATATGGACGTAGATTTTACTAAATCTAATAAAACCATTATAGGTACATTTGATCTTTACTTTGTTCTAGACTGGAAAGCGTCTGGTACAACTCAGAAAGTGTATAAAATAGCTGAAGCTTGTATAAATGAAGCCTCTATTGATTTCGATATTGATGGAATAGCTCAAATTAACTGGTCTGGAATGGGTGGACAGCTTACAGATGAAGTATCTGCAGCTCCGTACAATGCAGCTTATGACTCAGCCTCAGATCTAGTATACGAAGGGGTTCTCGGCACTAATAACTATATCAGAAATAAACTTACTACTTTAGCCCTTACAGGACTTAATAGTAACCCTTCTCTGGATAGTTATAACGTTGTATTAACAGGTGGGAACATTACTCTATCTAATAATATTACTTATCTAACGCCTGAAACTATAGGGAGCGTTAATCAACCTCTTGGACATGTTACTGGAACTAGGACTGTAGGTGGAAATTTCACAGCATATCTGGATGACGAAGCATTATCTACAGCAGAATTATTCACCGATATAGCAGAAACTCTTACTACTATTACAACGGAGTTCAACGCGGTCTTTTCTATTGGTGGGTCAGCCTCTCCTAAAGTAGAAATAGCTTTGGCGAAGTGTCATCTTGAGATACCTACTTTCTCTATTGAAGACGTAATATCTGTAGATGTCAATTTTCATGGACTGCCTTCAGCAATTGAAGGGACAGATGAAGCAACCATTAAGTATTTTGGAGTTGCTGTAGTATAATAAATGTGCCCCCTAACGGGGGCTATTTTTAAATTTTAAAATAAAGTAAAAGGAATATATAATGTCAGAACAAAGCAATGCATCGGTAGAATCAGTCAGTTTAAAAGATCTTATGGTTCCCGAAAAAGTAGTGGATATAGAGTTCCCAGGACTAGATGGTTTTATACTAAAAATAAGCCACTTAGGTAGAGCAATGGGTGCAAAACTTAGTAAAAAATCTACTAAGAAAACTTGGGTTAATCACCAGCCCGTAGAAGAGTTTGACTCTGAAAAATTCATTCCAGAATTTTGCAAAAGTGTAATAAAAGGTTGGACAGGTCTTAAATATAAATATCTAGAAGAACTATTACTTGTAGACATAGGGGATAAAGATCCCGAATCAGAACTATTATATAGCCTAGAAAATGCGGTAATGTTACTAGAAAATTCTGTTGGTTTTGATGAATGGATTACTGAGGTTAGTAAAGACCTATCAAATTTTACCAAAGACAAGTAATCGAGGTAGTTAGGTTACTTGAAAAAAGGGCTAAACAAACTTCCCAGATATCTTACGATACTTATATAAAAATACAAGAAGAGCTTGGGAAACCTATAGACCCTAAGAAAAAGCCACTAACCGAGGAAGATTTCCCTTTTGAAGTTCAGATGGCTTTTTTACTATATAGCCTTCTATCTAATATATGGGATGGAACTTCAGGAACTTATATGGGAAAAGACTGGGGTACTATGTCGATGTTGTTTGACATGTACGAAGTAGACGATAGATTAGAAGTTTTTTACTTCATGAAAATGAACGAAGTATTTATGATAGACTCAATTAACGAAAAGGCTGCGGCGGATCGCAAGAGAGAAGAGAGAAAAAATAAAAACTCTCGACCTTCTGGAAAGTAGATAAATATGGCTTCGACTATAAAAGTAGGTGTTAAGGTAGATGACAATGGTACTCTTAAGAAAGTAAATAAAGAGGCTAAAGGTGCTTCTACTTCTATGCATAATCTTGATAGAAGAACTAAAGGTGCTGCTAAAGCCTCTTCCGGCGCAGGCAAAAATTTCTCAAAAATGTCCCAAGGCATGGGCGGGCTAGTAGGTGCTTACGCAACTTTAGCCGCAACTATGTTCGCTTTAAGTGCTGCATATCAATTTTTAAAAGGCGCTGCTGATTTAGGAGTAATGAAAGAGGGGCAAATAGCCTTTACAGCTACTACAGGTGTAGCCATGAAAACCCTAACCTCAGATATTAGAGAAGCTGCAAAAGGGATGCTTACCTTTTCGGATGCAGCTTCGGCAGCCTCAATCGGAATCTCTTCTGGATTAGGGGGAGAGCAAATTATAGCCCTGGCTGAAGGTGCGGCTAATGCTTCTAAAATACTTGGGAGAGACGTAACAGACTCGTTTAATCGACTAGTAAGAGGTGTTACAAAAGCAGAACCAGAATTATTAGACGAGCTAGGTATAACACTGAGATTAGCCGATGCTGCGGAAAGTTATGGCGCCTCTATAGGAAAGACTGGAGATGAACTTACTAAGTACCAAAAGAAACAAGCAGTTTTTGTTGATGTTAATACTCAATTAGAAAATAAGTTCAATAAAATAAATGATATATTATCCCCTAAAAATAACCCCTTTACAGAACTGGGGGTATCTTTTGACAATCTTATGAATAAGATTAAGCTCCTTGTCTCTATATTTGCAGAACCAATTGCTAAGGCATTTGCCGAAAATATTTGGGCTTTAGCGGCCGCCTTTACTTTAGCAGGAACTGCTATGGCTAGTAAGATGATGCCTGGTCTTACTAACTGGGCAAAAACAGCAGCAGATGCATCTAAAACTGCTGCCAATAATGTAGTAAGGGCTAATGAAGAAATGCTTGCCGCTGATATGAATAGAACAAAACACGTAGTTAGTAATGCAAAAAGAGAAGCCTCAGAACTCACAAAAACTATGAGAGCTAGAAAAAAAGGTAGTGGGATGGCTGTTTTGGCGGAAGGGGGAGATCCCAATAAACGCCAGTTAACTGGAATGATTACGGCAGCCAAAAACGAAACAGGCGAATTTAAGAATATGAACGACGGTGTTAGAAAAAATTACATAAACAATTTAAGAATTATGAAAAACGGTAATGCCGATTTCCAAGGCCATATAACAAAAATGTGGGCTCATGTTAAGACTGTAAGCGTTGGAACCATGAAAGTTATGGGATTTCGAATGGTACAAATGTGGAGAATGGGAATTCAAGGTGCCATAGCTTTTGGAAATGCTGTATTAAAAGCTTTTAAGTGGCTTCAAATAATCACTATTGTCTATGGGCTACTAAAAGAAGCTGGCAAAGCTCTGGGCTTTATAAAAGGAGTTTCAGAAGAGCAACAAAAAGCCGAAGCTGCTACCGAATCTCTATTAAATAAAACCAAGTCATTAGTGGACGAATATGAAAAGTTTGCAGAAGTTCAGATTGAACTATTTAAAAAAATGGGCCTTGGAGTAAATCAATTTATAGCCTTAGGTAACATGCTCACTTCATTGGGAGGCGATTATAAAGGGCTAGCAGATATTATTAGTAAGTCTACAGAGGCATCAGAAGACTTTGTGGAGTCTTTTGCTTTTTTTTCGGGATGGGAGCAGTCACTGATTGTAGGCATAAGAAATTCGAATATACTCTATAATATATACGCAGGGATTTCTAACCTTTGGTCGGGTGCCGGTGCTGCTCATAAAGATTTAACAAAAGCTCAAGAAAACATTTTGGGGCTTAATAAAAGAATATTAGATGGTATAAAAGCACTTGGGATGGAAGAAAATAAACATGCAAAAACGATTGTGCGGCTGAATGAAAAAAGAAAACGTTCTGGAGCCCTGAGTAAAGAGGATAGCGAAAATTACGAGATCGCAAGACAAAGTTTGATTTCTTTCGGGGGTGAAATGGCGGAGTTAAAAAGAAGTATAGAATCAAATAATATAGCCTATAGCAAGCACATATCTTCTATAAAAACATATACTACTTCTGTTACTAGCTTAACTAGTGATCTAAAAGATCAATTAGTTCAAGAAATACTGCTTAACAAAGAAGGAGGAAAAAATTCAAAAAGAATGTCGGAGCTAAAAGAAAGGATTAAAGTACTGAGTAAAATACATACTTTGGAAATAGGTTTTGCGAACCAATCACTGCGACAGAAAAGGAATTTTATAAAAGTATCGCAAGGTGCTTCTAAGTTTACGCTAAAAGACTTACAGACTACGAAGAAGATATTTGAACTAGAAACTAATATAAAAAAGAAGATCGAAGAAATAGCTTTTGTCAATGACGACTTAGCTTCCAGCGACCAAGGGAGAGTTGATCAATTAGCTATAGAACTAGAAACAATGGAAGCTCAGAAGAAAAACTTAGAAGAGCAAGTTAAGCTTGTATATAAATTGTCTCAAGCATTAAAAGATACCTTAGAGCTTTCTCTATCAAAGGGAATTGCCTCGTTAATAAAAGGTACCGAAACCAGTTTTAAAAAGTTTTTGAGTGACATAGCTCTGGATGGGCTTAATGCTGTAGCAGATGTACTAGCTAAGGAACTAACAACAAATATCTCTAATATTGCGCTTAAAGCCTTTGGTAAAGAAACTAAGAAGGAAGAGCTTGAAAGACTTAACAAGGAAGCAGCGCTTAAAATTAAAGAAGCTAATGACGCTGCTGCAAAGAAACTTTCGGAAGCCATCAACACATCAGCTGAGACTATGGCGACTAAAATAACGAACGCTTTGGAAGTCGGGGGAGACTCCTTAAAGGAAAAAATAGTGCAGGGTCTAAACTCTCCCACTACTATAGCAGGAACTAAATCAACGGATGCTGAAAAGGCTGCCTTTGCTGATCTAGCTGGAGAAGAAGCAATTTGGGCAGGGGGTGGTACACAAAAGGATATTGATGAATTTAGAGCGGAATCTAAACCTGCTATTAATCCACTATCTGCTAATATGCAGAGGAGAAAGGACATCCAAGATAGAGCAGCTAAAGCCTTCCTTGAGATGAAAGAGGCCGGCCCTGCTGCTGCTCCTGCTGCTCCTGCTGCTCCTGCTGCTTCTGCTGCTCCTGCTGCTTCTGTGCAGAAACAACTTAATGACGCAGTAGTCAATATATCCAAGATGGTCACTGATAACGGTTCTGTTCTTGCTGCAGTTATCCAAGAGGTTTCTACTAATATTGGAGCCGTCATAGTTAATAATGATGCTGCTGGTGTAGGAGAAGAGGTAGTGGCAAAGAAAGAGGGATTTTGGTCTAATTTATGGGGCAAAAAATCTAGTCAAAAAGGGTACTCCGTAGAAGAAAATGAAGAGGGTATGGAAGAAGTAGTAGTACAGGGATCAAAAGGTTCTGGTATTGTAGGGCTTGGTAGTGATTTCATAACCGATCTAAGTGCAGTTTTTGATAGTCAGGCAGAAGGTGGTTTTCTAAGTAAAATGGGCACTCTATTTACGGGCTTAGGTTCAAACCTTAGCAGTATATTTGGAGACTTATTAGGTAGTTTAGGGGGTGTCTTCTCTAAATTATTAGGTGGTTTAGGTGGGGGAGGAGCCGGCGGAATAGGGGGATTCTTCGCTAGCTTATTAGGAGGAGGAGCAGCAAAAGGAGCTATGGCTCCTGGAGGTTTTGAAGCTTTCGCTAAGGGAGGGGTAGTTAGTAGACCTACTGTAGGTTTGATAGGCGAAGGTAGAATGAACGAAGCAGTAGTCCCACTCCCCGATGGTAAATCTATACCTATCAGCGGAAATATGGGCGGAAGTACTCAAAACAATAATAATAATATAACTGTTAATGTAGATGCTCAGGGTGGTACTTCTGTAACAGGGGATTCGGGACAAGATAATATGAATCAACTAGGAAAGATGCTAGGCGTTGCTGTCAGAGAAACCTTAGCCAATGAAATGAGACCTGGAGGGCTACTTAGTAGATAATTATGGCACTAGGATTTAATGATGGAGTAACCCAACACATTCCAGATAGAGGAATGTCTTTCTCCTCTACACCTAAAATTAAGGAGAGCCCTTTTGGTGATGGATATACACAAAGACTTCCTGATGGGATAAATACTATAAAGAAAAACTTTTCTATAATTTATAAGGATAGATTAAAAGCAGATATAGATGATATGGTAACCTTTTTAGACTCTACTGGAGGAGCTACTGCATTTAATTTTACCTACGCGAACGATAATGCAGGTGGTCAGGAATCAACAATAAAGGTAATAGCTAAAACATGGAATAAGAATTTTAGCTATGATAATTACTTTACACTTTCAATAACATTAGAAGAGGTTTTTGAGCCATAATGAGCACAGACTTAATTGTAACGGACTTACAAAAATTAGCTCCAGGTTCCGGGCTTATAACTCTATATGAGATGCAAATCTCTGATACACCTAATACCTTTATATACCTATCTAATGGATATGACAGTGATAGCAATAAAATTCAGTTTAGAGATAAAGAATCTCCATTTACTATTAGAACATATGATGTAATTCCAGCTATGATGGATAGTGTGGAAAAAAATACAGATGGTCCCTTACCAAGACCTACATTCACTATAGCTAATGTACTTAGGACTACTACAGGTTCCTCCTTATCTGGGGCTATGCAAGTTGGAAACGCTGGATCACCTTTACCCTTTGATAAACTTGTAGGCATGAAAGTTATAAGAAGAGTAACATTAGAAAAGTATTTGGTTGGAGGTACAGCAGATCCAGGAGCTGTAGAGCCTATAGAATATCCACAAGAAATATATTATATTGATAGAGTTTCGGAGCAAACTAATAAAGCTATAACATTTGAACTAGTTTCTCCTTTTGATTTGCAAGGTGTAACTTTACCTAGAAGAAATGTTATTAGTACTGGATGTAGTTGGGATTATCAAGGGGCCGGAAACCACCGATTTGAGTATGAAAAGAAAGGCGGCTGTACGTGGAATCAAGAAAGTAAAGTTAGCTTAGACGGCACTGAATACACATTATATGTAAACAAAGATGAGGAGCTAATATTAAACTTAGTAGCTAGTAATTTTACTACTTGGGTAGGCTCTGCAAATAAGGATGACTATATAAAAACCATAGGAAATACGACTAATAAAGTGGAAAGCGATGGCAGCTTAACTCCAACAGCTGTTACTGATTATTGGCAATGTACTAATGATTCTACTACTTCTGCTCCCGCTGATGGTTCAGTTAACTGGAGAAGAATAAGAATACATTCGACTTATTCTAGTGCTTCGGAGTACTCTGCATATATAGATACTCAATATAATGATTATGTAACATTTGCACAATCTGAGATAGTAAAAGGGGCATCAGTCTCTGTAACTAGATTATGGAAAACATCTTACAGAACTCAAACCGCAAACAATCATGTGGGCGATCCTGAGCTTAATAGATATTGGTCTAGGGCTGATATATGTAACAAAAGACTAGGTTCTTGTGCAATAAGATTTGGTACTTTAGTAGGTGCAACAGGGTCTAATTTCGCTACAGATCCAGCTACCCCTGGAAACTATCCAAAAGTAGCTAGAAATGATGATGTAGTATTACCTTTTGGTGGATTCCCTACATCTAGGAGTTTCGGATGAAGAAGATTATATATGATTATTGTACTAGCAAACTGCCTGAAGAGGCTTGCGGGGTTATAATAATAGATGAAGGCACGAAAAAATTTATTCCAATTGATAATGTTGCAGAAGATAAGGTAAGAACATTTGAACTAGACCCTAAATCTTGGATAACTTTGCTGTTGTCGGGTGTGAAGATCGAAGCTATAGTACATAGCCATCCAGAAGAAACAGGTTTAAGTGATATAGATATAAAAGCAGCTCAATTTTTAGCTATACCATATATGGTAGTGCAGTTACCCTCGGGAAAGGAAACATGGACAAACAAATAGAATTATTGGGTGTTTTGGGGGAAAAATTTGGGTCTAAATATGTTTGCTCAGAAAAAGCTTCTATTAAAGATACTATGAAGCTTATAGAGTGCCAAAACCCTGAATTTAAAGCCTTCTTAATCGAGGCATTAGAACTAGGATTTGATTTAGCTATAGTTAATGGCGATCATATAATAACAGACTACGAGGAGATATTTCTAAATAAGAAATATGATGGCACTACCTATATGGCGCTGGTACCCACAGGCTCAGGAGGGTTTGGAAAGATATTAGCTGCTATAGCTATTATCGCTTTTGCTATTTACATGCCGGTGATATTTGCTTATGAGGCTGCTGGCATTGGCGCCGCCACCATATCAGTCGTTCCTGGTTGGGCAGCTGCAGGTGGCGCTTTTCAAATGGCCCTTTTTTCCTTAGGAGCTAATTTACTTATAGGAGGTATTACTGAACTTCTCACTAAAGCGCCTAAAAAAGATAGAGAGGAAGAAGCCGGCACAATATTTAATGGGCCCGCTAACTCTATAAAAACTGGCCAGCCTATTCCAATATTATATGGAAAGCTTTTAATAGGAGGAACAGCTATAAGCATTAATTATCAAAGCTCTCATACAGCGTTAGGTAACGGTGGGGTAAACCCTGGTATAGGCACTACTTACGATGGCTCTTACAATGGAATGGGTGCAGAAAGCTGGACCCAAGGGATATACTAGGCAAAATAATATGGCAATAATTAAAACAGTTAGTCCCTTTAGTAAAGAGCAGGTAGGAACTATTGTAGATATACTTTCAGAAGGAGAGATAAAAGGTCTGGTAAATGGAGATGCATCTATTTACTTAGATGGAACACCTCTAGTAGATGAATCAGTATACGAAGGGATAAAAGGTGCAAATGCCACTGGAAGTATTAGTGCTTCTAGTTCTACTTTAACTGCTCCTTCTGGCACCTTTACTTCGAGCATGATAGGGAGAAGTATTCGTATAATAGGGGCAGGTCATTCGACCGTAACCTCAGCAACCACTACAGCCAATGGAACAACTGTTACTGGAACAGGGTTTAGTTCTGGCATGCAATATACCGGCCCACGTTCAGGTTTGTTATCCATACCAGGTGCTGGAATAAATGGTTCTGAACATAGGGCATATGTTTCCGAATTTGTAAGTACTTCCGAAGTTAAGGTTACAAACCCTACTCCCACAGCAGTATCCGGAACTGGTACAATAAGGTTCGATTTATCTACTACAATTACGGGATTTACTAGTTCATCTCAGGTTACTTTAGGTGACACTGCTGAATTATCGGTATCGGGTGTCCCAATTATAATATACCCCAAAACCCAGACATATACTACCTCCGAAGACTATAATTTTGAGGATGTTAGCTATGAATTCAGAGAGGGTACTCAATCTCAATTAGTAAGTAATTTGGTAGGTCCTTCTACTTCTGTAACTACAGCATTAGGACAGGAGATCAAACAAAGTACAGACTGGGGCGGAAAACAGGTAGCATTTTCTAAATCAGCTATAGCAGGCTTAGGTATATCTTCTCCTGGAGAACTGGATAAAATAAGGTTAACCCTTATGTTCCCTTCTATGTTCATGACTAGTACGGAATCTGGAAGAGTTTATCCAAGTAGAACGGAGTTTCAAATATTTTTTCAGAGCACAAAAGGGTCAAAAACTAGGGGTAGTCTTACAACTGACCCTATATTTGGAGCTACAAATGCTGAGATTAATTCTAGTGGAGGTAAGCAAGCTTTTAGAGGCGTGGGCAAGAGACCTGCAGCTGGAGCTGCTTTTGTTACTACAAAAACAAAAACAAAGTTTTCGGTGGATTTTGAATGGGATCTAGAACAGTTTAAACCTTTTGATGATTTCACAATAAAAATCGTTAGGGTTACTGATGATGAGACTAAAGATGACGGGGATCATTATGTAAATCAACACCAATCTTATGTTCAGAGCATAACAGGTATCATTAACGATAGAATGAACATGCCTCATACTTCCTTTAATGCTATACAATTTAGATCTGGAGAATTATCTAAAATTCCTAATAGATCTTATTTATTAGAAGGTGTGAAGATACAGGTTCCAACAAATTATTTTCCAGAAACCCGGCTTTATGAACGAAATACAACTACAGGAGCAAATACTGGGGCATACTCTACTTGGGATGGGAAATTACGTGGGGATCTTTCAGAACTTTCTTGGAGAGACGACACTACCCATGTAAACTATAAAAAAGTTTATTGTAATAACCCCGCTTGGATTTATTATGATCTAATGAGCAATAATAGATATGGACTAGGAGAATTTTTAGAAAAGCAAGATATAGATATTTATCAATTATATCAAATAGGTAGATATTGTGATGAATTAGTGTCAGACGGAAGTGGTGGGTTAGAGCCTAGATTTACCTGTAATATATACATAAAAGATAAAGAAGATGCTTATAAAAAACTATCTGATATTGCCAGTATATTCAGGTCACTATTGCTATGGTTAAATGGTCAAGCCGTTCTAGTTCAAGATAGACCTAAAGAACCCATTTATACATTTACCAAGTCTAATATCCTTGGAGGAGAGTTCGTATACCAAAGCTCTAGCAGTAGATTAAGAGCTAATCAAGTTAATGTTACTTGGAACAATCCAGATAGCTTCTATGCTGCCGAAGTATTAACGGTAGAAGATGCTGAAGATATAATAGATAAAAAGAGGGTCATAACAAAAGATATTATAGCTTTGGGGTGTACTTCCAAAGGACAGGCTTATAGACTTGGTAATTGGACTGTCCTGACAGAAAAGCTTGAGTCAGGAATCATATCATTTAAAACAGCTAATAATGCTCAATTTTTATCTCCAGGAGATATTATATATGTACAGGACAATGATTTTACCGGAGTTGTAGGAAGTGGTAGGGTTTCCAATACTGGCACTATCTCCACGACCCAAATCAGTCTAGATAGATCCGTAACTTTAGCTACAGGCACTTATGATCTTCATCTAATATTTCCTACGGGAGGAGCTTATCTAGAAGAAGATACAGCAACTATTGCAGGTGTTTCCTATGAAAGAGGTGATTTAATACCTTCTGTAACATCTGAATCCGCAGCGGCTAATCTTGTTGATTCCGCAAATGGTAACGGTCTAAAAACTTTCTGGTCAGAAACAACTAGAGTAGAGACTCAAAGAGTTACAACTAGCGCAGGTTCAACTCAGAGTTTGACAGTAGCCAGCGCTTTTACTTCTGTACCAAATCCAGAGGTAATCTGGTCTATATCAAACATCACAGACCCCAATGCGGCCACCAATTCTGAGAAGTACAGAATATTATCTGTCGGAGAATCCGAGGGCGAAATTACAATTAGCGCAAATATATATTTAGAGGATAAATTCAACGCTATAGATCGTGGAGATTTAACCTATGATAGAGTATTCCAAGCTCTTCCTAATTTTTTAGATAAAGTCCCTGCACCTAGGTCCGTTAGTTATCAAATAAATACTAGACAAGTATCTGGCCCTCAGACGGTAGAAACTTTGGGTCTCGAACAGGTAGTTACTTTTTCTTGGGAAAAGCCTTTAAATATTGGAGAAACTTCGACCTATACTGATTTAGAGTCATTTCAAGTTAGACATACTAATACTATAGACCAGAATTGGTCAGACATAATAAATATTGGTGCTGATGTAACCACTCTAGAAATACCAGAAGCTGTGCCAGGAAATTTTCAGGCTAAAGTAAGAACAAGAAATACTATTGGACAATATTCCAAATGGGTTTTGGTAGAGGTTAAATTTAATGAATCTCTATTAAATACTGGAGTTATTTCGTCGAATAAAAGAGCTGGTATTAATACTGGCGGATCTATAGATTCTATAACTTATTTAGATAAGTCTGCAGGTATATTAACAATAAAAGAGTCCAACTATAGTATTAGGGGCGCTCTAGGTGTGGAGTATAATGTTACAGGGCTATCTAATGAGTATGATTTTTCTACTCTCACGGATGGAGATACAGGTTATCTAGTTTTCGATGATTCTTTGGGGCAATGGCAGCTTTGGCAGCTATATACAGATTATACTATTGAGAATAATTCGGGACTTATATCCACCATATCCGCTATAGATGGTAATACTAGTACAATTTATGTAACTACGTCTTCTGCACATGGATTTACAGAAGGAAGATCTGTCGATATTTCAGGTACTACCAACTACAACGGCACACATACAATTTCTAATGTGGGGTTAACCTCCACTAATTTCCAAATAGTTAGCACTTCATATAATTTCCCTGCAGAAACTTCAGGTACTGCTAATATGTCGAAGTTATATACAAGATATTGGACAACTATTAATGCAACTAATAAAGGTTTGACCTTAGTCATACCTACGATTACTATAGATGCTGAGGAGACTATAAATGGTGTGGTGTTCCCTATATGGAATAGCAATATACAAGCTTCCTCAACTTTAGCCGGAGATTTTGTCTCTGGAGATATAATTAAAATCGCCACTTCCCCTACTAGCTATGTAGAGTCTGCTACAGATTGGTATGGAAATATACAGGACGTAAATGGAGCTTCCATAGTTACAGTACAGCCTGTAAATAGGTCTTTTACAGCAGATAAAGTATATAAGACTGTGGTTAAACCAGATTTCAATAAGGATTTTGTAGCCTATTCAGTTACTAGAGATTCCACGGCGATTAATGAGTATAAGTTAGTAGAGTATGCATCTAGTACACCCAAAGCGACTATAACTTATAACATGAACAATCCTACCCACTTAGCTCCTGCTAACTTTGATGAAACATTAAAAGCTAATGCTCTTGATAATTCTGGGTTTAGTATACAGGCATATGAAGATGGGGTAGCCCTTAATTATGATGGTACAGCCACAGAGTTAGGAAGCTTCAAAGTAACTATAGTAGATTCTGTAAATGTAACAGAGGATCCTTCTCCTACAACGGTGGCGCTAACCACTAGAACATATGCTGCATCTACTACTTTAGATGCTACTAGTGCGGTTATTAACATAGATATAGATGTTATAGCCTCATATGGGCAAAAAACTAAGTATCAGATTACCCAGCAACTTTCAAAAACTACAGAAGGTTCAGCTGGGGTTAGCTCTGTTACTAACCAAGTGACGTCTACCCAATATTTTTCAGCTTATGATGCTGGGGGAAAGAATCCTAATCCCGCAACACTTACTATTCGAGCAACCCCTAAAGGGGTTACTGATCCATGGTTTAAATGGACGGGGGATGGATTTACAGATGAAACCCAATTTTTTGATGGAGATACCTCATCTTATGATGAGTTAGTGTATACATTACCTACGTCAATCAATACAAGTCCACAGCTAATTAGGAGTGGCGTGTCTGAGGGTGATCAAGTAGAGCTAGCTTTTGATAGTATTAGTATTAATTCCTTACAACCTGGACAAGTAACCAGCTATCTAACTAATGAAGTTCATACTGTAAGTACTGCTAATGATGGTACTGGAGCGAATGTTTCTACTTCTGGAGGTACTTTCAAGTTTTTTGATGGTATTACTGATATTACAGCGGGTGGTAATGTTACGTATAGTGTAGTGGCGCCTGCTACAGTTAATGGCCTAACTATGGCTATAACCACTGCAGGAGTATATAGCTTAACAGGTACTTGGACTTCTGATGTAGAAACTTTTACATTAAGAGCAATTTTTGGTGATGTGACACACGATAAAGTATATACTATTAGTAAGTCTAAGGAGGGTTTGCCAGCATTAACCACTAAATTAACTGCTGAAGATTATTCTATTGTATATGATGATAAGGGTGTTAATCCAGCACATAGTGGTACTGGAGGGGTTGGTAATACTGCAATTACTCTAACTGCTTCTTATGATACTAATGCATATACAGCCCCTCAATTTCAATTTACTAGTGGAGTAACCATACTTCAAGCTTGGAGTACTACAGCTACATATAATTATACAGTTCCTGTTTACAGTCAGGGGGCAGAAACTTTTAAAGTTGATATAAGAGAAGGTAGTACTGGTGTCTCAACAGCTTCAGATTCTATATCTATAATAAGAGTAAAAATAGGTGAAGATGCTTTTTCTGGTGTATTATCAAATGAAAATCATAGTACTACTGCTGATAGCGATGGAACTAACTATTTGTTAACTGGAGCTGGAGGAACATTCGAAACATTTTATGGCGGAACAAACTTAACTTCTGGGGTTGTGTATAGTGTAGTGGCGCCTGCCACAGTTAATGGCCTGACTATGGCTATAACCACTGCAGGAGTGTATTCACTCTCTGGCGCTTCTTGGACTTCTGGTGAAGAAACTTTTACAGTAAGAGCTGTTTATGGAAGCTTAACTCTAGATAAAACATATAGTATTAGCAAAGCTAAACAAGGCTTGCAGGGGGTTATATCCCCCACAGTAGTACTTACTTCTTCAAATTATGCTATAGCCTATGATAGTGATGGTTTGACTCCCTCCCCCTCTGGTTCTTTAACAATAACTGCTAAAGCATTAGGTACTATAGCTGATCCTTTTTTCAAGTTTACTGGTGATGGGTTTACAAATGAAGCTACTTTTACGGATGGTACAGGATCATTAGACACCGCTTCTTGGACAGTACCTGCCAACTATTTTTCTACTCCTCAAGTAATGCGAGTAGGAGTCTCTGATGGCGATCAAGTAGAACTAGCTTTCGATAGTATATCTATTTCTGCACTACAGCCGGGAGAAATTGGTAATAGTGCTGCAGAATTAATACTATATTTTTCTAAGACAGGTACTTTTACTTTTCCTACTGGTATAGGTACTACAGATGCTGAATATAATTTTTCTACTGGAGTGCTTGATATATCTAATGTAGCAGCAGGATGGTCAAAAACTCCTCCAGTAAATAGTTCTTTAGCAGATATAACCATAGCTTCTACTGCGTTTGTATCGGGGACAGGAACTACTACTTCTATAACCTGGACAACGCCTTCATTGTATATGAAAGGCTCCTCATTTTCAAATTATATATTTAAATCTAGCGCTACTGTACCATCAACGCCTGCAAATACTGTTTTCCCCGCCATTCCAGCTACTTGGGTAGATGACATAGTATCTGTGCCTTCTTCTGTCAACCCTATTTGGGTTTCCCAAAGTAACACTACTTTTGGCTTTGTTGGCATTACTGGAGGACAATGGAATACTGTTTGGGATACTCCAGTACAAATTGAAGGCAGAGATTCAGCCACAGTTATTCTCACTAATGATTCCCATACTTTGCCAGTCTCAGCCGCAGCTACACCTGTAATAGATCATTCTGGTTCTGGAACAGATATTAACGTTTATATTGGTACTCAAATTGTTCCACACGACAATTCAGTTCCTTATGCCTCCCCCTCTTTTAGAGTGGCCGTCGCTTCTACTAGTAATATCACCGCAGGAAGTATTTCAGGTAATGGGACTAATATAGCAACTATAGGCGACCATAGCTCGATGGGTACTTCCGATATTGCTAGTGTTACCTATACCATAACTGTTGTGGACACTAAAGGTGATACAAGTACTTATAATAAAACACAATCCTTAGCTAAAGCTCCTACAGGTCTGGAGGGTATAAAAAATGAAACTTTTACAATTTATTATACTTCGGCGAGTCCTACAGCCCCGACAACGCCTTCCGCTACAAATTACACTTTCTCTACTGG
>Ga0066606_10001016_pt1 | contig 17598 bp, 9 predicted proteins | sample SaaInlV_DNA_100m_FD_60386 | JGI IMG/M metagenome (GOLD analysis project Ga0066606, IMG submission 60386) | Marine microbial communities from expanding oxygen minimum zones in the Saanich Inlet - SI075_LV_DNA_100m | ecosystem: Environmental > Aquatic > Marine > Unclassified | place: British... | reverse complement strand
TTGGGTGTCACTGGAGCAACCACATTAAGTTCCACGTTGGGTGTCACTGGAGCAACCACATTAAGTTCCACGTTGGGTGTCACTGGAGCAACCACATTAAGTTCCACGTTGGGTGTCACTGGAGCAACCACAATGAGTTCCACGTTGGGTGTCACTGGAGCAACCACATTAAATTCCACGTTGGATGTCACTGGAGCAACCACATTAAATTCCACGTTGGATGTCACTGGAGCAACCACAATGAGTTCCACATTACGTGTTGAAAATCACATGGGTATCAATACAGACCCCAGTAGCGGGATTGTGTTGGATATTAATGCTACTAATGCGATTCGCCTACCCAAGGGAACGAACTTGGAACGCCCTGTTCAAAATGGAGATGCTTCTTCTTACAAAGGTTTAATTCGTTATAATTCAGACCAAGACCAATTCGAAGGATTTGGTGCTGGAGATGCTTGGGGGTCTCTTGGTGGAGTCAAGGATGTTGACCAAGATACATACATTATTGCGGAAACCAGCGCAGGAGTAGACAACGACGAATTGAAATTTTATACTGCCGGGTCAGAACGTATGGTTATTAAAGCAAATGGAGATGCTTCTTTTAATCACGATGTCGCCGCTATAGTAATCAATAGTGCTCAAACCATTCAATTCTAAGATATATTCATTCATAAAATATAAATAATTTCATAACAACCTCAAATTATTTATACATCTATAGTCAGACCTTTCTTATAATCTTTCCAACTCATAACTTGTTTCTGCAAATCGGTTTCTTGGTCAAGCGCAGTCAATAAGTCAGAAGAAAAACTGAGTTTATTTTGTTTAATTACAGGAGGAACATTCAAAAACGATAAATTATACATTTTTCCCATATGGACAAAGCAGTTGTGATATTTGGGTCCCTCGTCTATATTTTCCTCAATTTTCTTTTGTTCTTTATCTTTCTTGTCTGTATCTTTCTTCTTTTGTTCTGTTTTCTTTCTTTTCAAAAAAGGGGCATCTTTTAATTTCGCCTTGAAGTCATCACTGTCCTTTTTCTCTTCTTCTGATAAGTTTTTTTTATCTTCCTCAGAATGAATTTTAATAAGAGGAGATTCAGGTTTGATATCTTGATTATCAAAAAAGAAATCTTGACATCGGAACGTTTTGACATATTTCATAGCGACTGCGTTTAATAATGAATATGGAATGCCAGTATTATCACTATAATAAGCAAATCCGAGTTTGTATGGGTCATAATACATAACAATATTTCCACGAGGAGTATGTTCAAATAACATTCTCGTTTTCCAAACACGCTCTACTTCGTTATTTACATCTTGTAGACCAGTAGACAACCGTTTTTTATCATAAAATTCGGGTGAAATATTACTGTTTCGTTCTTTGTTAGACTGATTGTGTTCTATAAAATGTTTGAAACTATCTAATTGTTTTTCACCGTAACGCTCCATATCAGTCATAGGTTTCTCAGGTGGAAACAAATATGTATGTACCCGAGTGAAAATAAACCTAGATAACGGATACGCAAACGACGCAAATGAAAAAACAAACAAAGAGGTTTGTTGTTTTTTCAAATAAGAAAATACTTGAGAAAATTGTATCATAATGTTATTTACACGAGAATATATTTATATTCAATAAAACCATTTATATTGTTTTTGTTTTTTCTTCTTCTACTTGTTGTCTTCGCAATTCCATCAAATCAGCAATCTCTTTTTCTAAGTTCTGTACTTCGTGTACTTCATAATTCTTGCTTGCATTATTCGGATGAAGGCATACCAAACACATTTTGGTAATTTTTTTTCCATATTTCGATTCCAAAATATATTTATACACGTTCAGTTGCAACGAATAATGCCAGAAATTCTTATCTGGGAAATGAGAAATACACGACGTAAGTGCGTGTTTGGCGTATCTCGGATTATCGAAATCATATTCAATGGCTTTGCTACGCTTCCAATCATAAATTTCTAATTCGCCTTTTTTGTTTTGGAAGACCATATCAATCGAGCCGGATAATTTCAATTCTTCATGAAACACCATCCATTCTGTTCTATAGGGGATTAATTTATTTTCATGGTCTTCTTCAAACTTCATAAAATAGTCGAATTCGGGACTTCCATCGTGTTCCACTTCCATATCATTATAAAAGCACTCAATATTGTAATGCATTTTTGTTCCGGCCAACGCTGCCTCATTCGAACTCCACATTTCGCGTATTTCTTCTTCTGTTTTTTGATAATATTTATAGGTAGGGTCATTCAAACGCTTTGGATTATTCACGACCTTTTGTAAAATTGCTTCCTTGTCAAATTCCGGAAAATGACTATGATTCCATGTAGTGACTGATGTATATGTTCCACGCTCACCCAAAACGGTATAAATATGAGGTCCTTCTTCAAATGAAATATCATCATCGCGCGGATGAGGATTCTTCTTCGCCAAATAATCAGGAACAGGACCGAGTGACATGATGTATGTATATGATATCATAAAAAACAAATGATATTTTTACATCAATTTTCTATAATGTCAATCATTATCAGTAGACAAACATTCGCATAGTTTTTTCTTGATTTTGCTTTTGCATAATCTATCTTCACTTAATATCTTTTGACCATATTTTGGAAACAAATCTGGGTCTTCATCGATTAATTCTTGATTATTATCACACCAAATACTGAATTGGTTACGAAATTCATTCGCAATCATAGTAACATACTGATTTAAATCCGCATTCGTCAGAAGTTTCCAGCCCTCTTTATCATCAGAAGTTTCATAAACATACAGATTGTTTTGTTTATTCGGAAAATATTGAATAGGCATACTAGACTGGTCACTTAATTCTTCGAATACTTGCTTGAATAATGCCTGTAAGCCATCAAACAATGTATACTCAAACACAGTTTGTAAATGCATATTTACATCAGGCAGCATATATTTTTTTACCCATTTTGAAAATGTAATGTCTGGTTTCATTTTTTTCAATATGACTAAGGGATTACTTTGCCTGTTTGTGCGTTGCTTTAGATTTGTATTTTCTTTTTCGAGTCGTTGGATACGCAAAGCCATATCTTGTATCAACGAATACATATCTTTCATACTCGGAACGGGACCATGATTATCTATTTCATTCGTTACTTCTTGGCGGGATTTATAAAAGAATTCACATGTGCTGGTATGTTTCTCGTAATTATGCTTTAGAATATATTGTTTATTGCAATACGCACAGCAATAATTAGAGGTAGACGACATGTATGTTGTCAATTTGTGTATGTTTGAAGTGAATCATATAGTCTACCTTTATATTATAGATTTGAATTCAATTTTGTAATGAAATTATTATTTAGTGCAAATAAAACACATACCATAATTAACCCCAAAAAACACCCTACTCCAAAAAGTGATATAGTAACTGAAGAACTACGAATGAATATGGTAGAACGATTAAAAAATACCAAAACTTGTACAAGTTGTGGTAAAAATAAAGTATATTGAATTTATATAATGTTCAAAAAGATCATTTCTAATCGTCGTGTAGTTACTATTGCTGTTTCTGTATTAGCGTTGTTTGCTATTACCATGGCCTTACGTCAAGTGGGTCTGTATGAAGGTATGAAAAACAAGGAAGGAATGGAGGAAAAGAAAGAGGGTATGAAGGGAAAAAAGGAAAACATGGAGAATAATGATAGTGAAGAAGTGGAGGAAGAGGCCGAAGAGGCAGAAGTGGAACCCGCGGAAGGACTTCAAAATATGAAATCTACCAAGGTGACTAAGGCATTTGTTCCCGCATAAAAAAATTTATATAATGATACTATATTATATAAAAGTCAATATGAGTGATTGTTTTAACAGAAATGATATATTTATGCAACCAAAAACCGATCAATACGGAAGTCATATGATAATGACCAACGTACATAAGCCAAATAAAACCAAATACATTAATGTAGATACAAGATTTAGAGAAGATTACGCCTCTCGAGATCCGTATCCTCTTTCCAAATGTAATACTGGCGTTTGTGGTGAAACAACCACCCCGAATCCATCGTTTAACTACACTACCGAAGTCAATCATAACATTTATATCCCCGAACGCATTAATGAAGTGAAATCGATGAAAGTAAATAGTGTAGAAATTCCTTGCACCTTTTACAACGTATCGAGTGCTAATGGTAACAACAGTTTCAAAATCATCAATAATACCGTTGCTTTTGATTCCAGTAACAATGAGATTGTCAATGTTGCTACTGAAGATGATGTGAGTAATCAAAATTCACTGAACCCGAGTGTAACTTTTATGGGCGCTGCGGATGCTAGCGGAAACGCAAATTTGACCTATTACGCCGACACGATTGTTGTTCCCGATGGTCAATATACAGCAACTGAATTGAAAGACGTGATTAATTCGCAAATCGCGTTGTTAGACCGTATTGACCAGACCGGCGACTCAATTACCACTGCCGATACGGAAGATTTAGTATTTGATATTTCTTCTACCACTCTCGGTACTAAGGCATTTGTATACTCCAACGGTTCAAACATGACCATTGATTTTTCAGCCGACGACAAGGGTGTATCTAATATTCACGGGTTTACCAGTAGTTTAGGATGGATGTTGGGTTTTAGAAGCACAAGCATATCTGTAGAATATGACTTATTATATGAAACCGGGTACGCTGGAAATGCGGGCTCGAATGGCTATGGTCCTTCTGGACAACCAGTAGTAAATGCAATGTCCGTAGTGAATATGAATGTTCCCCGTTATCTATATCTTGCGGTGGATGAATATAACAATAAGGGCAATCAACGTTCCTTTATTACCCCATTAATGAATTCACTCATAAACAAAAACATTATTGGCCGCATCTCAATTGATAATGCAAACTACGGATTTGGTAAATTATTGGTCGCAAGTATTGAAAACGGTTTACTCTGTAGCGATACGAGAACATACTCCGGAAAATCCGACTTATTGAAGATGAATGTAAAATTATTGTATGAAAATGGTAATATTGTTTCGCTGAATGGAGTCGATTTCTCTTTTCTTTTAGAAGTGGAACACGAATAAAATCTATCATATACAAAATTGATAACAAAAGTAAATAAAGTTAGTCAGCAAAGAATTTATTATGAATTTGAAGATCACCAAAATAGAGGACTTTGCTTATAAAATAGACGAGGAAGAACAATCATCTTCGTCTATTAAACGTATTACCTTAAACCGACAAATGAACGTTCCGCAACATATGCTACAAGGATTATCCAATGAACAATCAGTCGCATTAGAAAAATTTGCCAATAGAGAAAATATCTTCCTAACTGGACCAGCCGGAACAGGAAAAACATATTTGATCCAGAAAATGTACGACGTCGCTTGTATGAATGGTTCAAAAAAAATGGCTGTATGTGCAATGACGGGATGCGCAGCGTTGCTGCTCCAATGTAACGCAAAAACACTCCACTCTTGGAGTGGTATTAAGTTAGCAAAGGGGAAAAAAGAAGACGTGGTAAATTCGGTTATTCACAATAAATTCGCTTTGAAGTCTTGGAAAAACGCACAAGTGCTCGTATTGGATGAGGTTAGCATGTTATCTAAAAAGGTATTTGAAATAATTGAAGAAATTGGAAGACGAGTCAAACATAGCGATTTGCCGTTTGGAGGAATACAAGTAGTATTTATTGGTGATTTCTTCCAATTGCCACCTATAGGAACTCACGGAGAACCAGATACGGGTAAATTCTGCTTCGAATCGCCAAAATGGTATGATGTATTTCCACATGAAAATCACATAGAATTAAAGACCATATTCCGTCAACAAGATTCAACATACATCAATATTCTTCAAGAAATTCGTGAAGGTAACATTCAACAATCATCTATTGATTTATTGTCTACCTATGTCAAGCGCAAATATGATGAAGAATCACATGAGAAAACGCCAACCAAACTGTTTCCCAATCGTGTAAAAGCAGATTTGACCAATTCTACTATGTATTCCAAAATCAAAGAAGAAGAAGTTGTTTATAATATAGATGTTATGACCAACTGTATTGTAAAATTAGATAACACCAAAACATTTTCCAAAGAAGAATTGATCAAAATAAAAAATGCGAAACCGAAAGAGGTGGAAATGGAAGCACAATATTTGACTACGAATTGTCCTTGTCAACCATTGTTGCGTTTGAAAAAAGGTTGTTTAGTTATGTGTACCGTAAATTTAGACATGAATTCCGGGATATGCAATGGGTCTCAAGGAGTGGTTACAGACTTCGTAATAAAAGACACGCTACAAATACCGATAGTACGATTCTCAAATGGTGTTGTACGTGAAATTGGACGCCATTACTGGCAATCCGAAGACCTACCTTGTGTAGCAGTCGGACAATATCCATTAGTTTTGGCATGGGCCTTGACGATTCATAAGATTCAAGGCACGACACTCACCAATGCGGAGATCGATATCGGGAACCGCATTTTCGAATATGGTCAGAGTTATGTCGCTCTTTCGCGCGTAAAATCATTGGATGGACTTTATTTATCAGAATTTAACCCAGAGCGAATCGGTGCGAATCCAACTGTCATAGAATTTTATAAAAAAATGCAAGAAAAAAATGAAAATACTACACCATAAACAAGTGTTTTAGACAAAACTAATTTTCAATTATGTTTGATTTGTATATATTTTTCATAATAATAATGCGAAACATAAAACAAATCTACTACATAAATTTATACGAATAATATAACTAAGTAATTATGTCATCTACTTCTTGGAAATCCTATGGAGGCATTTATAAAACACACAAACTAAATAATTTGGGGGTAGGTACCATTGTGACAGATAGAATTATTGTACGCAAACAAAACCTAGCAGTACAAGTTATCGAAGATAATGTGGTGATTGAAGGTTATCAAGAAACGCGTGGTAATTTATTAGCAACGCAGAACCAAGTTGCGTACAGTAGCGTCTTTGCAGGAAATAGTCTATTTGTAGACAATCGTCTTTTGTTCATAAATAATTTGGTGAATGCGAGTATAATCGATGGCGAAGTTACATTTGGAGTAGACGAAAATAATAATCTTCTTCCTGTTGAAGATCTAGAAACAAAATATCAAGATACGCACAATTATATAGGTGGAAATGCGACGTCCATTGGTATTGGTACTGATACTCCTCGTAATTTTTTCGAAATTTATGAAAATGATGATTTTGTAGCTTCTGCACAACAAAATACAGAAACAACACTCTTCTCTGCTAGAAGTCATCGCAATATTACAAACTCGATTCTTATTTCAAACCAAGATTATTACAGTGCGGGTGTAAAAGCGCGAGCATATGCGAACGAAGGTTCATTAGAATTCCACGCAAGCGACCTGAATTCGAATGGTAATGTTGTTGCAACACTGAAAAATAGTGGGTCCAATTTCAGAATAGACAACAATACAGCTACGGGTGATATTTATATTGATGCCATGACCCTCTATTTACAAAGTGACGGAACAACCAAAATAGACGTGAGTAACAATGTAATCATTTCCACACAATTATCTATTTCCAATACAGATGTGTCGAATAGTTTTTTGAGTGAATATTACGCAGATGCGAGTTCGAATTATCAAACTACAGACGCAATCCAATTAAACGCATCAGACGCATCAGCAAATATTTTTCAACATTACGTAAATACAAACAACAAAGGACTTTCTATTGGTGGAGGCGGATTCATCGAAAATAATACATTATCTACTGGAACACTCGGGTTGTTTACAAATAACAATTCCAGTTCAGATTCTTCGTTTGTTCCGACAATGACTATATGTGAAGGGACGTCTAGTAAGATAAAAAATAGAACCACCTTGGGAGTCAATACCTATTCACCAATCACAAACGATTATTCTTTAGACATCAATGGCGCGACCCATATCGGTCATGGAGAAGTTCACGTTCGTTCTAAGCCACAATTCGTAGTGAAGAGTATGAGTTTTTCTCAAGCCAATCCTGATTATGGAATGGTTGTGGGTACATCCCTTTCTAACAGTGATTTATCATACAATGCGTTCGTTACAGAAGACGGTGGCGCGAATTGGACGATGAAAGAAGTAGCCGGTGACGGAACCATCAACAACAACAACAACAATATTTTAACAGTGCATGTATCGGGATTATCTTATGCATATTTATCGGTCGAGCGACCTAGTCAATCTAACGACTTGATTCTTTATAGTCAAAACAAAGGCGATTCGTGGACAAGAATACAAAGTGCTCTAACATTGAGTTATAGAAACATTTTCGGATATTTTGACGATATTAGTCATAACATTTTTGCAACTTCTACTGATAATGACAATAAAATATATTATTATGCAGTTGCGAGTAATGGCAGTGTGTTTTCCGACGTATATGGAAGTTATTCAACCAATCATTTTATAGAAGACAGTGTAGGTATAAACAACAATACTATTTATTCTATTGGACAACATTCTACCGACCTATCTGGCGTCGTTGGAAAATACGTATTTGATGCGTCGAATGGTAACGGAACCGCCACTTACGAAAAATCGTTTGTAGGACCTACCAATTTTAATCGCATTGCTGCGTACGATGAAAACAATGTGGTTGCGGTTGGAAATGATTACATTGCGTATACCAGGAATGGTGGTGATGCAGACGGTACCGGATGGAATTTGATTTCCAACACTGGATTTAATTTACATGACGTATATCTGCAAAGTTCTCAATATGGTATAGCAATTGGTGCGGGGATTGTTGTTTATTCTATCGATTATTACGCTTCATGGAAAGAAGTACCAACTAGTTTACTCAATTCATCTGGTATGAGAACACGTTTATTAACTAATTTAGATACAAATAGTCGTTTGGCAATGTCATCAATACAAAGCATGTTAATTAGTCATGTAATCGGTAATACTTCGAGTGATCTGATATACAACTATTTTCCAGCTATGTTTGATGTAGATAAAAGCGTGCTTGATGTGTCGGGTAGTATAATCGTAGAAAGAACGATAAATTGTGAATCTATTTCAATCGGCGGTGGAGAGTTGGCTGTAGGATCAATCACTACCGATACAGTGAACAGTGCACAAACACTACAGTTTTAATTACTCGGTTTGATAATGATTATTTTGGTAATACTACGAATCGACAAAAATAAGGTGCGTTAATTTTTTTGGTAATAAAAAAATTAACAAGAATTATATAATCAGTAAAAAAATGTCTTCAACTACTGTTTGGTTATCCGACGTAAGTTCCAATAAATTACAACAAAGTTATTTTCGTAATTTCGTAGATGTAAGTGGTCATATTATTTTACGAAACAACGAAGATATCAAATTGTTCGACAAAAATAATAATTACACAACATTTAGTGTAAATTCAAATGAATTCAAAGTTTTTGAATCAGAAAACTCAAGTGTAGATATTAGCACAAATAAATTGGTTCATATTCATGATTTATCTACCAACGTTCAAGCCAAGATTGACGAATACGATTACACGCTACAATACGTAGATACAAGCACAAATGTTATGGAATTTAATGCGGATATGTCTATGAACCATAACTTGACGGTGCAAGGGGACGTATCACTCAATTCCAAATTATTTGTAGAAGATGACGCTTCCATGAACTCCAATCTGTTTGTGGGGGGCGACGTTTCATTTAACGATAATTTGTATGTCAAAAATAAAATAGCCATCAACTATCCCAACCCAATTGTTTCATTTGATGTATCTGCAACTGACGCAATCGGAATACCGGTTGGAACGAATTCACAACGACCCAATATCAATGGCCGTCCAGGATATATGCGTTTTAATACTGATACTGGCATGTTTGAGTTTTCCAATGAAAGTACTTGGATTACGATTGATAATACAACTATTCAAGATGAGGACCAAGACACGTACGTTCAAGTGGAAAATTCACCAGGTGCCGATAATGATGAAATCGTTTTTAATACTGCCGGAAATGAACGAATGCGCATCATGACAAATGGTGATATTTCCATGAATCACAAAGTATTTGTCAATGAAGATGTATCCATGAATTCCAAATTATTTGTCAATGATGACGTGTCATTCAATAACCAACTACACGTGGGAGACCATGCGATTTTCGACAGAGATGTTTCTATCAAAGGTAACCTTTCCGTGTTTCATAATAAGAGTGAAACCGTTATTACCACCACCGTTAACAATTATGAAATCATTATTAGCGAAGATATTTCCTTAAACGGAGAACTCTTGGTGACTGGCGATTCATCTATGAATGGACATCTTTATGTAACAAATGATGTATCTTTTGACAGCAAATTATTTGTATTTGATGATGTGTCTTTCAATCATAATTTATATGTTGGAAACACAACTACGTTGAATTCGACACTGCATGTATCAGGCGACGCATCTTTCAATTCCCAATTAATGGTAGAGGGAGATGTCTCTATGAATTCCAAATTATCTGTTGCTGATGACGTTTCTATGAACAAAGATGTCTTTGTTGGAAATGATATACATGTTGTTGCGAATATGTCCATCGGAGGTGAAATGGTTCAGTTCTAACCAAAATTATAATTTTGTAATAATCTCAGTTACAAAGGTTTAGAAAAAAAAATAATTACGTATAAACTACGTAAAAAATCGTCTGTTATATTATAATTATATAAACTCATGTCGGAAACCCAAACAATTTATGGATGGTTAGAAAAAACACCAGCGAATAAGTTTTTCGATACTTACATCAAAGGCGCACTCGATATAAGTGGTGGTTACATACATTTAAGAGATGGAGATCTCATAGTCGCCGAAGGTGACGCTTCTTTTAATGGTAAGGTGCTAGTGAAAGAAGATGTTAGTTTGAACGCCAATTTATACGTATCTGAAAACATAGGTATTAACACCGCACCTAATAACGATATCGTCTTGGATATCAGTGCTTCCAATGCACTTCGTCTTCCCAAGGGTACCAATGAAGAACGCCCAATAGATAACTCCGATAATGACCCTGCATACAAGGGTATTATTCGTTATAACACCGAACAAGACCAATTTGAGGGTTATGGTGCAGGAAACGCGTGGGGTTCCTTAGGTGGAGTCAAGGACGTTGATCAAGATACGTATATTACTGCTGAGACTGCTGCAGGAGCAGACAATGATCAACTTCAATTCTACACTCTTGGAACTGAGCGTATGATTATTGATGCGTCAGGTGATGCTTCTTTCAATCATAAAGTCAATATTGTAGGAGCAGTAACCATGGAAGATACATTGGAGGTGGATGGCGATGTATCTTTCAATTCCGGTCTTTCGGTTGATGGCAGTATGGTTGTTAAAGGCGATCTGTTTATTGAAGGTAACTTGGCGGTCTTCCAGACGACCGATACTATGACTATCAATACCACTGTCAACAACTACGAGATAATTATTACCAATGACTTATCTTTGAACGGCGAGCTTTTCGTAAGCGGTGATGTGTCTATGAATGGAGATGTCTATATGAACCAAAATGTGGGTATTGGAACTGTTCCTCATTCAAATCTTTCTTTGGATATTAGTTCTAACAGTGGTATTCGTGTACCTTATGGTATCAACGCACAGAGACCTGATGCTAGCGGTTCCACTGGATATGGTATTATCCGTTATAGCACAGAGAATCAAGGGTTCGAAGGTTACGGTATGGGAGGATGGTCTAGTCTCGGTGGCGTGAAGGATGCTGATGGTGATACAGAGATTACTGCTGAACAGGGAGGTGTGGATACCGATGTGTTATCATTTATTACCAACGGTGTTGAAAGAATGGCTCTTTCGACGACTGATTTGTCTATTAATCTCCATGTCTTGTTACAAGACGACGCCTCTCTGAATGGTGTAGTAGATATAGGAGATAAATTGAATGTAGTCGGCGATGTGTCTTTGAACTCGCATTTGTTCGTGGCGAATGATGTATCTTTTAACGAGAACCTCAAGGTATATGGTGCAATTGACGTGTCTAGTGGCATTACTGCTTTTACTTCAAATGTGTGGGCACAAAGTTTCACTGCGGGTACAGTTGAACAATTTGATATAGGAGAACAGGCTTATTTACCGATTGCTGCCGGAAACTACTATGTTCACTTCGAAAGTGGATTGCAAGTGACCGGTGATATTTCCCACAATAACGGTCGTACAGTCCAATTTTAGTAGAATACAAATAAAACTATTCAATATAACACAGTATAAATCAATATAGTTACAAAATTATAATTTATAATATCATTTTCATAAGTTAATTACAATTATAACAATATGAAAATGATATATTTGGTTAATATATACATTTTTAGGATATGTCTCAGTGGATCCAAAACACGCGAGCCAACAGGTTCAACAACTCTTACGTAAAAGGTTTTGTCGACATTAGTGGAGGCGACCTTCTTGTTCGCAGTGGTGATGTCTCGTTCAACCAACAATTATACGTTAATGATAACATTACAGTTTCTGGTGATATACTTCCTGCTATAGGTAACACATATAGTCTGGGTTCTGCCGAAAGACCTTTTGGTGGTCTTTTTATTAGTAACAACACCATTCACTTCGCCGGTGCAGGAACAGACGCCGGTGCGCTGTCTTTTTCTGGTGGCGGATTAGAGGTTCAATCGGCAGCACCAGAAGGTGAAGAAGTAGGTGAAGTTCAACAATTACTTTCAGTCTCCGATAATAAAGTTGCTATTGGTAAAGCAAGTTCACTTGCTTCTGGACAACTTGATGTATCTGGTACGATTATCGCCACCAGTGATGTATCTTTTAATTCCGGTTTATCGTTAGATGGTGCTGCTGCTTTGAAATCTACCTTAGCCGTCACTGATGCTACCACTCTTAGTTCTACCTTAGCAGTCACTGATGCTACCACTCTTAGTTCTACATTAAGTGTTGCTAAGGCAGCAACGTTGAGTTCCACTTTGGGAGTCACTGATGCTACCACTCTTAGTTCCACATTAAGTGTTGCCGATGCAACCACATTAAGTTCTACCTTAGCAGTCACTGATGCTACCACATTAAGTTCTACCTTAGCAGTCACTGAAGCTACCACATTAAGTTCTACCTTAGCAGTCACTGATGCTACCACATTGAGTTCTACCTTAGCAGTCACTGATGCTACCACATTAAGTTCTACCTTAGCAGTCACTGATGCTACCACATTAAGTTCTACCTTAGATGTGACTAAGGCGGCCACGTTAAGTTCTACCTTAGCAGTCACTGAAGCAACCACGTTAAGTTCTACTTTGGATGTTGCGAAGGCTGCTACGTTAAGTTCTACTCTATCTGTTTCTGGAAACATGGGTATTAACACTACACCTACCACCGAGATTGCTTTAGATATTAGTGCTTCCAATGCGATTCGTCTTCCCAAGGGCACCAATGCTCAACGCCCAGTCCAAAATGGCGCTGATTCTTCTTACAAGGGTATTATCCGTTATAATGCTGAGCAAGACCAATTCGAAGGATTCGGTGCCGGAGATGCGTGGGGGTCTCTTGGTGGAGTCAAGGATGTTGACCAAGATACTTATATCAGCGCCGAGACTAGTGCTGGTGCGGACAATGACCAACTCAAATTCTACACTGCTGGTTCTGAGCGTATGGTGATCAACGCAGCGGGCGATTTGTCTTTGAATTCGGACCTCGCCATTGCTGGTAATTTAGTGATGGATGGAACATTACAGGTCCGCGAATCACAAAGCATTATCAATACCACTATCAACAACTACGAGGTCATTATTACCAATGATTTATCTTTGAATGGTGAATTCTTTGCTAGTGGGGATGTGTCATTGAATAGTAAATTATATGTCAAGGACCAAGCCAAATTCGATGGTCGTGTAGATGTGTGCGGTAATTTCTACGCACAATATCCCAACGAATCTATTCCTGTTTCTGCTCTTCTTGGTGGAGCAACCGTCGATACAGAGAATGATATTTCTTTGAATGCCAATTTGTCGGTTGGCGGAGATGCTTCATTTTCATATATTTATGTTAGTGGAAAGGCGAGAATTGATGGAGAAACTGAACTCAACTCCACTTTGGATGTGGCGAAGGCAACCACGTTAAGTTCCACTCTTGCTGTGTCTGATGCTACCACGTTGAGTTCCACTTTGAGTGTTGCTAAGGCAGCCACGTTGAGTTCCACTCTTGCTGTGTCTGATGCTACCACGTTGAGTTCCACTCTTGCTGTGTCTGATGCTACCACGTTGAGTTCCACTCTTGCTGTGTCTGATGCTGCTACATTAAGTTCTACTTTGGATGTTGCTAAGGCCGCAACTTTAAGTTCCACATTAGCTGTTACCGGAGATGCTACCATGAGTGCTGCTCTTGGAGTGACTGGTGCAGCAACTTTAAGTTCCACTTTGGGAGTTAGTGATGCGGCAACTTTAAGTTCCACTTTGGCTGTTGCTAAGGCCGCAACTTTAAGTTCCACTTTGGCTGTTACCGGAGATGCTACCATGAGCGCTGCTCTTGGAGTGACTGGTGCGGCCACTTTAAGTTCCACATTGGCTGTGTCTGATGCTACTACATTAAGTTCCACCTTAGGAGTGACCGATGCTACTACATTAAGTTCCACTTTAGATGTTGCTAAGGCGACTACTCTTTCTTCCACCTTAGGTGTGTCTGGAGATGCTACTATGGGTGCTGCTTTGGGAGTCACTGGTGCTACCACATTAAGTTCCACATTGGGAGTTGCTAATGCGACTACTCTGTCTTCCACTTTGGACGTTACTAAGGCGGCTACTATGAGTTCCACCTTAGGTGTGTCTGGAGATGCTACTATGGGTGCTGCTTTGGGAGTCACTGGTGCTGCTACTATGAGTTCCACATTGGCTGTTACCGGAGATGCTACTATGGGTGCTGCTCTCGGAGTCACTGGACCGACCACTATGAGTTCCACGTTGGATGTGACCAAGGCCGCAACTATGAGTTCCACATTGGGAGTCACTGGAGCTGCTACTATGAGTTCTACATTGGGAGTCACTGGAGCTGCGACTCTATCTTCCACTTTGGGAGTCACTGGTGCTGCGACGATGAGTTCCACCTTAGGAGTCACTGGCGCTGCCTCGATGGACTCTACATTAGCAGTTGCTAAGGCAACCACTCTATCTTCCACGTTAGGAGTCACTGGTGCTGCTACTCTATCTTCCACGTTAGGAATCACTGGTGCTGCTACTCTATCTTCCACGTTAGGAATCACTGGTGCTGCTACTCTATCTTCCACCTTGGGAGTCACTGGTGCTGCTACTCTATCTTCCACCTTGGGAGTCACTGATGCTGCCACATTGAGTTCCACCTTGGATGTTGCTAAGGCTACTACTCTTTCTTCCACCTTGGGGGTTAGTGAGGCAGCCACCTTGTCTTCCACATTGGATGTTGCTAAGGCTACTACTCTATCTTCCACATTAGGAGTCACTGAAGCAACCACTCTGTCTTCCACATTGGATGTTGCTAAGGCTGCTACTCTGTCTTCCACCTTGGGGGTTAGTGAGGCAACCACTCTGTCTTCCACATTGGATGTTGCTAAGGCTGCTACTCTGTCTTCCACATTAGGAGTCACTGAAGCAACCACTCTGTCTTCCACATTGGATGTTGCTAAGGCAACCACACTCGAATCTACATTGGAAGTTCAAAATGATGTATCGTTGAACACTGCTCTTTCCGTGGGTGGCGCAACAACAATGGATTCCACTTTGGGCGTGACTGGAATTGCTACAATGGCATCCACATTGGTTGTAAATGGCGATGCTTCATTGAACGCTGACTTGCATTTGGCAGGTGATTTGATAATGGATGGAACTTTACAAGTCCGCGAATCACAATCTATCATGAATACGACTATCAACAACTACGAGGTCATTATTACCAATGATTTATCTTTGAATGGCGATATGTCCATTAGTGGAAGTGCAGATGTCAATGGAACATTCACGGCAAGTGATAACGCTACATTAAGTGCCGGTTTATCTGTTGCTGGTGCTACCACCTTGTCTTCCACTTTGGGGGTTAGTGAGGCAGCCACCTTGTCTTCCACCTTGGATGTTGCGAAGGCGACCACCTTATCTTCCACCTTGGATGTTGCGAATGCGACCACCTTGTCTTCCACTTTGGGAGTTAGTGAGGCAGCCACCTTGTCTTCCACCTTGGATGTTGCGAAGGCGACTACTTTGTCTTCCACTTTGGGAGTTAGTGAGGCAGCCACCTTGTCTTCCACCTTGGATGTTGCGAAGGCGACCACCTTGTCTTCCACTTTGGATGTGGCCGGCGATACTACCTTGGCAAGATTGTCGGTTACAAATGATACGTCATTTAACAATATCTATGTAAATGGAACGACTATTATCAATGGCGATATTATTCCTACGACCGCGCATTCTATCAATTTAGGTTCTGTTGAAAAGCCATTCGGTTCATTATATCTCAGTAATAGTACAATTCACTTTGAGAGTACCGATTCGAGCGACGCTGGTACTTTGTCTTTAACAGGGGGAACTTTGGAACTGATTGGTGATGATAACCTTACACAAACCTTGGTTTCCGCAATAAATGGTAATGTGGGTCTTGGTAAGGGAAGTTCAACTGCGAGCGAGACATTGGATATTTCTGGAACAACTGCTATTTCTGGTGCTACTAGTCTTGCTTCCACTTTGGGCGTCACTGGTGCTGCTACTCTTGCTTCCACTTTGGGCGTAACTGGTGCTGCTACGCTATCTTCCACATTGAACGTCACTGGCACATCCACTATGAGTTCTGCTAATATAACCAGCACTCTCGGTGTCACTGGTGATGCTACTGTCGGAGGCACTCTCGGCGTGACCAGCAATGCTACTGTCGGAGGCACTCTCGGCGTCACAGGTGCTTCTACTGTGGGTGGTGATCTATCTGTTACAGGGGCTACCACCAATACAACTTTGTTAGTTTCGAGCGATGCTTCTTTTGCTGGTGTCTATGTTGCCGGCGCTGCTTCATTGAATTCAACATTAAATGTTGCTCATGCGACTACGTTGAGTTCTACATTAGATGCTGGTGCTACTACATTGACCAGTGTTGGAGTGACCAACAACGCAACTGTGGGAGGCACTCTTGGAGTCACTGGTGCGTCTACCTTGGATAGTGTGGGAGTGACCAACAATGCTACCGTGGGAGGCACTCTCGGAGTCACTGGCGCTTCTACCTTGGATAGTGTGGGAGTCACCAACAACGCCACCGTGGGAGGTACTATCGGAGTCACTGGAGATGCCACTTTAAGTGCCGCTTTAAGTGTCACTGGTGCTTCTACCTTGGATAGTGTGGGTGTGACCAACAATGCCACTGTCGGAGGCACTCTCGGTGTGACCGGTGCTTCTACCTTAGCAAGTGTGGGAGTGACCAGCAATGCTACTGTTGGAGGCACTCTTGGCGTTACGAGTAATGCTACTGTCGGAGGTACATTCGGTGTCACTGGGGCTTCTACCTTGGATAGTGTGGGCGTGACTAACAATGCCACTGTCGGAGGTACTCTCGGAGTCACCGGGGCTTCTACCTTGGCCAGTGTGGGAGTCACCAACAATGC
>Ga0066606_10000996_pt1 | contig 17791 bp, 20 predicted proteins | sample SaaInlV_DNA_100m_FD_60386 | JGI IMG/M metagenome (GOLD analysis project Ga0066606, IMG submission 60386) | Marine microbial communities from expanding oxygen minimum zones in the Saanich Inlet - SI075_LV_DNA_100m | ecosystem: Environmental > Aquatic > Marine > Unclassified | place: British... | reverse complement strand
AAGTCAGATCGAAAAAAAGCACCACAACCTACTTATGTGTCCGTCACACCCACTCCTCCTCCTAATGAATCTCAATATGCATCCGCCAAATCTGCAAAAGGTACTTATAAGAGGCTCTCAACTCCATCTGAATATGAGAATATCTCCCAACCTACTTATGCGTCTGTCACACCCACTCCTCCTCCTCCTAATAAATCTAAATATGCATCTGCCAAAGCTGCAAAAGCTCCTCATAAGAGGCTCTCAACTCCTCCTTCAGATGGTTATGCTTCTGTTAATGCCGATGGTGAAATCACTTATAATCCAATATCACCAGCAGCAAGCACCGTTCCATTAATGGACGAGGCCACCCGACCTATTTATCAAACTATTAGTAAAAGCCCAAGGACAAGTCCCAACCCTGATTATGTACCTGTAGAACCAGATGGTTATGCGAGCATCCATCCAGACTCTCTTCCGGATGGATATCAAGTGATAACTCCTGACCTAGGTGTTCTGACAACAGAGCAGGATAACCGTGCTCCTGAAGACAACCATCATCGTGCTATAGATAGAAGTAGAGAAAAACAAGATAAAGCAGGAATTGCTGAATTTAGAAAAGATTTAGTTCAAAAGAGTAAAATTAAAGAACCTGATATAAGGTCATCGCAAAATAATGCTCGAGTTACCCCTGACAATAACATGCAGTAATTAACTTGGCTTAAACTCAAGTGCTAGTGAATTTATGCAGTAACGAAGACCTGAAGGCTTTGGTCCGTCATCAAATACATGCCCTAAATGTGCGTCACATCTATTACATAAGAGTTCTGTTCTAGTTGTAAACCAACTTTTATCTTCTTTATGAAGTATATTATGTTCATCAACTACATCGTAAAAACTTGGCCAGCCAGTACCTGAGTCATATTTAGTTTTAGATGAAAATAATGGCAATCCACAATTACTGCAAACATAGATTCCATTTTTATAATGTTTGTCATACTTACCACTGAAGGCACGCTCAGTACCATTTTCTCTGGTAATTTCATATACTTCTGGTGGTAATATTTTCTTCCATTCATTTTTAGTTTTATATATTTTTTCTATGGTTACCACCCCAGTATCAGTTGCTACAGCACAATTTATAGCAAATAAAACAGCAAAAATTAGGAGAACTTTATTTGTTAACATATAACAATCTCCTAGTACTTATCAAAAATTATTTGAATTTTTTAATTCATATTTTAAATATCATTAGAGAATATTTTTCTTCTTGCAAAATCTAGCTTTCAAGTAAGTATCGCAAGATAAATTACCACTACCATAAAAGATTAACATTAATAATAAAGCACCCCAAAAATAATGGTTTTGCAATCCAACTAATCCAGACTTAGTCCAAAGAAACGGATAAGAAACAGCAGCAACGTAATTAAACATAAATAACGCTAATGCAGGTATACGCGCTCCAAAGCCTAATAATAATGCGAATGGCAATAATAGTTCCAATGCGGTTCCTGAATATGCCGCTAAACTTACTGGCATTATAGGTATATCCCAACCGAGATTTTTCACTATAGAAGGAGGAAGAGGCAGCCATGTTGATTTATATTCATGCTCAAATAAGAACATAGTAGTTGAAAAATCTTTAATTTTAGTAAGTGCAGAGCTGAAAAACACATTAAACAAGTAAATTCTAACCCCTAAATTCACAATATGAGAAATAAAATTTAATAAAGTGGTAGACTTCCGCAAGACACTACAACACAATTTTCCTAGCATATTAAGCCTACCTATTAAACTTATTGATATGAATTTTTTATTCTTCAGCTACTGTAGCACCTGGTATTTTTTGACATTCTACTTTTGAAAGATAAACCCATCCCATACCTGCACATGTATTCTGTCCAGCACAAGCATGACTATCAGTTGCACACTGTCCGTGACCTTGGCAAGAGTTACCTCCTAAACATTTCACTTTATCTTCAGCAGCATCATCATTTCCATCAGCAGCAACGGCCTCAGATGCAAATGAAAAGGCTACTGCACTAGCTAACGCTAGGCCTAATTTCATTGATTTCATAGTTTATCCTTATAAACTTAAAAATATACTTCCAGAGTATAGCTAATGAAAAAACTTTAATGCAAATAACCAAATATCTTATGCTCGTTAGTCGCCCAACATTTTCATCCTAGTCTCAAAATTCACACGTAAGACTACGCCTATAGCTATACAGTTAACTAGTAAATTGCTACCTCCAAAACTAATAAATGGTAATGAGATACCTTTGGTAGGTAACATTCCCATATTAACAGCGATATTTATAAAAGTTTGAGCTACAAGCCAAATTAAGATCCCAACAGTAATATATGAAGAGAAAAAATCTTTATTATTTGCCGCTGCACTAGCCACTTTATATATTCGAAAAAATAATATGGCAAATAAAGCTATTAACCCCAATGCTCCAAACATGCCTAACTCTTCGGCTAAGACTGCAAAAATAAAATCTGTATGTGGCTCTGGTAAATAAAATAATTTTTGAATACTACCACCTAAGCCATTACCCCAAAGACCGCCTCGACCAATAGCAATTAGTGATTGTACTAATTGATATCCTGAGTCAAATTGATTTTCCCATGGATTCACAAAAGATAATAACCTTTGCATACGGTATGGTGAAAAATAAATTAACGACCCAAAGGCACTAATAATTACAGGAAACAGCAATAAAAATCTACTCCATGGCACACCAGCAATTAATAACATTCCCATGAATATTGCACCAAGAACAACAGTTGCACCAAAATCAGGTTCTAATAATAGCAATACGGACAGTACCACTAAGAAAAACAGAGGGATGAAAAATGATAATAGATTATTATTTAAATTATCTGCTCGTCGGTATAAATAACCTCCAAGATAAATTATAGAACCAAGTTTTACTATCTCTGAAGCTTGGACTGATATAGGCCCCAGTATTAACCAACGACTACTCCCATTTACAGTCTTGGCTACTCCAGGAATTAAAACCAATATTAACAAAACAATACTTACAAACAAAAACATGCCTGAAAATCTATAAAGAAGCTGCATTGGAATGAAACTCACACCAATCATTAAGCTTAAGCCTAGTATTGCATAAGTAAATTGATTTATAGCAAAATATAAAGGTGGTACTAAATATCTTTGGGTAATAGGAATAGATGCTGATGTGACCATAACAAGCCCAAGAGCTAATAATGTGATCACACAAATAAATAATATGTGCTCAAATGCTTTTGGCCTGTGATTGTGCACCATTTTGTTGGCTATCCCTCTCACTCAAGCGTTTTATTTCTTGTACAAAACACTCACCTCTATGTTCAAAATTATTAAACATATCAAAGCTTGCGCCTCCAGGTGAAAAAAGAATAACATCACCTGGGCAGCTCAAATTATTTGCCTGCATTAACGCATTTTCTAAAGAATCTGCTAAAACACAGTTTACCCTACCCTTTAATAAATTATAGAACTTCTCTTTCGATGCGCCAATTAAAACCGCTAGATTACAACTACTTACTACTAAATCACAAAGCATCTCTAAACTGGCACCTTTAGTTAATCCACCAAGTATTACTATCAGCTCAGCTCCAGATTCTGAAAATACTTGTATAGCAGCCATAGTTGCAGCAGGATTTGTGCCTTTTGAATCGTTGAACCACAGCTTTTCAGAATATTTTGATACTAACTCACAGCGATGTGACAACCCTGAAAAATTTTGTAAAGCTTTTACTATTAGTTTCGTATCTACATTAATAATAGTATTAGTCAACATAATACTAGCTAATACATTTTCTAAATGTTGCCCTTTAGATGCATGAATAATTTCGCTAAGTTCAATATCAGAAGCTTTGTGATCCCTGGGACTATATGTATCAACAGTTTTTGTAGACACTACTTGTGCAAAATCTTTATCACTATCAACAATTTTATGCTTAACCATTTCGTAAAGACGTAGTTTTGAATTTTTATATTCTTCAAAATCATCATATCGATCCAAATGATCCGGACTAATATTTAACACCACTCCTGCATGGAATTTAGTGTTATTAAGCAAATCCAACTGAAAACTTGATAGTTCGATAATGTAGACATCTACATCATCATCAAGTAAAGAAAGTGCAGGAATTCCATAATTACCACCCAGTGCTACTTTAAGACCATGCTCTTTTAGCATATCAGAACATAACTTAGTAACTGTACTTTTACCATTTGTTCCTGTTATAGCAATTATAGGTTTGGTAGCATTTTGCTGGAATATTTCAATATCACTCAAGATAGGTATACATTGGTTTTTAATCTTAGTAACTAGATCAGTTCGAAGATCTATGCCAGGGCTTAAAATAACAATATCTGAACTTAAAATTGTTTCATAAAACTTGGCAAAAACTCCAAGATTGAATTTCACATTTGGATATTTAGCATAAAGATCATCTAGAATAATATTCTCTCTACTATCAAACACAAATATATTTTGCGCCTGTTGTTGATTACAAAGAAAATCTAAAATGGAATTGCCAGTTACACCTAAACCTAATAATGAAATTTTCATCATTGTCATTATCTCAACTTGATCGTCGCCAGACCAACCAATGTTAACACTAAAGTTATAATCCAAAATCTAACTATTATGCGTGGCTCTGGCCAACCAATTAACTCAAAGTGATGATGAATTGGGGCCATCTTGAAAATACGTTTACCTGTGAGTTTATATGAACCAACTTGTAAGATTACTGATATAGTTTCAATAACAAATACCCCTCCCATAATAAAGAGTACTAACTCTTGACGTACAATAACGGCTACAGTGCCAAGAGCTGCACCTAATCCTAAAGCTCCAACATCACCCATAAATATCTGTGCTGGATATGCATTGAACCACAGAAATCCAAGACCAGCACCAAATAGTGCTGCGCAATATATAGATATTTCTTCCACACCAGATATGTACGGCATCATCAAATATTGTGAAAATTTCATATTCCCAGTGATGTATGCAAAAATTCCTAAAGCTGCAGCAACCATTACAGTGGGTAATATGGCTAAACCATCTAAGCCATCAGTTAAATTAACTGCATTACTAGTACCTACAATTACAAAATACGTTAGAGCAATATAAAATACACCCAAAGGTATCACTAAACTTTTTATAAAAGGAATTTGCAAGCTTGTTTCAACACTTGTCTCTGCCATACGATACAAGACTATTGCAACAATAATGCTACATATAGACTGTAATAAATACTTCCACCTGGCAGCTAATCCTTTTGAATTTTTCAGCACTAATTTTTTATAATCATCAAGCCAGCCGATACCACCAAAACTAATTGAAACAAAAAGAACTAACCATATATAATTATTATCTAACCTTGCCCAAATAATTGTACTTATGGTTAAAGAAAGGATAATCAGAACCCCACCCATGGTTGGGGTACCAGCTTTAATATAGTGAGATTGCGGCCCATCTTTACGAACCATTTGTCCAACCTGCAACTTAGTTAACAACCTTATCACTACTGGGCCAAGGATAAGAGTCACCACTAACGATGTCAAAGCAGCCATTATCGACCGCAAAGTCAGATAGTTAAATGCCCCGAGCCCGCGTATGTGCTCATGCAATAACTCTAAAATCCAATAAAACATTTAATTGCCTTGTGTTTCAGTCATTTCACTCAAGGATATTTTTTTAATAATATCCTCCATTTTCATACTTCTGGAGCCTTTAACTAGCACTACTGTTGTCTTATCAAGAATTTTATATAGTACCTTGGTTAACTCCATTTTATCATTAAAGTGATGTCCAGAGGAACCAAAAGCCTCACACGCATAGCGAGTATCATTGCCATATCCTAAAAACATTGATACCCCTAATGATTTAGCTTGACTACCAATTAACATATGCATAGATTTGCTGTGCTCACCTAACTCAGCCATATCTCCCATAACAAAAACTTTCTTAACACCAGGCATGGCATCTAAAGTAGATAGTGATGCTTGCATTGAAAGTGGGTTAGCATTATAGGTATCATCGATAACAGTACTATTGTTGACACCATTTATTACATTTAAACGTTGTGGCTTCGATTTAAATGTAGATAATCCTGAAACTATTGATGCCATGCTTACATCAGCGGCTATAGCCACAGCTATTACTGCTAATATGTTCACAATATTATGCACACCAATACAAGGAACATTTACCAATATTTCTCCTATTGGTGTTAGTGCCACAAACTCAAGTCTATTTTTAAATATTTTTATTTTTCCACAAGTGACATCTGCTGGGCAATCGATACCAAAACTAATTACTCTTTGTTTTTTTATGTTACTTAAAAAATAAGGAGCATAGACATCATCAGAATTTACAATAGCAATTCCTTTGCTTTCTAAAGCTCTATATACTGTTGCTTTTTCTTTTGCAATACCATCTAAATCAATAAATCTTTCAATATGTACTGGGGCAACATTAGTTACAAGAGCAACATCTGGTGTGCAAATATCCACAAGATATTCTAGATCTCCAGGATTTCTGCTAGCAACCTCAAATACTGCAAAATTATGCTCTTCCATTAACGACAAGATTGTTAATGGCAAGCCATATTCGTTGTTATAGTTTTTAATTGGAGTTAAAACTTTTCTATCTTTAGAAAAAATTCCATTTAACATACTAGTACAAGTAGTTTTGCCACAACTACCAGTTACTAAAACACAAGGAACCTTATGTCTTGCCCAAAATTGCTTTGCTAAATTTCCAAGAGCTTTAGTTGTATCCTCAACTATTATAACAGGCACTGATGTTGCTGCATCATATCCATGCTGAACAACAACAGCTATAGCGCCATTAGATATTGCTTGTTTAATATAAACATGACCATCATTATTTCCCCCAATAATAGCGAAGAAGATTTCTCCCTCTTTAACCATCCTGGAATCAATTGCAACCCCATGAACAGGACTATCTATCTTATCTGCAACACCAGGAAAAACTGATTCTAATACTTCGGATTCAATAATCATTTATTTTCTCTCTAACTGTACATTTTGCAATCGTGCTTTTAACAGCATCACTATCGGTATATTCTAATTTTATTGCTCCTAAATCTTGCACTGCTTCATGTCCACGTCCAGCAATCACTACAAAATCATCAGGCTCAGCATTACTTATCGCTGCAGCGATAGCCTCACGTCTATCGCTAATAACATTAATTTTAGGATCATCACTTCCATGAATAAAGGTTATATCAGTTAATATTTTAGAAAATTTTTCTGTTCTTGAGTTATCTTGCGTTATATATATTTTATCAGCATATTTTAATACTGCAGCAAGCATTTTCGGCCTCTTATTTCTATCCCTGTCACCTCCACAACCAAATACCACTACTAATTTTTTATTACATGCCTCTCGAGCCCCTTGCAGAAGATTATCTAATCCATCTGGAGTATGTGCAAAATCCACCCAGACACTAGGGGTAATAGTGGAACTTGCTACTAATTCCAATCTTCCTGGAACAGTCGGTAAACTTGAAAGACTGACTGTTATTTGATGTGTAATTTCAAGACCAGTCGCATAAATTGCAGAAACTGCAGCTAGTACATTCGCAACATTATAAAGTCCAATTGTTGGAATTTCACAACAAAAATTTTCATTGTTTATATGAAGGGTGAATTTAGTACTAGTCCGGTTTATTTGAATATCATCAGCTCTAACTATAGTATTACATCTACCACAAGATACATCTGCTTTTGTGCTATAACCTATTACTTTAGCACTGCCTCTGTATTCATACTCAAGAAAATTTTTTATTTTTTCATCATCTAAATTAAATATTGCATACTTCAGATTAAAGTCCGTAAACATTTTAGTTTTGGCATGAAAATATTCATCCATTGTACAATGATAATCTAGATGATCCTGGCTTATGTTGGTAAAAACACCTATAGATAATGGAACACCTTCGACGCGCCCCTGACTCAAACCATGTGATGATACTTCAATGGCGGCACCCATTGCATTTTTCATTGCAAAAGAATCTAGTATGGAGTAGAGACTTACAATATCTGGTGTAGTAAGTACGGACTTACTTTGAACGTCAGAAAAATCAACCCCAAGAGTACCGATGCAACCAATATCCACCCCCAGATTTTTTGCCAAATATCTAATCCAGTTTACTACAGTGGTTTTACCATTAGTTCCTGTAACACCTATATAATATTTTAATGTATTATAGCGCTGATAAAATATAGCCAGAATATCTATATACTGTTTTTTACTCTTAGATAAATTAATTATGGGAATAAAGTCACTAACCTCATCACCAACAGTTATGATCGCCACAGCGCCATTGCTAATTGCAAGTTTGATATGTGATGCTCTAGCTACACTGTCTTCGCTAATAGCAAAATATAAAGTACCTCTTTCCACAGTTTCAGTGCACAAGGATATTGATTTTACATCTACATCAGGCACATTAAATTGCACACCAATAGATACAAGTAAAAATTCTAACTTCACGTACGTCCAATCTCGTTTTGAGCCACATGCACACCTTGAGTATCAAGGATATCTGGCTGTATATTAAACAACCTTAAGGCTCCAGATGCAATCTTTGAGAAGACTGGTGAACTAACTTGATTTGCATAATATTGGCCATTCCTAGGCTCATCGATGGTTACAACGATTGCAAACTTTGGCTCAATAGCTGGCGCAACACCCGCCATAACTGAGCGATGCCGCCCTTGCTCATAGCCATCTTTCCCTAACTTTCTGACTGTTCCAGTCTTTCCTGCCGCATGGTAACCAGGTACCTTTGCTCTTGAGAGTGGCTGGGCTACAACAGATGCTAGCATATCAATAACCTGCCGTGACACCCGTGAAGATAGTACTCTGACACCTCGAACTGGATCAAATTGTTTTGTTAAGCTAACGGGCTTCCTTATCCCATCGCCACCAAGAATTGCATAAGCTCTTGCTAATTGTAACGTTGTTGCCGCCATCCTATAACCAAAAGCCATTGTTGCAGCTACAAATTCCTGCCCCTCTTGTGGCATTAGTAAAACTCCAGGACTCTCGCCAGGGAAGTTTAATCCACTTCTATAACCAAATCCTAGCTTGTAATAGGTTTCCCATAAATAATCAACAGGCATATCGAGAACTAAACGACTAATACCGATGTTACTAGATTTTCTTAATATTCCCTCAAGATCTAATTTCCCGTTATTCTGTATATCTCTAACTACACCACCAGCTAATTTAAGGTAACCAGGAGATGTATTCACATAAGATGCTGGTGTCAATTCAGGCTGATTCTCTAAAATTGATGCCATACTAAATGATTTCATCGTTGAACCTGGTTCATAATAGTCAACAACAGCTCTATTACGTAATACTTCAGGAGAATAATCTCTATTTCTAACATTAGGATTAAAACTTGGCTGATTTGCCATTGCTAGCACTTCACCTGTTTTAACATCTAAAACTACTACGCTACCTGATTTTGCATTATGCTTCTCTACAGCTTTTTTTAATTCTTGGTAAGCAAGATACTGTAATCTTTGGTCGATGCTTAGAGTAATACTTTTACCAGGTGATGCAGTATTATCATTTTCAATTATATCAACATGACGTCCTAATCTGTCTTTCAAAACGGTGCGTTGGCCACTAGTTCCTTGTAACCATTCATTATAAACACTCTCAATACCAGCAATTCCAGCATCATCTATATCAGTAAATCCTAGTATATGGGCCGTTACTTCTCCATAAGGATAATATCTACGATATTCATCTTTCGCATAAACACCCGGAATTTCAAGATTAATTATATTGCGTCCAACACTTGGTGGAATATGCCTTTTTAAATATAAGAACTCTTTGCCTTCGTATTTAGCAAGTTTATTATTAATATAGTCTTCTGATATCTCCAATTCTTCAAGAAGCTTTTGGATATTCTCATTTTTTATATCAAATTTTTTCGGGTTTATCCATATTGACGCCACTGGTGTACTGATAGCTAAAGGTTCATTGTTTCGATCAGTAATCATCCCTCTATACGCAGGAACCTCTAAAGTCCGCATGCTGCGATTATTACCTTGAACTTCCAAGAATGATTTTTGTACTACTTGCAAATCAAACACTCTGTACATTAAAGATGCTAATGACAATCCAATAATGGTAAGCAATAAAACATATCTAAAATTGAATGTTGTGTTTGTTTTGTTCATGGCTTAATCACTTGTATTTTTTTAGGGGGGACCATGCCTAAATTTTCATATGCCACCTGCTCGACTCTTACATCAGATGCCCACATTCCATGTTCAAGTAATAGTTGACTCCAAGAGTCTTGTAATTTATCACGGTTTTCATAATTTTTTTGTAACTCAGAGTACAATAATCTATTTTCATAGCGGCTATACACCATTCCAATAGACAGTGATATAACAACAATTATTAGCACAGCTCCAAACAGATATTGTTTATTGAGAATATCTAGGAACGGTGTATCAATCATGATGCCCCTCTAAAGTCTCGACAACCCTCATGATCGCACTACGTGATCTAACATTAGCACTAACTTCATTTTCACTACTTCGAACCGGTTTACCAATTTTTTTGACTATAGGTTTAATCATTGATTGTGGTATTGGTATATCTTTTGGATAATCATCTCCTGTTGCCAATTTAGCAAAGAATCTTTTAACAATTTTATCTTCTAAGGAATGAAAACTAATAATAGCTAACCTCCCTCCAACAGATAAAACATCAATAGCTTCAGGTAATAATTTTTCAAGATCACTAAGTTCGTTATTTATTTTGATTCGAATAGCTTGGAAAGTTCTTGTTGCTGGATGTTTATGTTTTTCTTTTTTAGGAATCGCACTACTGACAATTTGTGCCAAGTGTAAAGTACTAGATATCTTCTTCTCTGCTAGCACTCTTACAATAGCTCGAGCTATTCTTCTTGAAAACCTTTCATCACCATAACCGTAGATAGTGTTAGCTATCTCTTCTTCTTCAGTCTCATTAAGCCATTGTTCAGCAGTTAGCCCAGTAGTAGTATCCATCCGCATATCTAATGGTCCATCATTAGAAAAACTGAATCCTCTACTTGCTTCATCTAACTGTGGTGAAGAAACACCTAAATCTGCTAAAACTCCATCAACTTTACCAACTATATCTGCATCAACACATAATTCTTTTATTTGTGAATATGAGCCATGAAACACTTTTACTCGTGGATCTGCTGCTTGTAATTCTTCTCCTGAGGCAATAGCTTGTGGATCTTTATCAATTATATAAAGAGATCCATTTGGTCCTAGTGCTGATAAAATTGCCCGCGAATGTCCTCCACGACCAAAAGTTGCATCGATATAAATGCCATCCGCCTTAATTGCTAATGCGGTAATAGCCTCTTCTAATAATACTGTTTTATGTAATTCGTCAATCATAACCATAGTGCATCTATATTGATATATTTTTCACTTCATTTGGCAATTCATCTAGATTAACAAGCCCCTCACTTAACCAGGCAGCACGTCTCTCTTGCCAATTGTCCTCATCCCAAAATTCACATTTATTCCCCTGTCCCAACACAACTACTTGTTTTTTTAATTGCGCATAGTCTCGAAGGGGTGATGGCAACAACATTCTTCCTTGGGAATCAATTTGTATTTCTGTTGCATGACCAATCAATAGCCTTTGTAATTTTCTTGCGGTAGGATTTAAACTTGGTAACGAGCTTATTTTTTTCTCAATACTGCTCCACTCACTTAGTGGATAGAGCAAGAGACATTTCTCTTGTGTGTCTATGGTCAGTACGACTGATACTTCATCATTTAAAGCCACTCTAAACTTAGCGGGTAGCGCTAACCGCCCTTTATCGTCTAAATTGACCTGATTGAGACCTCTAAACATGTTTTTCTATCACTGTTAAGCAGTGTTACCCACAATCTTCCACAATTCCCCACTTATCCACACTATAGGTAATTTACAGAGCTATTGTCAAGGAAAGTTCTCCTACTTAGTTTGGTTACTTCTTGTAAGTCAGTGATTTACACCAATATTTATTAAACAAACTAACCATCTGTATTTTTTTGCTGACCTAGAGTATCATCACTTCTTTGAGCTTGCCAGCTGAAACTGCTATAGTTAGTAGTCTTTTAAAAACATGAAGCAATAATATGATTAACAAAAAATATGCTGCTGCCACATACCTACTAGCAATCTTGGGCGCATTCGCCACAGTTCATTTTCAGTTAACGAGCCTAATTGAAATATCTGAACAAATATCATGCTGGTTTGTCAAATTCCTAAAATGGATCAGCATTCCTATGATATTTCTTTCTGTTACTTCAGCTGCTGCAGGTCTAAATCCAAAAAGTTCCTTGTCTAAATTATTTTCTCAACTATTTAAATACACCATTTTCACAACTATGCTTTCAGCTGCAACAGCTCTAGTTTTATATCTCATAATACAACCATCTCTAGCAAACGCTATTGATGGCAACTGTACTAGTAGTAGAATGCAAATCTCTACCAGCACTTATAGTATTTGCTTAATTATCACCCTCATGTCATGCGCACTACTGAGCATGATTATTAGATATTATGATGCCAAGCAACCCCTTAAGAAAACTAAAGCATTTATTATCTCAAGCTATAACGCAGTAATGTTTGTCATCAGAAAATTTTTCATGCTCTTGCCTTTTGCCATATGGGCATTTATTGTGGAGTTTATAGTAGATTTAAATACTATTGATATGGCCCAATTCACCAGATATCTAAGCATTATCGTACTAGCTAATCTAATCCAAGCACTTATTACCTTGCCATTAATTTTGATGGCTCATAGAATTAAACCTCTACAATTGTTTAAGAATTTGGTCCCTGCGCTAAGTACTGCTTTTTGGTCTAAATCATCAAGCGTAGCACTGCCAGAAGCAATTCGTTGCTCCATAGACAGAGCTAAAATGGACCCAGAAGTTGCAAAGTTCAGCTTACCTTTATGCATAACCCTCAATATGAATGCCTGCGCTGCCTTTATTCTAACAACCGTATTATTTATTAGCGAAAGCAATGGCGTAAGTTTCTCACCTATGATGCTATGTGCCTGGGTAGTGATTGCAACAATTGCAGCCATTGGTAACGCTGGGATCCCAATGGGTTGCTATACTTTATCTGGTGTTATTCTTTCTTATCTTGGAGTGCCATTAGTAATTTTAGGTTTGATTTTACCATTTTACTCACTAATCGACATGCTAGAAAGTGCTATCAATGTTTGGAGTGATGGCTGCGTTACAGCTATCTTAAACAAAAAAAATAAAGAAAAGAAAGAAGTTAAAATATAGTATATTTTTAATAATTAAATAAAAAGAGCGCAATTATTTAAGTTGCGCTCTCTAGCTATCATAGGACTACAGCAAGTTATTATTATCGCATGACCTTTACTGCCATGGTTCCCATGCTCTCTTTTTCCATTAATGCTTCTAGCTCTGCCTCTAAAACAGCATCTTCATCTACCTCTATAATACTCTTAGGTGAGCTACCGACAGCTACATAACGATCATAAGCAAATGTAGCAGTTACTCCTCTGCCAGCTCCTCCCACAAGAGCCTCTAATTCTTCTTCTAATTCAAAATCATCTGCCTCAGGCACTAAAGATCTACTAACAGCAACGGATACTGCATCATGTTTTTTCATTTCCTCAGCTATATCTTCTAATGCTGCAGCATTCTCTGCTTCTAATTTTTTTATTAATGTTGCAGCCTGGGCCATTACATCATCCGCAGTATCATCCATTTCTTCAGTTTCTTCTGCCACATCCCAAATCCAGCTTTTCAAATATTCCCACATATCAATTCCTCTATTATTATTATTATTATTTATAATTATTCTTATACTCTTCTAGATGAAGTACTGTTGTACCTATCGTTATCACATTAAACGCATTCCTACAGATATTGGTGTAATTTTTTCAGCACCAATATCTAAATCTAATGAGGGAAGAACATCTGAATACTTAGCATGAATTTTTCCATTCATAGCTGTAAATTTTGCTCTACATTTAACACGTTCATCTTTATTTTTTTCTATAAATGTTCGATAATTCTTCCGTATAAATTCTTTTTGCTGAGCCGTATGATCAGTGCCACCATTATTCATGATATGCATAGCTGCTGTTTTTCTCTTAACAGCATCCTCTAAAGGTGGCTCTTTTAGTGTGTTCTAATAATTCAATAGTTACCGCAGGCACAACTTTTGGTTCATCTGCCTGATAACCAATACCTGTTACATATGAAAGACCTTCAAGTGCGCGTTCAAATAGAAAAAACATTGTATATCCCCCAGTTATTATTATTTATATTTTTTATTAATCTAGGGGTATTATATAAGAATTACAGATTATTTATAGGCAATTTAGTTACTGAAATATTCTTTTTCATAGTGTACACAATCAGGTTATATACACTCAAACATTTACATTTTCTGAAGTATCTGTTGTGATTTTCTTTACGTGGCTTTTTTTAGTCTTTTTACTTTTATATTTTCTATCTTTAAGTATCGGTTTGAAATCAAGAATTTCACGACAAATATCATCAATATCTTTTTTTGCCTGTGTTATTTGAATTTTATCAAATATACTCTCCCCTTCAAGAATACTATTAGGAAAGTCTTGGGAACTATTAACAAATGACTGCACTAGAAAATTTTTATATATGGCATCTTGAATTACACTCTCGTACAAAGTGTTACAAATCTTTGAACGCTTATCATATTTATTTACTAAAATTTTCAAATCTATATCACGCTCATATTTAGTTTCCAGCTCGTCAATAGAAAGACAAGTAGCTTCAAGGCCTGCAATCGCAAAACCTTCCATTGATACTGGTGCGATCACAGAATCAACAGCTAAGGTTATAGCAGCAACTGATTGACCTAAATTTGGTGGGCAATCAATAATTATTAAATCATATATCCCTTTAAGTTTATCAAAATAGTCTGCATATGCCCTTGGTAATGGTGCCGATATCATTTTTAAAGCTTCATCGAGCATGGCATTTTCTAGCCGAGAAGCAATAACATCAATTCCAGGAGCAACCTTTACAATAGCATCATTGATATCATAATCTTCAACTAGGACATCGATCATAATTGGATGCTCATCAGCATTAACCCCAAATACCTGACTCAAATTTCCCTGTTGATCCATATCGATACATAAAATTTTCAGACCATACAAACTAGCACGAATTGCAAAAGCACTAGCCATAGTAGTCTTACCTGTACCGCCTTTAACGATTTGAAAAGATAGTGCCTTGGATGAGGTTTGAAAATTAAATAGCTCTCTTGCTGTTTCGTGGCCGAAATAGGAAGTTGTTCCAGATCGCTTTGCCACTAAATTATTATTATTTAAATAAGCTTGAACCACACTGGGAGATGTTTCTAATAGTGCTGCTGCTTCCCTTATAGTTATTTTTGGTTCCATGACTAAATCCTTGTACAAAACACTTCTGATATTTTAAAGTTTAGAGTGTATCGGCTATTCTTGCCTCCTTAGAACAGTTATTATTTTAATACTTACTCTTTTTCTTTAAAATGAACACTCTCTCCACACCCACATTCATTTTCAACATTTGGATTTTTAAATTTCAAAAAAGAGTTCACTCCTTCTTGTTGATAATCAATGGTTGTTCCAGATAGATGATTGTCAATATATTGCTCATCCACATATAAAGTTATTCCATTCACTTCCATTTTTATTTCATTGTCTTTTATATCTTTAGCTAGATCAATATAATAAGCATATCCTGAGCACCCAGCTTTTTTTAACCCTAACCGGATCCCAATTGCATCTGGTACATCTGCCAGGGATTTTTTAAAATGATTCTTAGCCGAATCACTAATATTTATATTGCTCATATCCACTTACCTCAACCTATCATATTCTTTTATAGCACTTAAAAATCCTCGCAGCATCTGTACTTCATTCACGCTCATATCAGCTCGCATAAACAAACTTCGTAATTTTGGCATAAGCTTTTTTGGCTTGTTAGGATCTAGAAATTTTGTTGTAATCATTACCTCTTCAAAAGATAAGAATAGGTCATGCATCTGTTGAGCAAATGCTTTTTGCTCCTTATCTTGGGAAAATCGTATATTCTCAATACTACTGGTGCTTAACTTTAAAAATAGCTCATATGCTATTATCTGTATCGCCTGAGCTAAATTTAATGATGAATAGTCACTAGTAGGTATAATAATATGACCGCAACACTGCTCCAACATGGCATTGGAAAGCCCTGTTTTCTCTGGACCAAAAACAATAGCAACTTTGTTATCTATACAAGATAAATGTTCCCATACCTTTTCACTAGCAAATCTTGGTGTATATTCAGTCCATTTAATCGAGTTTTCCCTAGCTCTTGTAGCAAATACAAGATTACAATCTGCTACGGCAGCATCTAGAGAATCAAAAATTTGTGCCTGTTCTAAGATATGAGCAGAATTTGCCGCCCTAGAAATTGCTATTGGATCATTCTTATTTGCTTTGGGAGAGACTAAAGCTAGTCGAGTAAACCCCATATTAGCAATTGCTCGAGTAGCCGCACCTAGATTACCTGGGTGCGATGTCTCAACTAAAACAAATTTTATCTGAGAAAGGCTCATAGTGCATTAACAAGACCAAAGCCTACGATATCTCTTTCGACTGTTGGGCTCCCTAAATAGGAGACAACACCCATCCCCTTAATAGATACATCTAGTGAGTCACTCACATTTACATTACAGTTACCATTACCATAAATATTGATTTCAGCAACATCCCCAAGTAACTTATCTCCTTTAAAAACGCCATCCCCTTCAACTGTTATTGCTTGCTCTTTGGCACGCCCTTGCAAAGTAAAATTACTAGAACCAATAATGTGGGCCTGAAAATCATCAACATCTAATTCCATTGATACCAACGAATTACCTGCAGATTTAATTTCAAAATTATCTGCTCGCAACCGCCCCTCTTGAGTTTTTAAAAAAACATCACCATTTAAAGTGATCTTACTTAAGGTTGGAGCATGGATATAAATTATAATATCCTCTTTTTTCTCTGAATTATGTTTGATTTTGATGGTTAATTCACCACTATCAACATTACTCTCTACGTGCTTTAGTAAATGACTTGCAGTTTCTATTTCTAAACGAAACTCATTATCCCTAGATGCCATATAGTAAACAGTTGCCTTACCATAGATACTCACTTGCTCAAAATCTTGAACTATTCGTTGCTGACTAATTATTTTATCAGTTATTTTTTCTGGGACAGCAACTAATCCAGTGTTAGCAGCAGCAACCTGAACTCCATAAACACCAAAAAACAGCAAAAAACATAAGCCTATACGCAAAGCATTACCTTGTAAAATTTTCACTAACACCATCTCCTAGTTTATAATTCGTTCAAAATTTTTGTGTGTAGTTTTGGAGTTGAAGCTACTATGTCACCATTCATTAATAAAGTATCATTACCACCTTTAAAATCACTAACATATCCACCAGCTTCTCTAACAATGACAATTCCTGCTGCAACATCCCAAGGTGAAAGTCCAGATTTCCAGAAAGCATCTAGTCGACCACAAGCAACATAGGCTAAATCAAGAGCTGTAGACCCAGAGCAACGAACATCTATGCAAGAAGATGCAACTCTAGAAAATTGCTGAGTATATGAATCTATTTTATTTTTATCCCTTGAAGATGGAAGTCCAGTTCCAACTATAGTTTCTGCTAGATATTTTTTT
>Ga0066606_10000993_pt1 | contig 17810 bp, 14 predicted proteins | sample SaaInlV_DNA_100m_FD_60386 | JGI IMG/M metagenome (GOLD analysis project Ga0066606, IMG submission 60386) | Marine microbial communities from expanding oxygen minimum zones in the Saanich Inlet - SI075_LV_DNA_100m | ecosystem: Environmental > Aquatic > Marine > Unclassified | place: British... | reverse complement strand
CTCATGATTATCGAAGAACCAATTCGCTACCGCTGTGTAGCCAGTCAAAAAGGTGAAGAAAATCATCAACAGTAAGAGTGCCCAAGAAGCCAGTTTCATCCTCGCTCCCAACAGAACGGCCACACCTAACACAATCTCAGCCACACATACTAGAATGCTTAGTTCGAGTGCAAACGGATCTAACCATGGAAGATCAAAGACACCTGGTGCGAAATAGTCATTGAGTTTGTAGGAGAATCCCACTGGGTCATTTGCTTTGATGAGTCCAGAGACAATGAAAAGCGATCCAACCAGGATTCGAGATATTCTACTCAGCATAAAGCCATCATTTTTGAGTTGGACAAATGTAAAAGCTGAAGCTTGCTTTTGCATTCGATTAACAGGTGGTTAACTGAGTGTAACTACCGAATTCTCATTTATTCTTTTCGCTGGAACACTTTTCATCGAGTTTAGGCGTCTTATTGATAGCACCCTAACTCTGCAATAATGAAATCAAAATGGACTTTGGCTCTGACCCTGCCATTTCTTATTGGATTTATTTCTTGCAATAAGTGCAAAACATGCTACCTCGTTGATGAGAGCAACGATCGACGCATCGAAACGGAACTGGGATTGTTCTGTGGAGAGAAACTAATTGAAGATGTTTCCGTTGATTTTTTAGCTTCCAATGGAGGTGAGCACGTTTACTGTAGATAAACCATGACCATATTTTGGTCACCACTGAAAAGGCGCGAACGTTGTCGATAAGACAATTCTTCGGGCCTTTCTTTTTTTCAGGCAAGTCGATGAACCTCTCACGATTCCGTCGACCAAGATTCGGATTAAATATGTGCTTGGGGGAATTAAAAACCAAAACCCCAATTAGGTCCTGACTGTTCAACTAGCTCCAACCTCATCACCTAATATTTTATTTAGATCGGTTCTAAATACCGTAAACAGGGTATTGCGCAGAACCTATTTCGAACCGTTCTTTGCATTCTATTTAGAATCAGTCTAAGGGCACATTAATGATGAATCCGAAACGCAAAAACTATTGGCTAACCACCGCAGCCGCCATGGTTTTCTCCTTTAGCCTTTTGGCGCAATCCGCCTCAGTAAAAGGCAAAATCCAAAGCTCAGATAGCACCCAAAACCTATCTGGTGTATCGGTCTATCTTGACGGCACGAATCACGGCACGATATCCAATGGAAGTGGCCATTTTCGATTAGAAGAGATTCCAGTTGGTGATTACACCTTGGTCATAAGCTCAATAGGATATTCACCTCAGCGCATTGCTGTCCAGTTAAGCGAAGGCGATGTACTCACCCACAGAGCATTTCTAGAAGAATGGGTAAACACCCTCGATGCCGTGAATATTATTTCAAAAGGAGTAACTAGAATCAAAGATGCTCCAGGCTCAATGCACGTGCTCACACCACGGGAAATTGAGAAATTCAGCTACACCGACATTAATCGAACGCTGAGGTCAATACCTGGAATCAACCTACAAGAAGAAGATGGGTTTGGCCTACGACCCAACATTGGACTTCGAGGTACCGGCGTTGAGCGAAGCTCGAAGATCACCGTAATGGAAGATGGTGTGCTTATGGCACCTGCTCCATACGCAGCTCCGGCAGCATATTATTTTCCCACGATTGGTAGGATGCAGGGAATTGAAGTATTGAAAGGAAGCAGCCAGATCAAATATGGCCCTTACACGACTGGCGGAGCCATCAATCTAATATCCACTCAAATTCCGTCTGAGTTCGGAGGCAGAATTCACATGATCGGCGGAAGCTTCGGCGGAAGAAACCTTCATGCATACGTTGGAAATTCTCATAAGAATGTGTCCTACCTAGTGGAAACGTTTCAATTCGGCTCAGAGGGTTTTAAAAAGCTTGATGGTGGGGGGAACACAGGCTTTTCTAAGCAAGACTATTTGGCTAAAGTACGCGTCAATACCAACGCAGATGCCAAGTACTACCAGAGCTTGACATTTAAAGTTGGCCAGTCTGCAGAATCAAGTAACGAGACTTATCTCGGCCTAAGTGAATCTGACTTTAGTGCGAATCCATTGAGAAGGTATGCAGCCTCTCAAATGGATCACATGGCCACGACTCAACATCAGTATTCAATCAGTCATAGCATTCGATTTCCAAAAGTTGCAGAATTAACAACGACAGCATATCGAAGCGACTTCAGCCGGAACTGGTATAAATTAGATAAGGTCGTTGATAGCTCAGGTGCCAAAACGAGCATTTCCTCCATTCTGGATGATCCAAATTCCTACGCAAACGCATTTGCCATCTTGAACGGCGGGAGCAGCTTGAACTCCAATGCTCTTCATGTGAAGGCGAACAATCGTGATTACTACGCCCAGGGCATCCAGACCAATTTATCCCTAGACTTCAAAACAGGAAAATTGTCGCATAAGGCTGATATCGGCGTCCGAGTGCATCAAGATCAAATCGATCGATTTCAGTGGGTGGACGAGTACGCCATGGTCAATAATGTAATGCTAAAGAGCAGTGCAGGAACTCCAGGCACAGAAAGCAACAGAGTAGAAACGGCTAACGCGATTGCATCCTATATCCAATATAGGATCAAATACCGCAAGTTTACCTTCACTCCAGGTCTGCGATATGAGAATATACACCTGAAACGACTTGATTATGGTAAATCAGATCCCGATCGGACAGAATCTAATTTATCAAACCGCAGCAACTGGGTTCAGGCATTGATTCCCGGTGCCGCCATAGACTATCAGCACAGCAAGTTTTTCAGTGCATTTGTTGGCGTTCACCAGGGATTTGCCCCAGCAGGAAGTAAGGATGGAGCAGAACCAGAGCAGAGTGTGAACTACGAAGCTGGAATTCGCTATGCAAAGAATGCATTGAGCGGGCAGGTTGTCTATTTCATAAATGACTACGAAAACTTGTTAGGAGCTGACTTGAATGCCGCTGGTGGAGCTGGGTCAGGAAATCTATTCAACGGCGGTCAAGCAATCACTCAAGGTGTAGAGTTTCAAGCCTCGCAAGACCTCATCTGGAAAAATGAGGACAGCAAATACAGTCTTCCACTTTCTGTTGTATATACGTTCACCGAAGGGCATTTCGAGAATGATTTTTCAAGTGATTTTGAAGGTTGGGGTTCTGTGGCGGCCGGCGACCATCTGCCCTACTTGGCAAATCATCAATTCTCCGTAATTCTAGGAATTGAACATCACAAGTTCAGCGCGAATGTAAGCGGTCGTTTTGTAGATGAAATGAGAACAAACCCGGGTCAAGGAGCAATACCGTCAAACGAAAAGACTGACGCATATTTTGTCTTGGATGCTAGTGCATCATACAACCTCCATAAGTACATTTCGCTATTTGGTAATATGACCAACATCTCTGATGAGACGTATGTTGTGGCTCGAAGACCAGCAGGACTTAGACCAGGTATGCCTCGGGCATTTAACCTAGGACTTAAAGTCAACTTCTAGCGGTTCTTCTCCTCGATCCATCGAGACATGTACTCCGTACTTCGAAGCGTGTGGTGGTTTAGCATCTGACCAAGGAAATCTGATTTCCTGTGATCTCCTAGGTTGGATGAAAGAAGATTCAAGTCGTGAATGAATTTTAGCTCGAATGGATCTTTTGAGAATCGATTCTTAAGCAGAGGCACTATTCTCTTTGCCGAAGATTCCCACTCTTCTTCATTCTGATAAAGTTCAATCGCCTTCTTCGCAAACTCTTCAAAACCTGTTGCTACAATTCCTGGGAACTCGTCTTTGGTTGAAATCCCCTCCAATCCAATTACCGTAGTCACAGATGGTGTACCACTTTGCATGGCGTCGAATAATTTGCCTTTCAAGCCGGCTCCAAAGCGCAGTGGAGCTAAGAGAAGTCGATACTGTGAAACTGTCTCGATTGCTTCTTCTGCCCTGCCTTTAATCAAAAAACCAATTGCCTTATCATTGAGTTGATGCTCACTTTCTTTAGAGTAAGAGCCATAAACGTGCATTTCTGCTCCGGGCAGTTCCTTCCTGATCAAAGGCCAGATGTCTTTTTTAAGATAGCGGATCGAATCCAAGTTCGGGGCGTGTCTAAAGTTCCCAATGGTGACAAAATGCTCTCGGTTCTTCCAATTCACCTCTGGCTCAATCGCTTCAACCATGAATGGAATGTAATGCAACTTTGACGCATCAATTTTGAATACTCTCTGCAGCAAAGCGTACTCATACTCAGAGATCATGAGGCTTAAGTCGCAGCGATGAATGCAAGCGAGTTCGCGAATCGCGACTTCATTGAACAGATCGGACTCTTCATAACCTCTGTCACTTTCAAGTGCAATTTGCCGCCCACGCCTAAGACAGTGAAGATCCTCGGTATCCAAAACCTTCACAGCACTCGGACAGTGCTGCGACACTCTCCATCCAAATTGTTCTTCGCACATGAAGCGGTCAAAGAGCACGATATCTGGATTGAGTTCCTTCACCAACGAATCAAAACCTGAGTCATTGACCTGTATTGATCCTGCTTTAATTCCTAATGCTCTAAAGTCAATGCTATGCTTACTCGGAGCTGCGGTAGACACATAGGTCATTGACCATTTTTGATCGAGGAACGCGCTGAGCAATTGAAGCATCCGGCTACCTGCTGCTGTGGATGTCGGCTCAGGCCAAACGGTGCTTATGATGAGGATTTTCATTTCTATTGATGCTCATCCTGGGGGCTCGAGGCCTTCTCGAAGGAGGCCATCAAAGATAATTGGCTTGTCTTCGGGACGACCAAGATTGTCGCCAATAGTATGCTTGCATGAAGTAATATGTCATATTTACTACCTGAACCATGAAGGATTTCTTTGTACTTCTAATTTCTCTTCTTTTTGCACTACAAGTTCCAGCTCAAAAAAAGTATAGACTGGTATTTCAGAACCATACGACGGAAAAGAAACTCATCCTTAAAAAAGGGCATTTTCTTAATTACGAGCTCGCTAAAAAGTATGGCGAGATTGAAAATGACAATCCCCGGTTACTCATTTCGGAGGATAAACATGAACACAAGATCACAAATGGAAAAATTAAAAAGATTATTCCTGGTGATAATCCAGCGGTCTATCTCAAACAGTACGGAAAAGAAAGTGTGATTTTACTAGCCGATGTTGACGTCGTACATAAATACTTCTATGTGGACATTATTTCGATAACCAGTTCAATTGCCCTCACAGGCGTCATGGGCGCAGCCCTCATTGGAATGGGCATTGGATTTAAGGAATCTGGACTGGGGTTTATTGGAGTGCCATTACTAGCCACCGGGATAATTTCTGGTTTTCTTTTTAAGCAAAAGACATATAGAATGTCGGAAAACAGCACTGCGCATGTTGCAAGTAAAGAAAACATCAAGAAAAGATTCAATTAACTATCCTAACCGAATCAATGCAAAGAGCGCATAATTCATCATGTCCTGATAATTTGCATCGATGCCTTCTGAGATGAGTGTTTTGCCTTGATTGTCTTCGATCTGACGAATTCTCAAAATTTTCATAAGGATCAAATCGGTGAGCGAACTCACCCTCATTTCTCTCCATGCTTCTCCGTAATCTGAATTCTTTTTGATCATGAGATCACGTGTCTCTTGAACTTTGGCTTCATACAATTTTGAGGTCCGCTCCACTTCCATCTCGTGATCAGAATCTGTAGGGAGCTCCAATTGGAGCTGAGCCATGACACAGTAGTTGACAATTCCAACGTATTCATTGCCGATGTCTTCTCCGACCTTATTCTCCCCTGTTTCTTCGATGGTTCGTATTCGTTGAGCTTTGATGAATATTTGATCTGTCAACGACTTCGGCCGGAGTATTCTCCATGCAGTTCCATAATCCTTGGTTTTCTTAAGGAAGATATCCCGGCATTTACCTAATGCCTCATCGTATTGTTTCAATGTCAGTTCCATCTATTTTCGCTATCGATTATGTGGTCACAAATTACTGCAATTCCGATGAAAAAAACGCTCAACTGTCGAGGTAGATTGATTGACATGAGCACGCCTGCAGTAATGGGAATCCTGAACGTAACTCCCGATTCATTTTTTGATGGTGGAACCTATCAATCTGAAGATCTGTTAATGCATCGTGCTGAGCAACACTTGAAGGATGGCGCTAAATTCTTGGATGTAGGAGCGATCTCCTCTCGTCCAATGGCTGAAATGGTAAGCGAAGAACAAGAGAAGACAAGGCTCATTCCTGCTGTTGAAGCGATTCATAAAAGGTTTCCCGAGGCGATCATATCCGTTGACACTTTCAGAGCGAATATTGCCCACATGGCGATCCAAGCCGGTGGAGACATCATTAACGACATCAGTGGCGGTGAACTGGACGAAGCAATGTTTGAGACCATCGCCCAACTTCAAGTTCCATACATCCTCATGCACATGAAAGGAACCCCCCAAACCATGCAGCATGACCCAAAATATGGAGACGTCACAGAAGAAGTATTTAATTTTCTCGTTACCCGAGTTCATCGCCTCAAGGAGCTAGGTGTTCACGACATCATATTGGATCCTGGATTCGGGTTTGGAAAGAGCGTTGACCACAACTACGATCTGCTTGACGAGCTGGACCATTTTCTTGCCATGGGACTGCCACTCCTTGCTGGGTTTTCACGAAAAAGCATGATCAACAAGGTAATTGGTACAACTCCAGATACGGCCTTAAACGGGACGTCTGTATTGAATACATTAGCACTTCAGAAAGGTGCTTCTATACTTAGAGTTCATGACGTAAAAGAAGCGATGCAGGCCGTTGCACTCATTAACCGAATGAGAAGGGCTTAACATTCACTTCAAATTCTACCTTTGGCCGCAGATAATTCCAATTCTATGGCCGTTTATCTGGATTTTGAAACACCAATTCAGGAACTCGAGGAACAACTCGAAAACCTGAAACAAGTCAAGGAAAAAAGCAAGCTCAAGTCAGACGATGCGATTGTTGAACTAGAAGCCAAACTGGTTCAGACCAAAAAGAGCATCTACAAAAACTTGACCGCTTGGCAAAAAGTACAAGTCTCTCGACATCCCGAGCGACCGTATACGCTGGCTTATATCGAAGCCCTCACCGGAGGGAACTTTATTGAGCTCCACGGCGATCGCAATGTTCGCGATGACAAAGCCATGGTCGGTGGTATGGGAAGCATTGATGGTAAGACCTTCATGTTCGTTGGCCAGCAAAAAGGCATTAACACCAAGATGCGCCAATACCGAAACTTCGGAATGGCAAATCCAGAAGGATATCGTAAGGCACTCAGGCTGTTTAAAATGGCCGAGAAATTCAATAAGCCGATTGTTTGCTTCATCGATACACCGGGTGCTTTTCCTGGACTCGAGGCAGAGGAAAGAGGGCAAGGAGAGGCGATCGCCAAGAACATTTTTGAAATGATGAACCTGAGAGTTCCAGTAATTGCCATTGTAATTGGTGAAGGAGCTTCTGGTGGTGCACTAGGTATTGGCGTTGCTGATAAGGTCATGATGATGGAATACACATGGTATTCGGTTATCTCACCTGAGTCCTGTTCTTCCATTCTTTGGAGAAGTTGGGATTTCAAAGAGCAAGCCGCTGAAGCCCTGAAGCTTACAGCTGATGACATGCTCAGCAATGGTCTTGTAGATGGAATCATCAAAGAGCCTGTCGGAGGAGCGCACGGCAATCCACTTGAGGCATACGAGAATGTCAAAGAAGAAATTCTTCTCCAATACAATTCACTCAAATCACTTAATGCCGATGCTCGGATCACCAAACGAATCGAGAAGTATAGTGGCATGGGTGTGTTTGTAGAAGGCTAATTGCCTTGAAGTATTCCTGGACTAAACACCGACTTCAATTTCTTCGCCCTGGCGGCACATCTAGGGGGGTTTTAACCCATAAAGACTCGTGGTTTTTGATGGCTACAAGTCCAGAATTTGAATATCCAGCAATTGGGGAATGCAGTATTATTCCTGGCCTTAGTCCCGATCCGTTTAATGAAATCGAGAAAATGCTCGATGTTATTTGTGTAGGACTTACCGAAAATGGGGATGAACCAGATCTATCGAAATTCCCAGCACTAAAATTCGGTTTAGAAATGTTGAATACCGACATAGCCGCAAAGGGAACCAAGGTCTTTCGTCACGATAAATTCACCTCAGGAGAAAGCGGAATCTTAATCAACGGACTCGTATGGATGGGCGATACGGATTTCATGAAAAGTCAACTCGACGCTAAAATTTCAGAGGGCTTTACTTGTATCAAGATCAAAATCGGTTCGTTGGATTTCGAAACCGAAAAGCGTTTTCTAAGTGATCTGAGAAATCGATATGGTGATGAATTGGAGTTACGCTTAGATGCAAATGGCGCGTTTCCCATATCCGACGCATCACAGATGCTGGATCAGTTGAATGCCTTCGGAATACATTCGATCGAACAACCGATTAAAGCTGGAAATTGGACGGACATGGCCTCCATTTGCTCAGCTTCACCGATTCCAATCGCACTGGACGAAGAACTTATCGGAGTGAAATCTCACAATGAAAAAAATGAGCTACTGGATGCGATAAAACCTCAATTCATCATTCTAAAACCGAGTTTGGTTGGTGGGTTAAAAGAGTGCTCGCAATGGATCGATCTCGCTGAATCCAAAGGGACTGGATGGTGGATCACATCAGCCTTAGAGTCCAACATTGGTTTGAATGCCATCGCGCAATATGTATTCAATAAAGGAGCATTTATGCCCCAGGGTTTGGGAACGGGAAGCCTATTTGCAAACAATTTCGATTCACCGCTGTCTATTCAAGGTGAAATGTTGAGATTTAGCGCACATTCTAGCTGGAACCTAGATGAATTGAAAGATGACTGATTTTAAAGCATACAAAACCCTTTCGCTTAACGGGCGGAAAAGATCTCTCCAAGAATGGCGAGCACACGCTCAGCAACAACTCCAAGAGGGTTATGGATTGGGAGACTTGGAAGAGATTCTTGAATTCGTGGTAGATTGGAGTGACCGAAGGGAATGGATCGAAACACGAACTTCTGGAAGCACCGGCAGACCTAAGAACATCAAGATTCGCAAAGAGCACATTATTTCTAGCGCCTTACGTACACTCGAATTTCTTAAGCTAAAATCTGGAGACTCAGCCCTCCTCTGTATCCCTGATCAATTCATTGGAGGAAAAATGATGATTGCGAGATCCATCATTGGAGAGCTTGACCTTCACATCGCAGATAGCAGCTCAACTCCAGAGCTTCCAGAAGGAAAAACAATTGACTTCGCGGCGCTCATTCCAATGCAAGCCTATCATATTGCTCAGAATAAGGATTTAAAAAAGACGTGGCAAGGAGTCAAGAAAATAATCATCGGAGGGGGTCACATTGACCCTCTATTGGAAGCTGAGCTAGCGACTTGGAAATGTGAGATCTATGAGTCTTTTGGAATGACAGAAACCATCTCACACATTGCTCTCCGGAAAATTGGGAGCAAAGAAAGAGAACCTTTTGTGCTGCTTCCAGATATCACCATATCCCAGGATGAACGGAATTGCTTGCTCATCGAGTCTGAGTTGCTACCAACCAACCCTCTCGTCACCAACGACATCGTTGAAATGGTGGATGATAAGTCCTTTCATTGGATGGGGAGAGCAGACAACCTCATTAACAGTGGAGGTGTTAAAATCATTCCAGAAGTAATAGAAAAGCTGGCCAAACCGCACGTCAATTCCAATTTCATATTTGGTGGAATGCCCGATGAAGAACTTGGCCAAAAAGTGGTTCTGCTCATAGAAAGTCAACCGCTCAGTGACGATGATCAAAAGGAATTGTTGAAAGACCTGAGGAAAGAATTACACAAGTATGAAATGCCGAAGGAAATACACTATCTCGATGCATTTGAAGAAACCGAAAATGGCAAGGTGAATCGCAAAAAGACGCTGAAGCTTATCAACGCCTCGTGAGGCTAATCAATATCACAGGTAGATTTAGCTTTTACGCCTGTTGATCTCTTTCAAAATCATACTATATTCCTTCCCCATTTGACCTGCGATTGCGGTGTTTTCCTTCGCTCTACGAATTAAGTATGGAAGCGTTGATCGAACAGGGCCATATGGAAGATACTTGCTCACATTGTATCCTGCAGCAGCAAGGTTAAAGCTCATATAGTCGCTCATTCCATAGAGCTGAGAAAAGTAAACGTGAGGGTGGTTTTTGTCTAGCCCTTTTTCATTTAGGAGCTGAGTTAAATAGATCGAACTGTACTCATTGTGAGTCCCAGCGCATATTTCTACGATGTCAATGTTTTCGATACAAAGCTGCAACGCGGCGTTATACGCATCATCCGTTGCTTGCTTACTTAGTTGTATTGGCGTGGGATATCCTTGTTCTGCAGCTCGGGCATTTTCTTTGTCTAAGTATGCTCCTCGAACAATTTTGTTTCCAATCCGAAATCCTTCTCGCCTTCCTTTCAATATCAATTGGGTGAGGTATTCCAATCGATCGTGCCGGAACATTTGCGTGGTTTGGAAGACGATGGCCTTCTCCCTATTAAACTGGGTCATCATACTCTCGACCAAACGATCAATTGCATCCTGAATCCAGCTCTCTTCCGCATCCACATAGATCGGCACGTTCGCTTCATACGCTGAACGACAAATTCGCTCAAATCGTTGATGCAAATTGGCTGCTGCTTCTTTGTCTGAGCTGGACAAGTCCGAACCAGTACTCAATTTTTCGAGCAAACCATTCGAAGCTATTCCACTGACCTTTATACATGACACCGGAATATTTTCATTGTCTTTTGCCAGTTGAATCGTTCGGATTATTTCCTGTTCGGTCATGGCAAAATCAGACTCCTTCTCCTGCCCTTCCACGGAATAATCCAGTATGGCCCCAACATGGCTTTCACGAAGTTTTTCAATTACCGAGATCGATTCGGAAATGGTTTCACCACCACAGAAAACCCTAAAAACCGTTGGTTTAGCCGCCCATCGAACGGGCATCCTTGACGAAAGGGCGAATTCAGCCAACGAAGTAGCAAACTTGGTAAGGCCAGCATTATTCATCAGCCTGAAAATCCAATAGTTGAAGCGCAGGTCGCCATTGCTTAAATGAGCAAATGCCGTTGAACTATCCTCGAAACTTACTTGCGGTTCTGATTCGTTCGCCATAGGGCCAAAGTTAATTCAGCTGTAGCATGTCATCCAAAGTATTGGTGGAGACAGAATGATAATTTGGACGAGCCTTCTGATAGATCGCTTTAGCTCGAACCATTTCTGGTTCGGCTTCGATCAATGCTCTGTAGATTGGAACTAGGAACTTCCTACGGCCGACGCTGATCAGAAATGCCTCTACCTCTTCATTGACAGCCTCATAACCCACAGAAATAGATAGTACGAACCACTCAGCGGCAATTTCGCTGTTCCCAGTAGATGTAAATCCGAATGCACGATCCAACTCCATCATTTTGTCTTGTTGGATATCTCGAGGTAGCCTCCGTAAGAAGTGAAGCCAATGATGAGTCGTCCAGTTGCTTGAATCAATTTCCATCGCTGGTGAGCCCTCAAGCCACTTCGTCATTTCGTTTTCGACTTGGGCAAATAGTGGTGACTCAACCGACACGCAATTGCTAGGAATACCCGGTTCGTATACCCACTGATCAACCATTAGAGCGTCATACGCTTCGTCAGAGCTACCAAATAAATCTGCCTTCAAATTCTCAAGAAATGTCTCCGTATCAATGGTCTTAAACGCGTTGTCGCTAAAGTGTTTATTGAGAAATGCATCAAACTCTTCCCGACCAACAGACTCTTCCATTGTGCGCAGTAGCAAATAGCCTTTTTCGTAGGCGATGTCGCTCATCCCGTCATCTGGGTTACGGCCGTCAAGCGCTAGTTTCAATTTGGTATCATCCGGTGTATCAGCAAATTCCACCAAGGTGTGATCTAGGTCCTGTTTTCCCAGGATGGCCAACATGTTTGCATAGTCTTTTCCATAAACCGACTCCATGATTCGACGCTCAAAGTAGACCGTAAACCCTTCATTGAGCCAGAAGTCATTCCACGTGGAATTAGTCACCAAATTCCCACTCCAGCTATGAGCCAACTCATGCGCAACAAGTGCAGTGAGCGATTTGTCTCCAGCAAGTATTGTTGGCGTTGCAAAAGTCAATCTAGGATTCTCCATCCCACCAAAAGGAAAACTAGGCGGAAGCACCAAAACATCGTATCGATCCCAAGCATACCGACCGTAGATCGCTTCGGCGGCTTCGAGCATTTTTTGCATGTCCTCAAATTCATAAGCCGCTGCATCCAATATACTTGGTTCTGCATAGACTCCTGTTCGTTCACCAATTTCCGCAAATCGTAAATCCCCAACTGAAAGTGCCATCAGGTAGCTGGGAATAGGTTGATTCATTTGAAAAGTATAAACACCCGTCGTATCAATTTGAACTGGATTTGATGCACTCATAACAGCCAGCAGGTCTTTTGGAACACTCACCGTTGCCTCATAAGTATACCGCACACCGGGACTATCCTGTGAAGGAATCCATGTTCGTGCTAGGATGGCTTGGGACTGTGTAAATAGAAATGGTTTTTCCTTTCCAGCAGTCTGTTGAGGATTGAGCCACTGCAATGCTTCTGCCCCTTCCGTTGTCTCATAATCAATTGAAACTTGCTTCGACTCAGGAGTGATCGCAATCGCCAATTCTTGTCCCAAGAATGGTTTCTCAGGCCCAATCCACCACTCCTTGGTTTCAGCGCCATCAACCCGTATGGCTTTGATGTTGAGGTTTCTGATATCCAGTTTCAGCCGCTCAGCATCTGCAGCGACCAGCATGTCATATGTTGCGGTGGCCACAATTTTCTGATTGTCAAAATCAACGTGTGCATTCCAATTTAAATGGGTCACAACTGCTTTTGATGGATCAGCAAACGAATGAATCAAGGGTGACGATGCTTCTTGTTCGGCATCAGGTCTTTCTACTTTGGATTCAGAGCATCCAAAAAGTACAATCAGTAAGATGAGAGATAAATAGCGCATACTTTTTATTTGAAGGAGGCGCGAAAATAGCTCTCCTCACGATGATTGACATTGATTTTAAAACTTCGTCAGATTTGCATGGATGGTTGCTTTGTCAACTACTTCTGGTTCCAATTGAATTCTCTGAAGATTTCCTGTCGTCATTTGATGCTCGGCGTAAACATATTTGTTGTTAACCTTACCGTAGGCCACAATCCAGACTTCCTCGTTGCTAGGAATTTCATTGAAACCCAGCAATCCAGTCGCATCAATAATCTGAGCCGGCAATATGCTATTGATCGTATCGAAGATCATTCGGACTCCAATTTCATTATTGAAATCAGGGACATCAACCATCAAATTGGTTGGGTTGTCAATTTCATAGAACAGGTCGCAGTTAATCCAGCCGAGAGCACTACTTTCTAACAAGTATCCATCTCCTTCAAACCAACTTCCATCTAACAAGTCAAATTCACTCCACTCTTCATCTTCCCATTCATCCTCTTCCCATTCATCTTCTTGCTGAAGTTGAACATTACTCCAACTCATTCTTTCCCAGTTGATGATGTCGAATTCATCCTCTCCTTGAAAGACCTTCATCTCCCTTTTAAGGTCATAGGCCGGAATAAAAATTTCAATGAGTTTACCTCGTCTGAGCTCGATAGGTTCCCCGCTGCACGTTGCTGAGATGTAGAGCATGCCTGCGCTTTCCAGCATCTTTTCACCAGAATTTGATGTGAGTTCATTTAAAAGAAATTCTTCCTTCGACAAGTATGAATGAAGTTCAATATCCACGAAATCACACTCACCCAGAATTCCACTTTCACTTTGAAAAGCGTATTGAGGAAACCGAACAAGCACTCCCTTCGAATCGTAGATTTCTGCAACTTCCGTATTGTCAATTGTGAAAGACTCACCTCCTTCAAGTAGCGGATTGATACCGCTGTGCGTGAATTGAAGTGGCATATCTGGCTGTCGTGAAACAATCAAATTGTTCACCAACATTCGGTCAGATACAATCGCATTGTCATAGCTTAGATCTCGAACGTATCTCCGGCGTTCGTACTGTTTCACCTTGAATCGATGGACCTCTACTCCCCTTGTTCGGAGGTGTTCAAAAATTGCTCTACATCGGTTCAGTGAGAGTCGACAGGCTGTTGGATAATCTCTTTGCCGCTCATAGTTTGAAACAAGGACTAGTTCCACTTCAAAATTGATGGGTAGCTTGTCATAGACTTGATCGACCTGATGAATAACCGATTGAGTAAGTCGAGATCCACCATGCGTAAACTCAATGATGGCCTTAGACAAATTTGTTCCGGCGAAGGAGGGAAAAACGAGAAGGAGGGTGCTTGCTTTCAGAATCAGAATGTTCTTCATGTTGAAGCAATTAGGCTTTCAATGCAAACGATTCCTTCAATACTAAAGTGCTTCTCGATCAATCATTTATACGGACGTAACTATTTTCTCTGTGAATCGTACTTTAATAAAGACCAACCAAAATCATTGCTTGCGTCTTTTTGACATCGCCATATGACACGCTCAGTTATTATATCAATCGTATTACTAAGTCTTTTGTTGACCTCTACGGTCGGCTACTTTGAATATGGAGCGGAAAACCTAAGAACATTGAGCATTGATTGGAGTTACGGTCTAACAATACTACTTGCCACGGGCGTTCTTAGCCTTTCACTGGTTATGCTCTTAGAAGCCATTCGCAAACTGCGTTCAGTCCCGGAAGGTTAGAAGAGTTTTTAGAAAATCTTTCCAGGATTTAAAATCCCTTTCGGGTCAAAGACCTTCTTGATTGATCTCATCAAATTCAAGTGTTCTTCGCTAAACATAATATCCATGTAGTCACGTTGCACATATCCAATTCCATGCTCTCCTGATATCGTTCCACCAAGCTCTTTTACACTGGTGAATAATTCTCTAATGGCCACAGGAAGGTTTTCATCCCAATTTTCATCCGACATATCATCCTTCAAGATGTTGACATGGAGATTCCCATCACCAGCATGGCCATAACATATACTTCGAAAACCATGGTCCGATCCAATTTCTTTAACAGACTTCAGCAATTCTGGCAGCTGAAACCTAGGAACAACAGTGTCTTCCTCTTTGTAGACTGATTGTGCCTTCACCGCTTCACCAACTCTCCGGCGCAGCTTCCATAGCTGATCTTTCTTTGCTTGATCCTCCGCGAACAGGATTTCACCACAGTCGAATTGAGCCACAATTTCAGAAATCGTTTCGCAATCTTTCATCAGTAATTCCTCATCGTTTCCATCAACTTCTATAAGCAGGTGTGCTTCTTCGCCATCCTTCAACGGCACGGGTTCTTCACCGATGAAATCCATTGTGAACTGAATCGCGTCACGCTCCATGAATTCCATTCCGCTCGGAACCACACCGGCTTTGAAAATGGCGCTCACAGCTTTACATGCATTCGTCGCCGTTGAGAACGGCACCAGCATCAGAAGATCGTTCGTCGGATGAGGAATCAGCCTCATCACAATTTTGGTAATAACTGCCAAGGTTCCTTCACTCCCTACAAGAAGTTGTGTGAGATTATATCCGGTACTATTCTTTAAGGTATTTGCTCCCGTCCAGATAACTTCACCACTGGGAAGTACAGCCTCTATGTTAATGACAAAATCCTTCGTCACTCCATATTTTACCGCTTTCGGGCCGCCCGAGTTTTCGGCAACATTTCCACCAATAAAACAACTTCCACGACTTGCCGGATCTGGTGGATACATCAGTCCTTTTTCCTTAACCGCAATTTGAAAAACTTCGGTTATCACTCCTGGCTCCACTGTGGCCTGAAGGTTCTGCTCATCGATTTCTAAAATTTGATTGAATCGTTCCATACTCAATCCTATTCCACCATGAAGCGAAAGGGCTCCACCACTCAATCCGGTTCGAGCTCCGATTGGTGTGACTGGGATCCCATGGTCTGATGCAATCTTCATGATTGCAGAGACTTGTGACGTGTCTTGTGGCTTGAGGACGGCATCAGGAGGGAAATTAAAATCTTCCGTCTCATCATGCCCGTACTCGATCCGAGTCTCTTGGTCCACGTAGATGTTCTCATCCCCAACAATGGCCCTCAATTGAGAGGTTAGCTCTTGATCTAATTTATTCATCTGTTCGTCACAAAGATGGGAGTACACCTCAAGGCAAGAAACACAACGCCCAAATATTTCTATTTTCGGCTCCCCCACAAACAAACACAGGAAATGAGAAGAGGATTAATTACAGTCTTGATAATTGCTGTTTGGATTCCAGCCTATACACAGGAGCTGACACTCGCTGATATTTGGAAAAATGGAACTTACCGCCAAGAATCCGTCCGTGGCTTACGCTCCATGGAAGATGGATTGCAGTATACCGTCCTTGAAACGGATCGCGGTGGAAAAACAATCAACCGATATGAGTATGCAACAGGCGACAAGAAAGGACAAGTTCTAGCTGAAAACACACTCAAAGATTTAACCGGTGATCCGGAGGCAAAAATCGAAGACTATCGCTTCAGCTCTGATGAACGATACTTGGTGATTTCTTCGGATGTCGAACGAATTTATCGTCATTCGACCAAGGAGAAATACTACATCGTCGACGTCCTAAATAAGCAAGCTCGACTATTGAGTGAAGATGGCAAGCAAAGGCATGCTACGATATCTCCTGATGGACTGAACATTGCATACATTAAGGGAAACGATCTCTTCATGCAGGACTACCAAACCTCTAAAGAGACTCAGGTAACCAAGGATGGCAAGGCGAACAGTATTATTAACGGATACGCCGATTGGGTTTATGAGGAGGAGTTCACATTTGACAAAGCATTCTTTTGGTCTCCAGATGGAAAAAAGATTGCATTCTATCGCTTTGATGAAACAGAAGTTCCTGAATTCCACATGCCAAAATATGGCGATCTCTACCCTGAAGATTACACGTTTAAGTATCCTAAAGCTGGCGAAAAGAACTCCAAAGTGACCATCATGGTTTATGATATTGGTGAGGGTTTGATTCACAAATTGGATCTTGGAGATTACGAATACATCCCAAGAATAAAATGGACAAAATCAAGTGGTCTATTGGCAGTCATGAAAATGCCTCGATTACAAAATAAGCTTGATATTGATCTTGTAAACACACAAGACTACACTGCCAAGACGGTATATAGTGAGTCGAGTGATACGTACATTGAAATTAGCGACGATCTAACATTCTTTGGGGAAAACGAAGGCTTCATTTGGAGAACGGAAAAGGATGGTTATTATCACCTCTATAGTTACGACATGGAAGGCCAGAATGAGAAGCAGCTCACTTCTGGACCTTGGGATGTGAGAACCTTTTTAGGTTATGATGAAGGGAGTTCGTGGCTTTATTTCAGCGGAAGTATGGATCAGCCTTACGACAATGGAATTTTCCGAATCAATTTGAACGGTGCAGCACCAGAGCCAATCAGTCCACCGATCGGATCGAACAGAGCGAGCTTCAGCAAAGGGTTTAAGTACTTTATGCTTTACCATAGTAAGGCAACCGAGCCGTCTCGTGTTTCCCTTCATCGCTCTGACGGGTCAGAAGTGAGGATATTAGAAGAAAACTTAGAGCTCCACGAAAAGATGCACGGCATGAAGCTCTCCGATGTTGAATTCATGGAAATTCCAAATTCAGAAGGAACATCATTGAATGCATGGATGATGAAGCCGGCGGATTTCAATGCCAAAAAGAAATATCCAGTGCTTATGTATGTCTATGGTGGGCCGGGTTCACAAACCGTAACCAATGGAATGAGCAG
>Ga0066606_10000986_pt1 | contig 17874 bp, 12 predicted proteins | sample SaaInlV_DNA_100m_FD_60386 | JGI IMG/M metagenome (GOLD analysis project Ga0066606, IMG submission 60386) | Marine microbial communities from expanding oxygen minimum zones in the Saanich Inlet - SI075_LV_DNA_100m | ecosystem: Environmental > Aquatic > Marine > Unclassified | place: British... | reverse complement strand
CCTCATGGATCATTACCTAAACCGTGCTTTCTTAGGAACAAACGGAATGGGTCTCCAAGATATGGCTGTTAAATTGAAAATGAAACCAAGAGCAGGTTGGACAGCTAAGGCTGATATGCATTGGTTTGCTACCGCTGTAGACATGGATGACGATAACGGAACATCCGTTGCAGCTAATACCTTACTTAACGACGCTACTAGCCAAGGTAATTCATTGGGTTCCGAGTTGGATCTTACATTGGTTCATAAGTATGACGCTAATACCAATATCCAAGTTGGTTGGTCACACTACTGGACCACAAACACCTTTGCATTATTGAATGGTGCCGGATCTCCAGCAGATACTACTGGTGTCAACAATAATCAGAATAGCACTTGGTTCTATGTTCAAGCTGATACCAAGTTCTAAGTAAGTTTTTTTCAAGTCTCTTTTCAAAATCCCCGATTCAGGAGCGGTCTCCTGGTCGGGGATTTTTTTTATTCTCTACGCAGAACTCTTATTAAGGCACAAAAGATTGAACTGGTAATAATCTTTAGATTTACTCATTTTTATGAATCTACCTCAACTTAAATAAAGCTTAACCTTTTTACTCTCTAAAGATAAACGCCCTAAAATACCTGGTCTTAGTTTTATTACTCTACTTAAGTTATTCAAGCCAGACTCTTGACCTAATCTCACATGGGGTTTACCATACTCAACCTAATATGACTCGAATCGCAGGAACGATCTTTTTAGAGTATTTTTAAGCAGTCCCTTAATGACATAGGAACCCCAGATGAACCTAATCACATTCATTTTTCGTCACTTACTATATCTATCGTTTTTTTTGGTCACTCTGTCTGGAGTGGCGCAAGCTGAAACCAAAGGAGCGTTTACTATCAACGGGAAGACTGTCCCACAAACCGTGGCCACCGTCAATGGAACCAAATTGACCTCTGATTTGCTCAAGCGGGAGATGATTGCCTATCGACTACTGTCCAACCGGCAGGGTAAAGACATAGAAACTGTAGATGAAGAAAAGATCGCTCAGCGACTTTTGATGAAAGCCATTGATGACGAACTTGTTTATCAGCAAGGCCTCAAACAAAATATCAATATTGACCCCGCCATAATCGATCGTGAACTAAACCATATCAAGACCCAGTTCCCCGACAAAAAGCTTTTTCTTGCTGCGCTTGCAGCACAGCGTCTCACCTTCGATGTTCTTAAACAAAATATAACAAAGGCTCTGGTTAAAGACGAGTTTGTTCGCACCAATATCGCTCCACAGGTCCAGGTCAACGATGATAAGGTACAATCTTTTTATCAAAAGAATAAAGCGACCTTCATGAACCCTGAAACTTTTAAGGTGAGTCACATCTATGTAGCAATTCCGGGTCCGGATGATGGGAAAGCTGAATTAACGGAGGACCGAGCAAAGGCCAAAGAAATCATCGATTGGGTTACAAATGAGGCTCGAAAAAAAATTAACCAAGCTTCTTTATCTCTAAAAGAGGGGAAGTCATTTCAAAGCGTCGCAAAAGAGTTTTCAGAAGACCCCAAGACCTCGGAAAAAGGTGGAGATCTGGGCTTTCTGATGAAAAATCAGACTCTCCCTGAAATTTCCCGTGTCATGGTCAAACTAATGGTGGGAGAGACTAGCAATATCATTGAGAGCTCTCTCGGCTTTCATATCATTCAACTTACAGAAAAAAAAGAAAGAAACTCGATCGCGTTAGATGAGGTAAAATCAGAAATATTAAACCACCTGCTAAAACTTGAAACTGAAAAAAAACTCAAAGATCATCTCTCTAGTTTAAGGAAAAATTCGCAAATAAAAATATTCATTTAATTTCGATTAGATCTATCATGTCTGGTGCTTGGTACCTAATAAAACAACCTTATTTGTTAGACGTATCGTAAAACAATAAAAATTATAGAGGTCTTCTATTTTTTTATCAACTACCCTTCCTCTTTAAACAATGAAAACTCTGGTCACCGGCTCTACTGGCTTCCTGGGCTCTGCTATATTACGTGAACTGCTTGACGATGGGCGCGAAGTAAAAGTCCTCGTTCGTAAGGGAACAGACACAGCCAATATAGATGGATTGGATTTAGAAATAGCTCACGGTGACCTCAGAGATTCAGCGTCACTCCAGTCTGCCCTATGCGACTGTAACGTTTTATACCACACCGCCGCTTATTACAGCTTATGGGATCGTGACCAACAACTCATTTATGATATCAATGTGGAAGGGACTCGTAAAATTCTTCAGGCATCTAAGGATAAGGGTCTTGAAAAAATCGTGTACACAAGTACCGTAGGGTGTATCGGGCTCAACGATGACACCTCACCCGCAACTGAAAATACTTTGTTCGATAAAAACACATTATCTAACGACTACAAAAGATCAAAATACCAAGCAGAACAAGTGGTTCTGGAGTATGCCAGATCTGGCTTGCCCATCGTTATTGTCAACCCAAGCACTCCAGTTGGACCAAGAGATATCAAGCCAACACCCACAGGTAAAATCATATTAGACTTTTTAAACCGTAAAATGCCTGCTTATCTTGATACCGGTCTTAACCTTATCGATGTTAAAGATTGCGCCAGAGGCCATATTCTTGCAGAACACAAAGGGATTCCTGGTGAGCGGTACATCTTGGGAAACCAGAACATGTCTTTACTTGAAATTCTAATCACACTAGAAAAGATTACCGGTCTGAAGGCACCTAGTATAAAAATGCCATTTTGGGTAGCATTAGGCGCGGGCTGGGTTTGCGAACTGATCTCAAATCATTTGACTGGGAAACCACCTGCAGTCCCCTTGGCTGGAGTAAAAATGGCAAAGTACTTTATGTATTTTGACTCCTCTAAAGCAATTAAGAAGCTTGGGCTACCCCAAAAACCCGTCGAACATGCGCTGAGGCAATCGGTGGACTGGTTTAAAAAAAATAACTACGTAGCCCGCTGAAAACTGATATGGAATGGCCATCGTTACTTTTAGGAACTATTTTACTCCGCCCCTATGTCTTTGTTTTTCTTGCATTCTACCTGACCATCGCAATTCTCAATATGGGGCTAATTCGCACTATTATTTTTACCTTATTAGCCTACTCCATTGCATTCCTTTCAGAATACTCTTCGACTCGCATCGGATTTCCATACGGGTTTTATGAATACATAGAAACAACCAGAGGGCAGGAACTCTGGATATCTAATGTGCCCTTCATGGATTCGTTATCCTATTCTTTTCTTGCTTACGTAGCCTATACAATGGCCCTATTTTTGTGGTCCCCTATAAAAATAAATCGGTGGGACATACGACTGGAAGAAAACAAGCACGTCAGAAAATCATTGCGAGTAGTGTTTTCTGGTGCTGTATTTTTTATGCTAATGGACGTTGTCATTGATCCGGTCGCATTTCAGGGAGACCGCTGGTTTCTAGGAAAAATTTACACCTATAAGGAACAAGGAGAATACTTCAAGATTCCCCTTACAAATTTTTTTGGGTGGTTGCTGGTAGGCACATGTATTATTTACAGTTTCACGAGGCTAGATGGGTATCTAAACAAAATATTTCCTTACAAAGAACAAATATTTCCTGCACAGGCCCTACTTGGCCCAATTCTATATTTTGGGGTTCTACTATTCAACCTTGCGGTTACTTTTTATATAGGTGAGTGGGCTCTAGGAGCCTGTAGCTTAAGCTTAACATCCATGTTACTTTGGCTGCTCTATCAAAAAATACGACATCCTGAGAAATTTTCGCTATAAAACGATGGTAGAAACTGGACCTAAGTGAAGTATTAATTCAATGCATTTTGGTATTCATATAAAAACCATACACAAACATAATTAAACAAACGATGATCAAACCATCATCCATCAGTGTCTGCGTCCAATTTGAAAAACCACGGCTAAAAATCCACGGAAAAACAACGAACATGACACCAAAGAACCCTATTCCCAAAATAATAAGTAGCGTAACGATCAATCCTTTTTCACTCATAAGTCAAGGGACCCCTCTTCTCTCATAATTTTCTTGTGTAACCTATATTAGAGGCGATTCTAACAGGTCTATTCCTGTAATGTAAAGATAGAGAAAAAATACCGCATAAACAAAATTGGTTGATGCGAGAAAAAATTAGAACACTAAAATAAATAATTCATTTAATATCGCTGCCCCCTAAAAGAACCGTTTCACCAAAACCACACCACTTAAAATAGAATAATAAACCAAGCATTTACAATAACTTATAAATATTCTAGAATAAAACCGTTGTAGTGTTAAGTTTATTTGTTCAAAACCCGTTCTATCTAAAGATGCATAGAAGAATTTTTAAATAGCAAGCTTTCTAAGGAAAATCTCAAGACAGACGTACCTGTTTACGAAAAATTGACCTATCTTCAACGATAACGGAAAAAACAATTGAATCAGCTTAAACTCAAGAAAACAGAATGGGTTACAGAACAAAGCATTTCTCTAGAGTTTTTACCAAAGGAGCCAATTATCCCTCTACGCCAGAATGTACCTTTGGACAGCAATCATAAAATTCTTATTGTCATACCATCTTTTAATGAGGAAGCAAGTATTGGTCAAGTAATAAGAGAAGTAAAAGAAAACGTCCCTGAAACCCCAATTCTTGTTGTCAATGATGGTTCTGTGGATCGAACTGCCCAAATCGCGGAAGAATGTGGAGCGCGTGTAATTTCGCTTCCATACAACTCAGGATATGGTGTCGCTTTACAAACTGGCTATATTTACGCACTTAAACATAACTACTCCTTAGTTGTCCAAATGGATGCAGACGGTCAGCATGACCCCACATCTATTCAAGACTTATTAAGAGCTGTTATAAATAGCGATGCAGATGTAATCATTGGCTCTCGTTTTTTGGGACAAGATACCTATCGAATATCCATCGCAAGACGGATTGGAATGTTCGTTTTTGGAAAACTGGCATCACTATTTTGCCAACAAAGGGTCTCCGATCCAACCTCTGGTTTTCAAGCGATTAAAGGAAAAGCTATTGACCTTATTGCCAGTGATCATTATCCACCCGATTATCCAGACGCGGATTTTTTGATCATGCTCAACCGGTATGGATTTAAAACTCGAGAAATTCCGGTAAAAATGCACCCAAGTAAGATTAACAAATCAATGCACGACGGATCTCAATCTATTTATTATGTATTTAAAATGTTCTTATCAATCTTTGTTACTCTCCTAAGAAAAAAACCACGGATCTAAAACTATGCCACCACGAATTAGAATAATTGCAATTTTGATCTGTATCTTTCTCGTAGCTTATGTGTTCGAGCTTGTCAGACGACGTCACCTGAATGAAGAATACTCTATGGGATGGCTAGTGGCAGGATCTATGATGTTGATGCTTTCTATTTCAGAGGGCCTACTAGTATCTATATCAAACCTAGTTGGAGCTACCCTATTCACATCGACACTTTTTTTCTTCGGTCTAGTTTTTTTGGTGACTATCTGTCTTCATTTTTCTATCCGCATCTCTTCACTAACTAACCAAGTAAGAACCTTGACTCAACATATGGGGATTTTGCATAGCGAAAAACAATCTCTAGAAGAACAAGTCCAGCTAAACTCTCTAGGGCAAAACCCATCTAAATTGGAAAAACTTTGATCGTACTTAGAACCATAGAAACTTTTTTGCCATATGTCTGTGGGCCTGTGAACCAAGCTTTCCAGATATCTCGTCGATTAAATTCTAATAACGTTAAATCACCTGTTCTTACCTCATACTCTGATATTGACCCAGACCTGCCATCTCTTGAAACAATAGATAATGTTGATGTAACACGAATACCCGAGTGGTTCCGTTTTATGCGTTATGCGATAAATCCCGGGATGGTCTCGCACCTTAAAAATTTTGATATTTTACACGCACACAATTACCGAAACTTTCAAACTGACTGTGGTTTTTTTTTGCCAAATTAAAAAGGAAGCCAAAAGTTTTAAATACCCACGGCTCGCTTCTTGGGTATAAAAAATACCTCCCTAGCAATCAACATACTCCCTATAAACTTTACGATGCGTTGACCTGGAAAGCTTCTGCAAAAAATGCAAACGCCGTGGTTGTCTCTTCAAAGTTGGAATACGAAGACGCAATAGAATTTGGGATTTCCAAAAAAAAGATACACATAATTCCTATGGGCATTGATGTTGATGAGTATGTTGATAGTCCGATCAACCATAATGGATATACGATTAATATTCTTTTTGTAGGAAGAATTGCACGAGTCCGCCGCATTGAAATACTTCTTAAGGCCGTAGCAAAACTACCTACCTCTTTTCATCTCACCTTGGTGGGTGGAGAAGAAAAAACGTCTAGCCTTTCAAAGTCGGGATACTTAAAGGAATTAAAACAATTATGCCAAACCTTAAGTATTAATGACCGTGTTAGCTTTGTTGGGCCCGTCTCACAAGACAAACTATTTGGCTGGTATACCAAGGGAGATGTTTTTGTATATCCTTCTCTTTATGAAAACTTTGGGCAACCCATTCTTGAAGCCGCAGCTGCTGGTTTACCTATTATTTCTACACCCGTCGGCGTTGCTAATGAAATAATCTCAGACAATGAAACCGGTTTTCTTTTCAATGGCAACGACCAAGAACTGGCAAATAAAATAGCTCAACTCACAGACCAAAAACTACGTAAGAAGATAGGAGAAGCGGCAAGGGAGCAAGTGCGTATACTTTTTGGGTGGGAGGGAATTATTAAAAAATATTTGGATCTATATCGCTCGCTTTGAAAAATATTTTAATCCTTGCAGGTAATGGTATTTTTTTTAATACTCTCTTCCAGAAAGCACGGAGAGTAATCTAATTTCTCTCTGGCAAGATCTATCCTATAATTTTTTTTACAGAGAAGACGAGGGATTTGATCGGACACCAAAGTGTTTATTCCAATTCGTGACGTTACTATTATACCAAACTTAATCAAATCTGCTGGCAAGTGCAGTTTAAATCTGTTTACACCAAAATATAGCGCTATACGGTCCACTAAATCATTAAAAGTCAACTCTTCGGGACCAGCCAAAACTATAGTTTCATTTTCGAGTTCTTTATTAAATATAGATAATGCTATCGCGGAAACCACATCGTCAATAAAAACTGGACTGAGTTTGCATTGCCCGGCCCCTATCACAGGCACAAAAATAAACTTTTGAATCCAATTGATTAGCCGATTGATAGGACCCATCCTTTGGCCATATACTTCCGATGGACGTAAAATAACCCACTTCATACCAGATCTCTTAATACGTTGCTCAGCTTCAAGTTTACTTCGTGAATATCCACCACCATTCAACGATGCCGCAGAGGAACTTATATATATAATTTTCTTTACCCCACCTGCTGAGCATACATCAATAAGATTTTGTGTTCCTCTAACGTTGGTTTCAAAATAATCCGATTCTCTAGGAGTTTTAGTCAATGCTGCCATGTGAACTACTGTATCGATACCTGAAAGAGCTTGAACCAATGAACCCGGGTTATTTAGATTACCTTGCCTGATTTCACAACCAAGTACGTTCACTACAGAGCAGTGAACCATGGCCTTAATTTCCAATCCGGAATTACTTAACAGCTGTTTAATAAGGACACTTCCCATTTCACTGGAAGCACCTGTGACTAAAATTGAGTTGGTTGTTCCAGACGAAGGATATTTTATTAGTGGTGGCATAAAGGACTATGCAGGATTTTCTAAAAATAAACTCTCTTCTCATAAATCCCTAGATCTATGAAAACCTCCTACGACCTAACTTAATACGTTAAAATAACCGATAGTATCTTCAAGGCTTAACTTATTGAAACCCTTATAAGTAAAGATCTTTTCCTAAAGGAAACTTCTGAGTCTATAGAATTTAGGACGTCTTAAAAAAACCCATTGAAAAAATTGTAGGTAGTGTATAAATAAATCTTAATTCAGATAATTTTATAACAGCTGATCATCAAGGTGTAAGAAACAACTCATGGAATATCATACATTTTTATTTCCTCTTACGGTACTGATAACGGCTCTTTCTTGCCGGTTGCCATTCACAAATTTCCCTCTAGATGATGATTTTTCAATCTATACCTACCGCGCCCGGTTTGCCAAGATCGGCTTTAAATGGAAAAAAGACATCCAACTCATTGGAAACCCATTTTGGAAAATGCCGATTCTGGATTTTCTATACGGAGACCCTAAAGGAGGTGTTCAGCGTTTACGTCGACTCCAAACTGTATTTCACTTACTATCTTCAACCGCCATATATTATGCTACATGGACGTTTACACTAAACCCAACTGCAGCACTTATAGCAAGTTTGCTCTATGCGTTTTATGGGACCAGTCCTGATCTTATAGCAGGCTCTTTTAACTTTGAGCAGTTCTATCTGCCTTTTATTTTTACTGGGCTAATGTTTATAGAGTCCGGTCCGGAAAGTATTTTTTTTGCTGGTTTATGTTTTGGGCTCGCATCTCTCTTCAAAATTACTACCCTGATATATGTTCCCGCAATGATAATACCAGTGGCAATTATATATGGATCACAAGCTACTCTCATTATGGGACTGGGAGCAACAGTCCCTGCATTGTTGTCATGTATTATAGATTGGAAGCTCGGATACATGGATACTACCTCTAGGAATCAAAATAGCACTCGACTGGCTACCACTTTACGTCTTGTAAAAACAAAACAGATGTACTTCAGCATCTTGCGAGAAGTGTATACGATCGCCAAACAAACTCTTCCTGTCTGGGTCGCTGGCCTCCCGGCTCTGGTCATCGCCATTATTTCTAATAATCATCCATTTTTACTTGCCTTTGTCGTAGTAACAATAGCTATGATGATCGCTCAGCGAACCTTTTCTCGTTATCACTATCTACCATGGATTGCACTGCTCTGTGTCACATCCGGACTTGGAGCAGATTGGGCTTTAAACTCAAATCTTATTTCTTGGGTTTGGGGATCAATATTTATTTTTTCGCTCGCTTGGAATCTAGAGTCTCTCGCACCTTTTTACCTATTGCCACTCCAAGCCAGTACGCTTATACGCTATGAAAAATTCGACCAGTATCTTTATTTACCTTATCTTGGAAAACAGTTAAAGAGACTGCTGCGTCGAAGAAATCAGTCTGGCCAAAGAATTTATGTCTGGGGAACTTTTTCTCAAATCTATCACCTTACAGGTTCTCCTGCTTCTGACAATTATATACATTATTCTATCAGTCCCTGGGATCACCCTTCTCTTGAAGGTTTTTTTGATTCAATTATTGGAGGACTTTTAAAACACAAACCTATCTATCTTATCAAATCATTTCAAGATCTTAATATAGATACTCTTGAAAAGATTACTGGCCTTCGCTATCGTTTAATTAAAGTTGTTTTGGCGCGTTTTCCTGTTTACCGCCTTGATGCGATAACATCTATTCCAAACAACCCAATGTCTCTATCTTTCTTAGAAAAAATGCGCTTAATGAAATCCTTGACGGGTGAACAACGACATGCCCCCGGCATTAGTCGTGAGGACTTCTTACAAGGCAGAATAAGCAAAGCCAAGACTCAATGTAAAAAACTTTTAAAACTCAATCCTAAAGACGCAGATGGTTGGGATTATATGGGAGAGATTTATGCGTCACTTGATAAGGCTGATGAAGCTGCTTCTTGCTACCAAGAAGTTTTAAGAATTGCCCCTTATCGTCCTGACAATCGAATCTGGTTAGCAATACAACGAATTAAATTAAAACAGCTCGATGAAGCAAAAATATTAATCAAGGAAGAAATAAAGAAGTTTAAGTACAACTCTGAAAACTATTACCTGCTTGCTAAAATACATATTGAGCAGAAAGAATATAGACAAGCTACAAACGCCTTAGACCGCGTAATATCCCAGTTCCCAGAAAAAATTGATTGTTGGGAGTGGACAGTCGACGCGTTAGGAAAATTAAAAGATGCCTCTAGGTTAAAAAACTTATATAGAGATACCCAAAATATTGCATTGATGAGTGATCGTGAATGGGTGCGTACCCGCTTGGTGAAAGAATTGGCAAAAATTAAAAATCAACAACAACCAGAGCATGAAACAATAAATGAGTTCTTTAAAAATGACCCCGGGAATAGCCTTTTACACTATGCTCTAGCATCAGAATTAGAACGGGCAGGGCATTTAAATTCTGCAATTAAAAACTTTGAACAAGTAGCCTCTAATAGAAAAAGCTACCCTCACGTTCAAGCGAATGCCTGGTTTCGTCTAGCCCGCCTAATTTCCGATCATCGAAGAGAAAAGTATCTGGAAAATTGTCTAGCATTGACTTCTAATCATATTGGAGCTAAAAAATTACTTGCAGGAACTTAGAATATAAATTCATCGATGCTCAATTGGTTTAGAATTTTATCTAGTCTGCCGATAAAGTTATAGTGTTTATGTGCCATTTTAGAAATTAATTGGAAGAATTCTATTTTGAAAATTAGCGTTATTGTTCCAAACTGGAACGGAATAAAATTTGTCGGTATGTGCCTAGACTCCCTAGCTCGGTCCGATTTTGATAGTTATGAGGTAATCGTAGTCGATAATGGGTCAGTCGATGGATCCCGCCAAATGATCGAAGAGAATTATCCACAAGTCCACCTAATCAAAAATAAAAAAAATATGGGATTTGCGGTTGCTTGTAATCAGGGGATAAAGGCAGCAACCGGTACTTATATTAGCCTACTTAACAATGATATTGAGGTAGAGTCGACTTGGCTATCTAAGCTTTACGAAGGAATGGAGCGCCATCCAGAATGTGGTATGGGTACCACAAAAATGATGTTTCTCGACCAGCGCGATGTGTTCTACAATACGGGAGACTTATTCCATGCATGGTCAGCAGGGGGTGGTCGCGGTCAAGGAGAAAAAGACGTTGGCCAATATAATCAAGAGGATTACGTATTTGGTGCCTGCGCTGGCGCTGGTATTTATAGGCGAGATTTCTTTGAGCAAGTAGGAGTTTTTGATGAAGACTTCTTTATTTTTGCTGAAGATGTTGATATAAATATGCGTGGGCAGTTACAAGGATTTAAGTGCATTTACCTCCCCGAGGCGAAGGTTTATCATATAGGGACTGCCACTGTTGGACTCTACAGTGACCGTTATACTTACCTTTGTAAACGTAATGATATCTTCGTACTTATTCGAAATTATTCTTTAAGGATGTACTTTCGGCATCTGTGGACTATTTTAAAATATCAGTTCAATGATATTAAATATTTCACATACCGTGGGCAAGGAATTGTCTTATTTAAAAGTAAACTCGATGCATTAAAAATGCTTTTCCCAATGCTTCTACGCCGCTTCCGAATACAAAGTTCGCGTACTGTATCTGACAGTACAATTGATCCTCTAATTATCAAGCCCTGAGTATAATCATATTCGACTAATAGTATTTCGCCCTAAACTTAAAGAAAATAGTTTTGAGAAAGTACTTTCGACTTTTGGCCATCGGATTATAAGTCACTCCCTCCTGCACCTTCTAGTAAGCTTATATAGAGGTAAAATTTATTCTCTCTAAGAATATAATATTTAACAAAGATTTGCCTTTATGACTCTAAGCAAGAAGATTATCTAAGACTAACACTTATAAAGTTTAAAAAAACTATAATTATCTATCTTCCCTAAATACTACAAGCATAAATTAATTCACTTAAAACAACTTAATGCTTATCACCAATAGGTAATCCTTTTTCGATATGATTTGTTTTATAAATTCGATTATGATTAAATACAACAAAGATGTGTTTGGTTGTATTTGTGACTTTAGGTGTTTTCAACCTTCACAAACCTACCGTGTTCTATAAATAACCTGTATTCGAATCCATGCTATCTGTTGATTTTGAAAATTTATTTCGCTCAGATGATGAATCCCTTGAAGAGCTTTCTCCTCCTTCTGGATTTGCCTTTTCTCCTCAAGGACATTTTCTTATTGCTGATGATTTTAACCACCGGGTTCAAATTTACAATGGCGATAAACTATTAAAGAATTTTGGTGAAAAAGGTAAGAGCGATGGCCAATTTCATTACCCCAAGGGTATCACGGTAGATAAACATGGAAATATTTACGTGGCAGACAGTTGGAATCATAGAATTCAAAAATTTGATTCGCAAGGAAACCATCAACAAACTTTTGGATCATACGGAGAAGGAAAAGGCGAACTGAATGAGCCTTACGATATTATGGTCGAGAACTGTGGCCGTATATTGGTGGTAGAGCGTTATAACCATCGCCTTCAATGGTTTTCCTCAGAAGGAAAGTCTCTGGGATGGATTGGTCAACGTGGGACAGTTCTGGAAGAACATCTTGCCTATTTCTACGAAACCTCAGCTAACCTTTTTTCTTCGCCGGCATTTGAGTTTCCAACTTCAATAGGGAAGGATAGTCAAGGAAACTACTTCATAAGTGATAGTGGCAATCATCGAATCGTCAAATTTAATCAAAATTGGGAGCAAACTCTCACTTTTGGCCAGCGAGGAGAAGAAGATGGTGAGTTTCAGTACCCTCTTTGTGTCTCAATCGGAGATAATGACCTGCTCTACGTAACAGACTTAAATAATAATCGTATTCAAATATTTTCTCCGTTTGGCCAGTTCCTAAGTTCTATAGAACAAGCTGACAACTCTTCGCCTCTCAAGGCTCCTTGTCTAATAGCCGTAGGACCTGATAAAAAATTACAAGTAGGCCTAACTTTTAATCCACGCGTATTTTCTTTTTCAACACCTTCTGAGTCTTTGGAATCCTTGGTCGAAGAAAAAGTTCAATCGGATTCGGAAAATTCAGAGTGGTTAACGCTCCAAGGACAAATTGCGGAGCAATCGAAAGAGCCTTTAAGGGCAATCGAAAGTTATGCAGAAGCTATCCAACTTATACAGGCTCAAAAAAATCACCCAGATTCGGCAAAAAATTTTAACGCAAGTAGTCTTTTAAACATTAGTCGTATAGCTCTAAAGAGAGATAGCCCATTAAAAGATGAAACAACTCTTTTGAATGGGCTTGAAATATTTTCTAGGCAAATAACCCATTCGCAAAAAAGCGTTTTAGAAGCTTGTGAAGCCTGGGAGAAAGTAGCCCAGGAGCTCAGCCTCAAAGGATTTAAAAAACAACTAGAAATACTTGAAGACCGAGAAGACCCTCGTATTTTCAATCAAGAATTGTTCGAAATGGAAAAACAAGACAAAGTGCTATTTCGGAAAGTTCGCGCTCTCTCTTACCAGCACTGTAAGCTATCAGCTCAATTGGCAGAGTACATAAGCAACATAATTAGCGCACAAAAAACATCCAAAATAATTCAAGCAGGCTGCAGTGACCTGATTAAACGGTTGAAAGCATTAGGAGATATTTTTTCCTCTAAACTTGCAATCAAGGAAAAAAATGAAATGGCGTTAGTCGAAGCCTTTGCGGAATTACAAGAAGATAAGTCAAAGTGGGGTGTTTTTCTCACCAATTTTCACGCTAATAATCGAATAACTTCTCTGTTTGTACCCTTACTTTTCGAGCTTCGCTCCACACTTATCGCTTTTAAGTGTTGTGCTCAAAATTCGACTGATAGCCACCAGATGGGAGAAGCTTTGAGCCAAATTATCGAGGTACCTCCTAACAATCAAGTCATACCAAAAATTTTGCTTGGCATTCATGAAACCCGACCTACTCATACCATCATAGATACATTATGGAGAGACCTTATCGATATATGGATTGCTCACTGGGGAAAAAATAATGCGCCTTTGATAACAAAACTTAATCAAAATTACTTCTCTCCTGTACCCTTTGATGTAGAAGACTTAAATATTGATGAAATCGTCAACGTCTACAATATAGAAAATACCCAATTTAAAATTAAGTCTAATCAACTCGTTATAGGAAATAATGCCTACCCCACGGATTCTTTACCCGATGCTTTTGCGGAACAATTGTTTCAAGTTCTAGAATCACAAACTAATTATGATGCAAAAAATAAAGAATTAGAGGACCAACTAAGCGGTCTTTACGGTCAGTATGGAAGCTTGTGTCAGCAACTAAAGCATGTCAATCCACAGGATAAACGATCGCCTATTTCAATCAATAATAATATTTCTATTGTTAATTTTCAGATCAGCCTTCTCCGACGGATGATTTTGACTCTTGAGGTCAACGAAGACAACAATATTAATCGACTTATAATTGGCGCCGCCTTGCTTGCCAGTAATAAAAAAATGACTCAGGAGTCATCTGCGAAATCTTTTTATGAGAGTTTAGCAGCATACCATTCACAGGAAGAAATTCAGGTCAATCGTATCGCAAAAGAAATAAAAAATTTAAACTTTCGCTTACCTAACTTAAAGAATCAAGAATCAAACCTAAATCTTGAACAAAATATAGAACACCTTGACCTCTCTATAAAATTAGAGAATGAAAAGGAAGAAATAAAGAATAACCTCGAAAATTTAAAATTCAATTTCATCCGCCGCTCTAGAATATGCAATAGACTAAGTCGTCTTTTCGACTTTCTTCGCCAAACTAGTGCATGCAATAAAAAAAGATCTGTTTTTGAACTAGTGCCAACTCTTACTCAATCCCTTACTCCTATGGGCCCTGCTATAGGAACTCTTGCGCAACCTATGGGGTTAGCTTTTGATACTAGAGGAAACTTGTTTTGCGTAGACCAAGAAAACCATCATGTAAGTCGGATATCCCAATCCGGGATATGTCTGGCCCGATTTGGCGGGTGGGGTAATGGTCCCGGTAAATTCCAATATCCTGTCAGCGTGCAACTAGATCGACATGACAATGTGTATGTTGTTGACATGAATAACCAACGAGTTCAAAAATTCTCGCCAGATGGAGGTCTTATTTTGACATTTGGTGACTGTGAAAAAGAAGGACAACGTTTAGGCAATGTTTTTTCAGCCTCTATTGATAATGAAGACAATCTTTGGGTATCCGACACTGTTCACCACCGAATTCAAGTTTATGATCCAAATGGCAAGCTTATAAGTTCAGTTACCCCAAAAGATTTGAAGCATCCTATAGGCATCTGTTGTCTCAAAAATGAAGAATATCTTGTTGCCGATCAGTCAGAAGACCTCGTTAAACATTACGATTTACAAGGAAATTTATTAGCAAGTCTCAAGAAAAAAGATACAACGTTTGGAGATCTATATATTATGACTTTTTCTAACACCCATGGAATCTTTGCCTCTGATCACTGGAGCAGTCGCATTCTTCATTTAGATTCCTCCTTAAATGTTCAAGGAGTTTATGGAAATTCTGGAAGACGCGTTGGGCAATTTAACCGGATAGGTTGGATGGACACATACAATGACCTCCTTGCAGTCGCAGATATGTGCAACAATCGTATTCAATTTTTTGATGCCAAGAAAACGCTTTCCTCTTAAATTACTTTTTTCTCACTCAAAGTTTTTAATTGGGTAAGAAACGAATTTTGTACGATCTAAATTATTTTTTTCTATCATTTGATCAAACCCACCTTTGGAGAAATTATCTTCAAACACTGCACCATCATCTTTTTCTAATTTATCTACACGGTAGGTTTTAGCCATATCTAAAAAAGAAAACGGTACTAATAAAGGAAATATTTTTGCGGCATGAATAAAATCACTCATACCCCAAGTCTCTATTCTGTTTGTTGCAAGAAGAACCGTTGCTACACTGTCATAGTCTTCAAAACAATAGATCTTATTAAATTGGCCAGAGAATGTTTTCCAGTCATTTGGCTTTAGTAGGTTACTTTTCCCATACAAATTAGATGCAACCACCCCTCTTGCAGAAAGAACTCGATTCACATCTTCGTAAAACTGAATAGTTTTGAGATGAAATGGGATTGATCCACTTTTAAAAGCATCGAGGTAAATTAAATCGTAATTTTTTCTACCCGACATTTTTCTAATAAATTGACGTCCGTCATCATTATAGATTTTATAATTAGGTGTCTCCTTTAAATAAAAAAATTTTTTAGAAACATCTATGACCTTCTGATCTATTTCAACTACGTCTAATATAGCCTGTGGGTATAAACGCGATAAAAAATTACTCACAGTGGAACCTCCAAGGCCGATCATCAGTATGCTCGCTGGTGCAGGTTTTAATAGGAGCGCACAGGCCAGCATTTTTGTGTAAACTAAAATAAGAGCATCTAATTTATTAATGTCAATCCGACTTTGCAGAAAAAAATCGCTCTTTTTTCGAAACCACATTTCACGTTTGGAGCCCTTCTGCATGACATAAATGTCGTTATATTCACTTTTTGCTCGAGCTAGGATTTTAGTCCCTGAGTTATTTTTTTTTTGGCCGAAAATATCCATAATTTGTTAACAAATAGCCTATAAATACCGAAAAATTAAGAGAAGGGTTGCAGTATCTTCTTAATTTCTCAAAGTTAGGGGCTATTTGGCAAATATTTTTAGAGTCTGCTATTTTGACTCACCATAATCTGTGATAATATTCTACATATAAGCGAGCCACTAAGACCTTAGACTAAGGATTTTGATTTAAAAAACAACTTATTATTAAGCAAAATAATATTCTTTCAAAAATTCTCGCATAAGGAGTTTTCTACAATGTCCACAAAGGGCTTAAAACATAAGGTTGGTTTGGAACACCACGGAATTAGAAACGCGAAAGAAATTTTCTGGAATCTGACAACCCCAGCCTTGTATGAACATATCAGTCGTAACGGAGAAGGGCAACTTTCACACTTAGGCCCGGTAGTAGTTTCTACAGGCCAACATACTGGCCGTGCCCCTAACGATAAGTTCATTGTTAAAGAGCCTACAAGTCAAGACGATATTTGGTGGGGCAAGGTAAACAAACCCTTCGGTGTTGAACAGTTTGATGCATTGTACGGCCGCATACTAGCTTATTTACAAAATAAAAGTCTATACGTTCAGGATTGCTGCGCTGGAGCAGATCAGGAGAAACAACTTCATATACGCGTTATTACTGAAACAGCCTGGCATAATCTTTTTGCAAGAAATATGTTTATCCAAATAAAAGACCTAGATAACTTGGCTAATCATGTTCCAGAATTCACAATACTTCATGTTCCAAGCTTTAAAGCTGTGCCATCGATTGATGGTACAAATTCGGAGGTATTTGTTGTCGTGGATTACTCTAAGCAATTGGTTTTGATCGGAGGCACATACTACGCTGGGGAAATAAAAAAATCTGTGTTTTCTGTTCTCAACTATCTTTTGCCCAAAAAACATTCAGTGCTCTCAATGCATTGTTCCGCAAATATCGGCTCTGATGGAGATTCTGCAGTATTTTTTGGCCTTTCAGGCACAGGAAAAACTACCCTTTCCGCTGATCCCAATCGTGATTTGATCGGCGATGATGAGCATGGATGGAGTGATAAAGGCGTTTTTAATTTTGAAGGCGGATGCTATGCGAAGGTCATTCGTCTTTCTAAAGAAGCAGAACCAGAAATTCACCAATGTACTCGGCAATTTGGAACTATTCTTGAAAATGTAGTTATGGATCCAATTACACGTAGACTCAATCTAGATGATGCAAGTCTCACTGAAAACACGCGGGCAAGTTATCCGATTACACATATTAAAAATGCCGTTCCCAATGGAATGGGTGCTAATCCAAAACAAGTGATCATGCTTACATGCGATGCTTATGGTGTGATGCCCCCTGTGGCTAAAATGACTCCTGAACAAGCCATGTACCACTTTATATCTGGATACACTGCAAAAGTAGCAGGGACAGAAAAAGGGTTAAGCAGAGAACCCACTGCCGTATTCAGCACGTGTTTCGGTGCACCATTTATGACTCTACACCCTTCAGTTTATGCCAATATGCTGGGCGAACGGATTGCTAAACATAAAGTTGACTGTT
>Ga0066606_10000939_pt1 | contig 18237 bp, 16 predicted proteins | sample SaaInlV_DNA_100m_FD_60386 | JGI IMG/M metagenome (GOLD analysis project Ga0066606, IMG submission 60386) | Marine microbial communities from expanding oxygen minimum zones in the Saanich Inlet - SI075_LV_DNA_100m | ecosystem: Environmental > Aquatic > Marine > Unclassified | place: British... | reverse complement strand
AATTTGCCCGCAGTGAAGTACCGATCTGTTTAGTACCAGATTAAAGAAACCGAGGAAGCCGGCGACGACATTTTTGCCCTTTAGCAATCGCTTGACTTCACCGGTCAATCCTATGACAGTCGTGCCATAAAAATATCTAATCGTTCAGATTAAACCCGGTTAAGTTGCGCAGGAAACAGATGTGAATACTGTGAATTGGGATTTTGAAACAGACCTCCTTGTCATAGGCTCGGGCTCTGCCGGTTTGACAGCTGCTGTCGTTGGCGAGCATGAAGGTCTGGATGTGATCGTGCTTGAAAAAGAAGCGTTCTATGGTGGCACAACGGCGCTATCTGGCGGTGTCGCGTGGGTGCCGAATAATTCGCTGATGGCGAAGGCGGGCATTGATGACAATCCAGCCGATGCGCTGACTTATTTGAAGCACAATATTGGCCAGAGAGTAGCAGAGAGCAAACTGCAGACCTTTGTCGACCGTGCGCCTGAAATGGCTGACTATCTGATCGCTAACAGCGAGTTGGAGTTCAATCTGGTTCATGGTTTTCCCGATTACCGTCCTGAAACGCCGGGCGGCTCTAAGGGCGGTCGATCGATAGATCCTAAGGTGGTTTCGGGTCGACGGCTTAACGACTATGACAAATTGCGAAAGTCGAACCTTGCGGTGCCGGGTGGTGTTGTAGGGTCCGTCACTGAGCTGCGACGGCTGGCATTCTTTCGTGCCAATCCGCTGGGGCTGCTGCAGGTCTGGAAATTCTTCCCGCGTAATCTTTGGAACAAGCTAGCCCGGCGAGAGCACCTCTCTAGTGGCCGGGCGCTCATTGCTCGATTGCGCCTTACGCTGCAGAAAAAAGAGGTGCCGTTATGGCTTGAAACACCGCTGGAAGCGATAGTAGTAGAGGGTGGCGCTGTGATGGGTGTTCGTGCGACGAAAGATGGTGCCAGTGTCAACATACGAGCAAGGAAAGGTGTGGTGATGGCGGCGGGTGGATTTGAGCGCAACCCTGCCATGCGAAAACAGTTCTTTGGCGACAAGGGTGGAAGCGACTGGAATACAGGCAGCTTCACCTCTGGTTCGCCCGGTAGTACAGGAGACGGCATCAATGCAGGCGCTCAAATCGGTGCAGCGACAGATTTGATGGATGACATGTGGTGGATGCCATCTGTCCTGCCGCCAGACGGCGCGCCGGTGATTATAGTGTTTGAACGTGGTCTGCCACACATGATGATCGTCAACTCACGCGGCCAGCGTTTTGCCAATGAAGCCAGACCTTACAATGAGCTGGGTCGGCTTATCTATGAGGATACTGCGCCACCTGCCTATATTATTTTCGATCAGGAGTTTCGTAACAGGTATGCGATTGGTGGCATGTTGCCAGGCATTACGCCGGAGCGCTATATTGAAAACGGTTATGTAAAGCGAGCCGAGACGTTGGATGCGCTGGCTGAGCTAACCGGCATAGATGCCGCCGGGCTCAGCCAAACGGTCTCCCGTTTCAATGAAATGGCCATTGCCGGCAAGGATGAAGATTTTCAAAAGGGCGAAAGTGCATTTGATCTCTATGCCGGTGACCCTGGTCACAAGCCCAATGCCTGCCTGGGGCCCGTTGCAAAGCCGCCTTTTTATGCCATGGAAGTGAAGGCAGGTGACCTGGGCACAAAAGGTGGGTTGCTAACCAACGAACACGCGCAGGTGGTCCGAGAGGATGGCACGGCAGTACCTGGTCTCTATGCAGCAGGCAACAGCTCAGCATCGGTGATGGGTAACTATTATCCTGGCGCCGGTGGGACGATTGGCGCCGCCATGACCTACGCCTATATTGCAGCGATGGATGCTAAATATCGATGAGCCCGGTGTACCTAAACGATAGGTTATTAAGCGAAGAGAACTGCCCCTGATAGTTGATCACGACATCAACACTTCGTTAGCCAGCCCCTTTGGGGCGTAATTGCGGGCAGGTCGAGTGGCGCAGCGGGTCGCCAGCGTTGAGACTTAAACCCAGACCAGGTCGCTGTGGTGCCGTAGGCATTGAGCGTGGGCGATGTGCGTACACGACATCATCGCCATAGCACCTTACTGTTAGCGTCCGTCGGCGAGAATTGTCCCCCGTGGGGCCGCCGCCATGAAGTGCACCTGGATGTAACAGAACTACGTCTCCCGGTTCGATAGTCCAGGAAACGATATCCCATTTGGCTCGCTCGGACTCTATATCGGGTAGCTGAGGCATTTCACCACCGAAGTAAGGGTGTCGCATGTCGTCGTTGACAATACTCGGCAGAAAACCGTCATAGACAGTGTTGAGATGGGAGCCGCGCACAAATTCCAGGCACTCTTGTTTCGGTAACGGATCGAGATTGATCCACATTGAAGCAAACTGACGACCCTGAATAGGCCAATAGGGTAGGTCTTGATGCCAGGGCGTCGGGCCACAGTTACCCCCCTCTTTAATAAAAAACTCATCTAAAAAGTACCAGATATTTTCCGATTCAATGAGCGAGCCGATGATGTCTGCAATCGGGGACTCGGCCAGTAATTGCCTGATTTCAGGCACGTTTGGATAGTTATGGACTGACTCCAGAAACTCTTCAGGCGTGCCCTGAAAGAAGCGCGCCATGGTTTCTGGTGTAAGCATCACTCGCTGGTAGGCCATGTCGATCAGCTGCAGCCATTCCGGGTGCAGAGCCTGCTTGATCAATACTACGCCATCTTCAGCGAACGTCTGCCGGGCCTCGGGAGTGATCAGGCGTTGCCAGTCGATTTCCTGGTCGGGCGTGATCTGTTGTTCACCAGGGGCCAGCCGGTAATAACCTAAAGGATCAATAGTGCCCATGATATTTTCTCACTGACGGCATTCGAATGACAAGGTCATAGAGTAGCAACGCCTTCCAGCATATGCATTATAAACCCCACGTCATTCCCGTACTCGTACTCGGTGACTACCCCGAGGTATCAATGAGCCACGATCCAGAGAACTTACTCCGACCCCCGTTGTTTGTTTATCCTTAGGAGTAGTAAGGTAATGGCTATGCAACATCAATCTGGCTATGACGTAAAAGTGGTATGACGGTTAAGGAAAATGTGACACAGGTCGCGCTCTCATCCGAATCACACATTGAGTGTCCCTACACAACTTATAAGTCGCTGCACGGTAGCGGCCAGGTTGGATTCGACCCGGAGATTGGGTTGGCGGTGGTGGGCTACGATGACCTGGTCTCTATGTCTAAAAATACGGCGGGGTTCTCATCGTCTATTTCGATCGATGACCAGGGTCCCCGACATATGGGGGTCGGTGAGGAGCCTGTTCAGGACGATGTGGAGGAGATCTTCCAGGACGCGCATCCGATGGTGAATGCACTTTTCACGGCAGACCCGCCCGTGCACACGCGCCACCGTAAACTGCTGAGCAAAGCGCTTAATCCGCGCCGAGTCCGCGCTCTGGAACCACACATTCGTGAAATTGCAGACGATCTTATCGACAAATTTGTAGCCAACGGAAAGGTTGACCTGTTACCTGAATTTTCGGTACCACTACCTGTCACCGTTATTGCAGACGTTCTAGGCGTTGATCGGGCTGACCTGTGGAGGTTTAAGGATTGGGGGGACCTGATGATCTCGGGCAACATCGACCTGCTGAACCATGAGCAGCGGCGGCGCGTGGCCAGTGCCGTTGTGGAGTTGCATCAATACTTTGTTCCGCGTATTGAAGCCCGCCGGGGCAACCCTGCGGATGACCTGCTGAGTGAAATGGTCAATGCCCGTGAAGAAGGTGAGGTGCCTTTAAGAACTGAAGAACTTCTGCCTATTATTGATCAGGTGCTGTTGGCTGGGCACGAAACCACAACAAATCTTGTCGGCAATGGCGTGCTGGTACTGCTTAATAATCCAGTATTAGCGAATCGCTTGCGTGACGACCTGAGCGCTATTGATCGCTTCGTTGAGGAAGTGTTGCGCTGGGATCCACCAATACAGTGCACCTACCGGCGGGCAACGGAAGATTGTCATGTGTCAGGTGCAGAAGTTAAAAAGGGTGATCTGGTGCTGCCGGTATGGGGCGCCGCGGGATACGATCCGGCCGTTTTTGCTTCACCGACAGAATTCGACATTGATCGACCCAACGTAAGCAAACATATGGGTTTCGGGCACGGCCCGCACTTTTGTGCGGGTGCCGAATTGGCAAGACTTGAGGCTCGAATTGCCTTCGAGGTCTTACTCACCCGGTTGCCGAACCTCACACTTGATGAAGCTAACAGCGATCTTTCTCGGCTGCCTAGCTTTGCATCGCATGGTTACGAACGCATTTGTTTGATGTTCGATGTCGCGTAACTGGCAAGAACGTAAAACTGACACGAAATCGGAGTGATGATGCGCACTAGCCTATTGATTGCCAACTTAACGCTGCTATTTTTCATAGAGCCTGTCGCTGCTCTGGATGCTCAGACGTTGTTCAGTCAGCAATGCTCTCAGTGTCACGGCGCAACCCTGGGAGGTAGCGCCCACGGTACGGCGCTTAAAGGGCAGATTTTCCAGGACACGTGGGCTACCCAAAAGTGGCAGGCGCTCGCCAGCCTTTCCAGCACGACGATGCCCCCCGGAGAACCGGACAGGCTTAGTACCGCAGAGCATGCGGCGGTGGCCAAGTTCATCTTCACCAGTAACGGGCTGCCTGTTGATGCCGAGGCCCAACAAGACGAATCTCAAGAGACAACTGGAAGCGACTCATGGGACGGTGCGGCAGGTGTTGCGGAGATAGCTCGGTCTCGAAGCAATTTCAAAAATAGCGTAGTCAACGGTTTTAAACCAGTAGCCCAGGCTGAGCTGAACAACCCAGACGCTGATGATTGGTTGAGTTGGCGTCGTACCCTGGATGGGCAAGCGGAGTCCCCACTAAAGCAGGTCAACAAAGGCAACGTTAAGAATCTAGGTTTAGCCTGGGCTCTGGCGATGCAGGAAGGTAGTGCGCAGATCACACCGATTGTTCGCGGTGGCGTGATGTTTTTGGTTCAACCTGGTTTGGTTGTGCAGGCGCTGAAAGCCGATACGGGTGATCTTATCTGGCAATACAAGTATCCGTTCCCTGCGGCATCTCAAACCCTGGGCGGTCCGATGCGTAACTTCGCCCTGTTCAAGGATTCGCTCTATATCTCCACCTATGACGCCGCGCTTATTGCGTTGGATGCAACGACCGGCACGTTGAAATGGCGCGCAGTCAAAGCTGATTATCGCGAGGGTTACACCCACAGTGCTGGCCCGATCATTGGCAACGGTATCGTGCTGAGTGGAATTAACGGCTGCGAGCGCTATAAGGCTGATGGATGCTTCATTACGGGTCATGATGCAGATACTGGTGAGGAGCTGTGGCGTACCTCAACAATTGCCGCTGCCGCGGCGGGGACGAAGGGGGACACCTGGGGAGGATTACCCAAAGAATTTCGCGCCGGAGGAGATACATGGATAGCCGGGAGCTACGATGTCGCGCTTGACCTCTTTTTTATCGGCACATCACAGGCCAAGCCCTGGGTAGCGGCAAGTCGTGGCATGAATGTTGAAAACTCTGCGCTTTACACTAATTCGACCTTGGCTATCCGACCAAAAACCGGCGAGATTGTCTGGTATTACCAGCATATACCCGGTGAGACCATAGACATGGAGGTCGGTTTCGAACGAGTGTTGGCGACCATCGACGATGAACGTTATGTGTTTACCGTGGGAAAGGATGGTGTGCTTTGGCAGCTCTCTGCGAAAGATGGCCAATATGTGGCACACATGGAAACAATGCCCCAGGATATCTTTGAGCATATCGATCCAGACAACGGGCGGGTGACCTACAGACAGGACATTCGTGAGGCAGGAATTGGTGATACCTTCAAAGTGTGCCCGGGCATTTATGGTGGTCACAATTGGCAATCGATGGCGTACGTCAGTCAGTTGGAACGTTTGATACTTCCTTTACATCAGCTCTGCGGCGAGATGACAGGGCGCCAGGTGGAAAGGGAGGTTGGCGAGGGCGGCTTTGGCGGCGACTCGAAAACATTGCCGATGCCGGGTGCTGATGGTCAACTGGGTAAGCTGCTGGCGATCAACCTTCAGGACCGTTCGGTGGCGTGGAGCCATGAGCAAGTGGCGATGTTTATGACCGGTGTACTTACAACTGCAAGTGGCATCGCGTTCGTAGGCGACCTGGATCGTTACTTCAAAGCCTTTGATGTCGATTCAGGTGAAGTGATATGGCAAACCCGGCTGGCGGCACCAACTCATGGATATCCAATCAGCTATGCTGTCGATGGGCGTCAGTATATTGCGGTGCCAACAGGCATGGGTGTGTTTCGGGCGATGACGGCAATGATGAGTCCGCAAATTTATCAACCTGCGAACGGTCAGGCGCTGTATGTGTTTTCGCTTAATGACCATTGATACCGACCAGAAAGGTGCAGGCGAGCATCAATGGGTCGAGGGGCAAGTAGATAGCGGAGGAGTAGGTAAGAAACCTGGTTAATCCTTCTTATGCCCGGACGAACGGGTTCTTAACGGGCTTGAGCATTATCCTGAAGCACTGAACTTCATGTTCACCGGCGGCAGCCACAGTAACCTGTTGGTGCACCTTAGGGTTTTTGCTGTTGCCAGTAAGCCTCAAACCGTTCTTCTAAAATCCCACATGCTTGTGTTTGATCTGCTGTCGACACCGGCGTGTCGAGTGACAGAAAGAGTCGCGAGGCTTTCTTATAGTGTTGAAACTGTGAAATTCTAGAGGCAAGGTCGGCTCGTTTGCTGTCAACCTTTGAAGAATTGGTTTTGGTAGACAAGGGCTCCAGACAAGCGGGGCTAAAGGGCTCGTCCAGAAAGTTCAACAGTTCATGCATAAGAGGCTCTGGTTCATGTTCAATTCGGTCGAACCGAAGTCTGAAGACCCGCTCAGGCCCCAACGCTTTCTCGGCAAGCCAGGCATCCTCGGTGTGATGCATCCAGGTAGCGAGGCCTTCTTTTAGGGGCTCCGGTCTCGCGCCAACCGCATCGAAATTTTCCAGTGAAAGAGCAACATCGTCGGGCTGACGTAAGTTGTGTATGAACTTTGCCTGTGGGAAAACCTGAGCGAGTGCCCAGGCGTAGTGGGTGTTTAGTGGCGTGCTGTCGACCCATCGACGTTTTGGTTCATCGGCTGATCGTCTGACCTGAAAAGGTGAATTTGGGTTTGCAGGATTAATGGTAATACCCTTTTCCCTATAGTCACCGTAAAGGCTCTGGCAACGTTTCTCATACACGTCGTCTACAATAGCGTTGATGCTAGATGCGACGTGCGCCAGAAATTCCTTCAGCGGATAATCGATGTTCGATAGATGTGAAAAGCGACCTCTCTCGGATCCTCGGTTAAATGCCGCAAAAGCGCCGGTGATGTAATCAACGATCCAGGCTGTCTCTGGCATGACTTGAATGTTTGGGTGCTGACCGATAGCCCAGTTCATGACAGAGGTCCCCGAGCGCGGTGCGCCGATGGTGAAGATCGGTTCCACAGGCATCTGCTCGATCATCTAAATGGTAATCCGTTCTCAATAAGAGGCATCATCTTACTAAATTGATATTGAAGTTCGACCATTGATTCCTTCGGCGAGAATTTTTTTGTCGCTTGATGTAAAGTCACGCCTTTCTGTTCATCTGCGATCAACATGTCCCTTAGGGTTTATACAGGATTACCGGCTTCTGGTAAGACCAGCGCGATTATTACTGAAATGGAAAGCCGAGAAAATGCTGGAGGAAAGGTGTTGCTTATTCTTTCTTCTGAGCACGAAGCATTAACCCTGCGCCCTAACGTTAAACCACAAGGGTTGATGGGATGCAGGGACCCAGATAAAAGCCATCAGATCGACGAAGTGATTGATTCTCATGAGGCGGCAAAGCTTTTAGCAGCGCAGGAGCCGGGTACTCTGGTTGTGTTTGATGAGGCGCAGTACTTCCAGCCAGACCTCGTTCATGGCTGGCACCAAGCCGCGGAAAGAGGTGTCGATATCCTTGTTGGAACGCCCTCAAAGGATCAATTGACCAGACTTGATGGGATACCCCACGAATTGGTGGACATGAAGGTCGCTTGTACTTGCGGCGCTGAAAAATCAACTCATGTTGTCTATAAAGATGACCTGATTTATCCCACACACTTTTGTCACCGTTGCTATGAGGAACATATGACTCTTGAAGTTGATCGACTGCTGGAAGTCGTCAAAGAATCCGAACCATTCCCGGGTGATCTCCATACCTACCAACCATTTTTTGACATTGAAATGAATGGATGGGGTCTTGTTCGTAAGGACTGTATGGCCAGATTGAATATTATTCTGGATGCAGTGTCCCGCTGTGGCGCCGTTAGTCAAAAGCTCGATGCCGCTGTCGAGCAGCCTTCTTTCGTCGACCTAGGGTGCTGCTCAGGATTTTTTGCCGATGGCATGACAACAAAGGGGTTTCTTGCCGCTGGCGTTGATGTCAGTGAGGATTTTATTAAGTGGGCTTCGCAGTTGGCCGTTATCAAGGGCCAAGCCGTAACTTACACGCAGCAGGACTTGCTGGAGCATTTAACGACCTCTACAAAACACTACGATGTGATATCGACCTTTGCTACGGTCCAATGGGTCATGGCTCAGAAAGGCTATGAGGCCGGCATTCGCTGTTTTGATGAAATATTCGACAAGGCGGATTCAATTTGCGTTATTGAGATGGGTTACACGAGCGAACCTATTTACAACGATAAGATTACAGATCGCCCCTCAGAGATTGACCGGGATTGGGTGCATAAGTTGATGGAGGGTTCTGGCAAGTTTGACACGATTGAGCTGCACCCCTCTGGAGAAAATGGAATCTGGCGGGATATATTTGTTGGTTTCAGTGCTCCTCCCACTTCCGCGCGTGAATTTGATGATTTCCCCGTTGGGTCTGCGCGTCAGACATCGAATGCGCATGGCTACTGGAACGACACCTGGGCGGGTAAAAAGCTTGATGTGGGCCTGCAGGCTGAGAAGTCCTGCGGGAATCTCCGGTTGGAAGGCTGGCGTCCTGACGATTCAGTACAATCAACCATTACGGTCAGTATTTCAGCGCAGGTCATTGGAACGGCTGAGGTTGGCGCAGGTGTATTCAACATCGAGCTGCCAGCGAGCCTCTCGAAGGGTGATTTCTTTGATCTAACGATCACCAGCAGCGCTTCTTTCAGTCCGGAAGACGACGAAAGGCAACTGTCCTACATTATCCGTGAACTTGGTTTTAGCTAATCCCGAAGGTTCATCGCGATTTTTTTGAGCTGTGCCTCGACATGCCAACCATCCAATATTGACCTGGCCCCTCTGACACATGCGAAGAAGAGGTTACCCTGGGGTCGATAGACCCCATTTTCCATCCGCCGGGAGCGACATTTCGTTCAGTGCTTTGCGTTCAGTGCTTTGATTGTGGGCTGGATGCCGTGTAAGCGGGTCATCTTATTTGCTTCGATATTCCTGGCGTGATGGTCGTTTCAGATGGGGTTTATGTTGGCTCGCGCAATACCGTTGAACGATGCGTTCCAGGCAGCGGAATAGCAGTTGACGTTACTGAACACAACTTGTTGGCCAGTGGTCAGCCCTGACTCATGGGAGAAGTCAGTATGATAGGGCACTATAAAATTACCGATCCGGTCGCCTTCAAAGCAGGAAGGACCAAAGAATTGCACTCGTTGAGCTTTTCTGGGCCGCGACTCGATGGGTACTATAAGCTTCACATCGGACCATCGTAGATGACCGTGCCGGGATAAATTCACGGTGTAATTGATAGTATCACTGGACTGCATCTGATTGACCACGGTGCAGACCGCGAAGCCAGTGTCTCTGGAATACCAGTGACCCGGCTCCATTAAAATAGAACACGGTAATGGGAATGCCTTGCGGGCCTGAGTCAGTAGAGCACCTATTTCTTCAGGTGTTAACTCGCTCCATCCTCCTCCCAGGTTGATAAATGCGGGTTCCAACGGCAGTTCTCTGGCTAATGATTCCAAGCCTTTTATCATCGACCGGAACGTCGTTATCTGGTTTACCTCACTACCATGATGCACATGAAAACCAGCAGGTGGGGTTGCAATCACCTTTGGTTGTTTAAGCGCCTGGCCAACTTGTCGGGGGGAGAAGCCAAAGCGCGTTCGTTTATAATAGGCAGGATCAGTGTCTTCTATTAGATGGGTTGACTGCACTCTAAGCATATAAGGAATACCAGGCTGCTGGCTAAAATAGCGATCCAATTGTGCGAAGCTGTCAAGTACTACTACCGCCGCATTTCCCTTAGATACAAAACTGCTGATATCAAAGTCCATTTCGGGGGAGACGATGGAAACAAGCTTGTCGTCCAGGTTATTGGGCAGGCATGCATACTCGGCTGGGTTAGAGATATCAAAGCCGCCGAGTTTACGCTGAGCAGCGTCAAGACAACGGTTGTCCGGGAAGCTTTTCACCGCCAGCAGCGGAGTAACTTCCAGCGGGCGAGCGACTTCAGCAAGCTGGCCCATGCGTTGTTCAACCATTTGCATGTCAAAATACAGCGAAGGTCCGTTATCGGAATTTGCCCTGAATCGATCCAGGACAGGATGTTGAAACCCTTTGCCCGCCTTGAAGGCGCCGGCTGCTTCTTTAATGTTAGCCATAACCGGCAATCCACCAGGTTTGGTGCGACTAATCTCGGCAAAGATCAAAATTGAAACTGCTTGATATGAGTCAACATTGATACATTTAAACTGTTAATGGTAACGATTTCCCTATGCAATAAAAGCCGGTTTTCAACCTAAATAAAGATGGCCAAATAATTGTTTTAGCATCCTCGCATCTCATAAATCGGTACGTTAGCATAATGCGAAAATGCTGACATGCCATCTTCGCGTATTCGGGATCCTGGAAAAAGAGATGACAGGGCTTGACTCCAAAAGCTGGTTGGCTGGCCGTGTCACCGCTAGCACGTTGCACGCTTGGGCTCGCTGGCGGGGTTTAGGATAGATGCCTTTAGCTGATATCCTGCCTGGCTATGGTAGATACCTCGTCAATAAAACAGGATCCAACGATAGGGTCGGCGCTATGCCAGTCTTGCGGTCTGTGTTGCACAGGCGTCGCCTGTAGTGTCACAGTTGTTTCCCCGTCGCAGGACAAGGCATTTTCTGATCTTTTCGCCGACAGTATTATCGTCAGCGATGACCATGGGGATAACAGCCAAAAAACGTGGATAAACCAGCCTTGCCCGGCCTTTGCTGGCAATTGCAGTGTGTACGAATCTCGACCTGTAGATTGCAGAACCTTCCGATGTGCCTTGCTGGAAAAACTCCTGGCCGGTGCCGTCGATCCTGAATCTGCCAAATCGATTGTGGATTCGATACTTAGCGCCCTGGACAAGTTGGCCGCGCAATACAACGCAGAGTACAAGCAATTTTTATCTCGAGATGAAATTTTCCCAGTGCTGAAAAGACTTCACCGGGATGCAGTTGATAAAGCTTCACAAACGGCATTTTGGGAAGCCTACCCGGAATACCTTTCAGTGCGCTACCTGATAGAGAAGCATTTCGATAAGTGAGGCAACTTCCAACATGGGGTGGGTGGGCAAGGTAAACTAACTCGCTGGAGGCCGCCGTTACTTCCTTCGAACTGGGAGCAACTGATCTTGAAGACCCACTGATCTTGAAGACCCACTAGGGGGACTGCATGGCGAGAGCAGCGAACATTGGTGATAACCTTCGGCCCAAAAGTAAAAGAGCAGGAAATATGTGGCGGGATATAGGGACAGACGAAGCCTGTCCCTATAAGTTTCTATTTCAGAATATAGACTTCAACCGCAAGAGTACTTTTCGCGGCATCAAAGGTGATAACGTCTAGATTTTGAGTACCGTCATCGATTTGAACGACATTTCTCATGATCACTTTAGAGCCTTCAAGATACCAGTGACCTGCAAAAACCCCAGCGGCAATTCCTTCAGCCGTTGCGCCCCTGCCTTGGCCTGTTACTGATCCGCCTTTTCGATCGCTGTTATGAGCTAAGTTGTATGTTAAATATACTTTTCCATAGGCTCCCATGTCCCCCGTCGCTGTAATGACGGTTTGGTCTTGGCCAAGGTTGACCGAGGTAATCGTCATCGAAGTGTCCGGCTGACGTTTGGACAACGTCATGCCGTTTTCATGGTGTCCGGCTTGGGTTATTTGTGCCGCGAACAGCATGGTAATAAGAATTAGAACTCTCTTCATCTGTTAAAGCCTCCGAAAACACTAGGTCGTTTGATATGTCTGGGTTTTTAATTGTCGATACAGTCTAACATACATTAACTGCCTGGGATCTGTTTTGGCTAGTGGGTCACAAATAGGAAAATAGCTTCAAGTCCTATGTGAACTCCTGCTCCTGCCAGGTCGACATAACGCGAAGCCTTTAAACCGCGCTATCTGGTATTCACAGCGACACTAGTTTCGAAAAAGTTGAAATATATCAATAGGAAGTGGGTGAGCACCCTGAGCAGTAACGATATTAGCATCATGAAGGTTTACCCTGTGAGGCAACCATTTGACCCGGTTTTTCGCGTCCTAAATATTCTCTAAGACGGTGTCCTTGATAGATGTTATTCAGCTCGACATGCGGTCAGTGGGTCGGTTAACTTGTGGGTTGCAAGAAGCGGGTAACCGTTGAAGGCAATGAACCTGTTAGAGCACTCAGGCAGAGAATAAAAGTAACAATTTTAAGGCGACTATGAGCACAGAAAACAAGAGTATTGGTGATTCTCCATTGACAGCACTGGTCGAATATCAAGTTCGCACAGAAACAACGACCGTCGACGAGTGGCTGGATGTTTGGCAGAAAAGAGGTCAGGACGCACTGGTGGGTGAACCTGGTACCAGTGCCTACGAAGCTGCCCGCTCGCAGCAGGATGAAAGCCATGTGCTTGTCTTTGAACGCTATGCACAGGGTCAGTCCAGTCTTGATGCACATGTTGCACGTCCGGCCCACGCGACCCTGATGGAAACCATGGGCGAGCGTCGTATGACAAGGCGTCGCGTGATGAGTAACCAGTTCGTCGATATTGAAGGCTATGGCTGGTGGGACAGAGCGCAATCGGACGAGCCCATGAGTGACGCAGGCATCACGATTACGTTAATTGGTATACGCTTTACTGATGCTGCCATGAAGCGCCGCTATATCGAAGTAACGGGCGAGCATGCTGACTATTGTAGGGATGCTGAACCTGGCACGCTGATCTACAGTGGTGGACTCGCGCTTCGGGATTCCGACCGTGGTCCGGACGTTAAAGTAGGGGATATGTTGTTCGTCGCGGCTTTTGCCAACGAACAGGCCGCAATCGCTCATCGCGATGATCCCCGGCACGTCGCGCTGCAGCCGATGTTAAATGAAATTGAGCGAGAGCGGACTTTCCTGCATTCTTACACATCTACGGGGAATGGATATTTGTGGCGCGCCAGGTGATTCACCTTCGGCGAACGATTCAATCAAGTTCAGATATTGTGGGTATTCGATAACTGACGAAAACCCGGTAATAACGGAATCTTTATTTCACTGGAATTTCCGGCTATCTGGATGCCCTGTGCAGAGGCCTTTCGGCCTCTGGTTAACGCGCTCAGTAACTACTGGCGGTTGCAAACTGATCAGTGTGAAAGCTCGTATCGCCTAGCAGAATCTCTGTCACACGCGCCCGTTTGAAGTACAGACCGATGTCGTGTTCGTCTGTCACCCCAATGCCACCATGCATCTGTATGCCTTCTTTACCGGATAGCTGGTAAGTGGCGGTGCAGCGAGCCTTGCAGGCGTTAGAGACTCGCGCAAGATTGCTACTGCCACTATCAATACTCCGGAGCGCTTTGAGCACGATTGCGCGGCTGAGTTCAACTTCACAGAACCAGCGTCCTGCGCGATGTTTTAGACCTTGAAAGGTGCCGATTTTCGCGCCGAACTGTTCTCTGACTTTCAGATACTCAAGTGTCATATCAAAGGCAGATTGAATACCCCCGAGCATATCGGCAGACAAAGCGATCGCGGCGCGCGCGTAAACTTCATCCAGTACCTCAGCGGCATTGCCAATTTTGCCGAGGATATCTTCAGGTGAAATGGGTACGTCCCGAAATGTAATGTTAGCGGAAGGTGTGCTGTCCAGCAGCAGATTGTTGGCGATAGACACCCCCACTGCAGAACTGTTAACCAGCACCAGGGATAGACCATCCCGGTCACCGGCATCACCCGATGATCTGCAGACGACCACTAGATGATTAGCAGAGCCACCATTGATAACCAATTGTTTGTGGCCGCTTAATTGATAGCCACCGTCGCTTTTCGTGAGCGCTGCGTGCACGTTTTCAGGGTCGTGTCGTGAAGTTTCCTGGTACGCCATGGCGTACAGGCCGCTGCCGTCACAGATCTTTGCCAGGTGCTCAGTTTTCTGATCATTGTTACCGGCGAGTTCGATGGCACTGCCACTGAGTACGACCGATGAGAGCAGTGGTGATATCAGGAGTTTGCGCCCGGCTTCTTCCATCACGATGCCGAGTTCGGCGTATCCCAGGCCGAGCCCACCAAATTCTTCAGGAAAAGGAATCGCAGCCCAGCCGAGTTCTACCATTTGCTGCCATAGTTTGGCATCGATGGTGCCGGACTTTGGCGACGCGCGGTTCGCTCGGAGCTGGTTTAATTGCCATTGATCATCGACGAAACTTTTGGCGCTATCTCTGAGTAATTCTTGTTCTTCGTTGAGTATTAGTGTCATGTGGCTATTCCGGCAATCCAAGCACACGCTTGGTAATAATGTTGAGCTGAATTTCAGAAGTGCCGCCCAGAATTGTCGAGGCGCGCGAGTACAGCCATTCGCGGGTTGATTCTTTGGCTTCCGGATGGAATTCATCGCCATCCCAGATCAAGCCATCAGCGCCATTAAGTCGTTGCCGAAGATCTGCGCTGCGTTGTCCCAACTCGCTAAGGTAGAGCTTAAACATGGAGCCTTCCGGGCCCATGCCTTTTCCGGCTTTGGCGGCATCCTGGACCTTTTGTAAGGTCGCGGCGTAGCACATCTGATCCATTTCGGTTTGCGCAATCTCGGCTCGAACAGCTTTGTCCGGCAATGGACCGGTAGGAGCGTTCATTGAATCGCGTGCAACTTGCAGCAATGTGCGTTTTTGGTCACCCGTCGAGGCTCGACCAGGGCCGCCTGCCAACATGGTTCGTTCGTGGAGCAGTAACGCCTTGGCGACGGACCAGCCTTTATTTTCCTCGTGCACTCTGTTGGCGATAGGTACGCGAACACTATCAAAAAACGTTTCACAAAAAGGCGATGCGCCCGATAACAATACGATAGGACGTGCCGAGACGCCCTCAGATTCCATGTCGATTAGCAAAAAGCTGATGCCTTCGTGCTTCGGTGCATCTGAGTCTGTTCGTACCAAACAAAAAATCCAGTCAGATACATCAGCAGTGGAGGTCCAGACCTTTTGACCCGTGACGACATAATCATCACCGTCTTTAACTGCTTTGCATTGCAAGCTTGCAAGGTCTGATCCAGAACCCGGTTCGCTGTATCCCTGGCACCAGCGAATTTCACCGCTGGCGATCCTGGGTAAGTGTTCGCGTTTTTGTTCTTCGGTCGCGTATTCCAGGAGTGCAGGCCCAAGCATGCTAATGCCAAATGAGTAGAGCGGCGAGTGGGTGCCGATAGCGCTCATCTCTTCAGCCAGTACTTTGCTCTCATCATCAGAAAGACCACCACCGCCATATTCTTTCGGCCAGGCCGGGATTGTCCAGCCTTGCGCAACAAGGCGATCCATCCAGCGTTGGACGTCAGGCTCGGCTATTTTTTGACGTCTGCCACCCCACAATATGTCAGGGAGAATATTGTCGTCACCCTGACATGATGCAGGGCAGTTTTCGTTCAGCCAGGCGCGTGTTTCCTGACGGAATGTATTTAAGTCACTCATAGAGAATCCGTAAACATTAGAAGAACCAGCAGTGGCGTTATTATGAAAGGTGTTCTTTTGTATGACAAGACAGTCATAAGGAGTATGTATCTACACCGATGGGCCCAAATGGGGGCTTGGCCTCTAGTCATCTCTGACCCTAATTTGCCCCTACGGTTGCACGGCGAAGCATTAAGGCTGACTTAATGTTCGGTTCCTATCCACGGGGCAGTAACGTCGATCCTCGTGCTCTGACAATCGGCACCCCCCATTTTGAATTGACGGCAGATGGTGGGTCGAACGAGATATTGATCGCACAGAAAAGTGTTGCGGTTCAATGCTTCACACCATCCGTCGTCTAGCCTTCGCATAGATTGAACACCGCTGCCGTCCGTTTCAATAAAGCGTTCTGGCATGCCGGTGTCATCGAGGATCATGACCTGCATTCGGCAACATGCTGCCTGACAGGTTGAGCAATGAATTGTGGCGGGCAACACTGGTTTGGGTATATCGCTCATCGATTTATTAGCTATTCAGTGTATTGAGATCAAAACAGGCGAAATACCTGATGATACGATTTTCATCATCTGTCTTTATTAAACCTTCGGCCAGAGCTTTGCTCAAGGTCATTTTCCCTCCGAGTATTTCAGCCCAGTGTTCGTGGCTGATCGTCATCGACAAAGTGGCATTCTCCCCGCTTGAAGGCACAGCAACACAGTGGCGAAGGGCGAGGCCGGCACTGCTGCCGTCAGAGAAAGTCACCATGATGTCATCTTCCACTTCATTCGCCCTTTCCGGCACGAGCAGAACGCGCAATAGCGCGAGGGATTCGCTGGCAGGGCGATTTAATACTTCCCGTTTGTGAAATCGATGAACACGAAAGCGCTCCAGGCTGATCGTGCCATCTAATTCCAGAGCACGTGTTATGCACCAGTTTCTGATATTGGCGGATGTTGTTGACTGGGCAACGCCACGCAATGCCTGGGCAAGTCGTACGCGGTCTTCGCTCTCTCCGGCGTCTGCTCTGCCGGTCTCGTTGACGTCGGATCTTACCAACCAGGATGATACTTCTATTGCCCAGCGGAAATCCTTCGCCGCAAGTGCCTCATCTACTTCGTCACGTACCTTGCTAATACCGCCAAACCCGTTGATAAGCTTCTGCGCACGCTGGGGTGCCGGTGTGGGAAACAGGTTCGCTTCGTCTTCATCAAACCATCCAAACAGGCCAGTGTAGATCTGGCGAATGTGATGTTCTACGACGCCATAAAATTGTTGGGTAGTGTAGTGTTTTTTGAAATATGCCGGCAGGCGAATAGCGGCAATAGTCTCATTGAGCGTCAGGCCCAGGTTGGCGCAGCGCACGGTCTGGTCCCACATGAACTGTATTGAATCGCGGTAATCGCGGCTGCGTTCCGCGATGTTTGCTGTACCTGATAACGGCGAACCGTGAGCGCCAATCAGGTCGTCGGCGCCAAGTCCGGCAAGTTCATCTAAGCCTTTCAGTAGTATTCTGGGGTCACGGTATTCCTCGCCGCGAATCGCGAACACGTTGAAAAGCGTTGGCCAGAGCAGATTGTTGACGGCGAGCTTCAATGCCGGAAACCAGATGGTCACAGAATCTGTTGCGTCAGAAGGCGCCGGATAAAATTCAACATCCAGCCCGGCGATTGATGCTTTTGTTGGCTTGTCGAAAGTATGCTGGGCCGGAATGTGGCCACCGGTAAAGGGCGCATGCGCCGGGTTCCGAAAGAAATTACCCAGCCCGACATTTACCACACCATCAGGTCCTTCATTCGGCATCATGATGGCAAACTGATGCACCAGTCCTCTTGTCACTCTTGGTGCAACCTCTCCACCGAAACGCTTTAGGTTAGCCTGAATACCACTATGCCCCCATATTGGGAGGTCGGGATTTTCGGCCAGGAGCGCTTCTGTACCGCCAACGTAGTGAAAGTGGGTATAGATGCATGCCGCCAGGGGCGCATCGGTTTCCTTTCTTATCTCTTCCAGCGCCGCTGACATTTCTTCGATACATTCGCCGGTGTCGATGACAATAAGCCCTTCCGGTCCCTCTACAAAAGACTGGTTTGAGAGGCCGTTGCCAACGAGTGACCATGCTTTATCGCCAACCTTGTAAAGTTTTCTGACCAGGCGCTTGCTATGCGCGATGGCGTCAGGGTGCGCCAATTGGCCACGGTCCCCAATTGCTACTTCACCGGGAGAGAATGATTCTGGAGTCTGCATTGTGTTGCTCTTTTCTGGGCTGGATTATCAGTGTAACGAATTGGATCGATGATTGGGTGATTGGGTGATTGGGTGATTGGG
>Ga0066606_10000926_pt1 | contig 18346 bp, 13 predicted proteins | sample SaaInlV_DNA_100m_FD_60386 | JGI IMG/M metagenome (GOLD analysis project Ga0066606, IMG submission 60386) | Marine microbial communities from expanding oxygen minimum zones in the Saanich Inlet - SI075_LV_DNA_100m | ecosystem: Environmental > Aquatic > Marine > Unclassified | place: British... | reverse complement strand
GGCACGATCCACATTGGGATCGGGACGAGTCACACGTTGGGCGGTGACGTCGTCGCACCAACGCACTACGACCTGCTTGTCTGGGAGCCGACCATCGAGGTCGACGGGCGTGTGATCCAGCGGAACAAGGAGATCTTCGGCTGATGAAGGCGGGCGCGCAGATCCTCGTCCGCACCTGCGCCAACATTCAAGTCGGTGAGAACGTCGCGATCGTCACAGACCCCGAGCGCATAGCCATCGCTCGGGAACTGGCACGAGAAGTCGAGGCTACTGGAGGCATCCCCAGCATCCTCATGCCGCCCCCACGCGCGATCGACAATGCAGAGCCCGGCCAGCTGGTGGCGGCCGCACTCAAGGCGGCCGATGTCGTCTTCCTGCCCGTCACGCTCGCGATGGCTCACACACGGGCCGTGCGTGAGGCGATCGGAGAGGGCGCACGCGTCCTATCCATGACGGCCTTTACCGAAGGCATGATGGAATCGGGCGGCCTCTTTACGGATTTCGCGGCCAGAAAGCCTACATGTCTGGCTCTCGCCCAGCGACTGACGAAGGGATCGACGCTGAGGGTCACGAACCCAGCCGGCACCGACCTCACCATGAGCCTAGAAGGCGTGACAGGGAACAGCCACGCGTGCCTGCTCGACGGACCGGGCTTCAGTGCCGTTCCAAACATCGAGGCCAACTGCTCGCCAACTCAGGAGAGCGGCGAAGGGGTGTTCGTCTGTGACGGCTCCATTCCCTACTACGATGTCGGCGTCACACGTGAGCCGGTGACCTTCCGAATCTCGGAGGGCTTCGTGACGAGCATCGAGGGCGGCGAACAGGCCCACTTCCTCGACGAGCTCCTCACGGCGCAAGAAGACCGGTGGGTCTACAACCTGGCTCAGTTCGCGTTCGGCCTGAATCTGGATTGCACGGACTTCACCGGTGAGATGCTGAACGACGAGGGCGTGAACGGGACCGTGCACATCGGCGTCGGGACGTCGGCCAACTTGGGCGGACCGGTGTCGGCGAAGACACATTTCGACGCAATCTGCCGTGATCCCACCGTGTGGATCGATGACGAGGTCGTGGTCCGCGATGGTGAGGTTCTGATCGGATGATCGAACTCATCACCATGGTCGCGCCTGTCTTCGGTGTCGTTGCGGTGGGTTTCTTCGTTCGGCGAGCTGGCCTGGTCGGCGACCGCGGGACGAAACGAGTCGTATTGTTCGTCTTCAACGCCGCCATCCCGGTCATGCTCTTCAGGACTATGCTCGGCACGAACTTCCCCGCCGAGATCCAGTGGGGCTTCCTGCTCGCGTTCTACGGTGCGGCCTTCCTGACATACGGCGCTGGGCTCGGGGTAGCACACTATGGGTTCAAGCGGCCACGCGCGGAGTTGGCGATCTACGGGATGGGCGCCGGATTTTCAAACACCGTGATGCTCGGCATCCCGCTCCTTCTTGGCGCATTCGGAGAAGAGGCCACGGTCCCAGTCTTCCTCATCATCGCTTTCCACTCGATTACGCTGCTGCCGGTCTCCGTCGTGCTCATTCAGACCGGCCGAGGCCAAGGCGAACGATCCCTCGCCGGACTGTGGCAGCTTCTACTCGACGTGCTCACCAACCCCATCATTCTAGGCCTCACCCTCGGGCTGATCGCGTACTACTTCGACGTGACCCTACCGGGCCTGATCGACTCCGCGATAGCCCCGCTCGCAGCCATCGCCATCCCGTGTGCACTGATTGCGTTGGGGTTGTCGCTGGGCGGGTACCCGCTGTCTGGCGACCTGAAGCCCGCTCTGTCGATGGCCGCGCTGAAGCTCGCCGTGCACCCTACCCTCGCATGGATCATCGCGGTGCCGGTCCTGGGCCTGGGAACCCCATGGGCTCAGGTGGCAGTAGTGATGGCCAGCATGCCGAGCGGGGCCATGGTCTACCTATTTGGCGCCAGGTACGACGCCGCTCCCGATGTAGCAGCCCGGACCGTGCTGATCGCTTCTGCGATGTCAGTCGTGACAGTTTCCGTTTGGATGGTGCTGATGGGTGCGTGACCCCCGTGAGAGGTTATCTCCCCCTGACCTCGTGCCGCAGCAACACCTCACCCGGCAACGCCCCGGTCAATTCCCCACCATCCACGACCGCTTCTCCATTCACGAACACGTACTCGATGCCCTCGTTGTGGCCGCCCGGATTCGTGATCGTCGCGTGGTCCTGTACGGCCTCGAAATCGAAGATCACGAGGTCGGCCTTCTGGCCCACGCGCACATAACCTCGGTCCGGAAGCCCAATGATCTGCGCCGGTAACCCGGTCGACGATCGAACGAAGAACGGCAACGTGATCGTGCCTTTGTCGCGCACATAAGTCGCAATTTTGTGCGGATACGTGCCGAAGTAGCGCGGATGTCGGCCCGGTCCAGGGTCGACCACGACACCACCGTCCGTGGACGTTGCGGTGTACTCCTGCGCCATGTAGCGCTCGACGTCTTCGGGCGAACCCGCGATTCCGCGATAGCGAACCCCTGACCGGTTCTGCGGCGTGCCCATCGCGATCGCGAAGTGGATCGCCATGTCGACCGGGCTCATGTCGTGCTCGTCCGCTACGTCTTGAAGCGTTCGTCCCACCAGGTGGTCACTCGAAGCCTGCACGATGATGTGCCGCTCTGCCCCACCCTGCAGGTCGATGATGTATTGCGTGTCCGTGATCAGTTCTTCACGCAGAACTGGATCGTCGAGATGGGCCTGTAGGTTGGTTTTATAGTTCGGCGCAAAGTCACGACGGTTCCACATGGGATCGTCGAAACCACCACTCCGCTCCGTCCCGACTGGGGCGTAGTAGAAGCGCGGCACGACCTCGACCGAACCACCGCCAAACGTCTCGTACGGGTACTGGTCGAGATACACCTGCACGCCTTCAGCTCGTGCGCGATTAATCGCCATCACATCCGTGGCCGACTGGCCCCACGTAGTCGGGCCTTTCGCCTTGATGTGTGAACCAACCACACGGATTCCGGTCTCCCGCCCGATGCGGATCGTCTCGTTCATCCCGTCCGTGGCAGTCAGGCGCCATCCCGGAGGCCACGTCGGCGGCGGGGTGTAGTCCGCGACCATACTCGGAGTGAGCCAGAGCGGAAGCGGCGACTGACTGCGTTGGTGCGAGTAGTAGAAGCCGTCGTATTCGGCGACGACGTGGGCCAAGGCGATGATTTCTTCAGTCGTGGAGAATCGTCCGGGCCGGTACTCGGGGCCGGCCCCGAGGCCCCAGGCCCCTTGCTCCATGCCTCCTCTGACCTCCGCGACCATCGTGGCAATCTCAGCGTCGGTGGCGTGACGCGTGTAGTCGTCTCCCATGGCGACGCCGCGCACCGTGCCGTGTCCGACCATCGGAATCGCATTCGGACCGATGCCCTCACTGCGGTACCCGGCGATCTCGTCACTGAGCGGCCACGTGGGATTCCGACCGTCTGGCCCAAAGACCAGGGTCGTGACTCCCTGAGCTACGAGGTTCGGGGCACTCCGCAGGGCGGCATTACCCGAATACAGGGCTCGGTCTGCATGGGAGTGCATGTCGATAAACCCCGGCGTCACGAAACGGCCGGTCGCGTCGATTGTGCGCGAGCCGGTGGCTTCGGCGAGATCACCCACTGCCACGATCACCCCGTCACGGACGCCCACGTCCGCGTTGATGGATGGACTGCCGGTGCCGTCGAGTACGCGGCCACCGCGGATGAGGAGATCGAACGACTGAGCAGAGGCAGAAGGTGCCACTGCGAGCGTGAGTGCGAGCGTGGTCGCCAGCGCGGTCACTACGACACGAACGTCGGGGATCCGAATCGACATCAGGTTCTCCAGTGGAAGTCAGGACGGTCAGAGTGGGCGCGCGCGTGCGGGGTGTCCAGCGACACTCGGGATGAGTCGCGAATAGAACACCCTACCAGACCCTGAACACCGCTAGGATCGGACGGTGGTCCGAAGCGACCGCCTCGTCGATCACGACGTGTTTAATCAACTCGAACGTGCCCGCGGGACGCACCAATACGAAGTCGATCTCGCGGTCGGGCGCATCAGATGGAAACGTATTCGCGTCACCACCCTTGTCGAGGATTTGCCAAGAGTCCCTCAACAGACCCATGACGCGGTCGCCCCGGCGTGAGTTGAAGTCGCCGGCCAGCACCACGGGATGTTCGGCTTCTGCAAAGAGCTTGGTCACGGAGTCGGCCTGAGCAAATCGCTCCTCAGGCGCACCCGCCAAGTGAACAGACACGATCGAGATGACACCTCGAGGCCCACCTGCAATCTGGACTTCGTGAACAGCGAGCTTGCTCCCCGCAGCCTCTGGGATCTGATGGGTGATCACGCGTCCCACCGGAAGTCGAGTCAGCACCGCGTTGCCGTACTCACCTCCCTGGTACGGTCGGTGCGCTCCGTGGAAGCCTTGGTAGCCAAGCAGTTCGGCCAAGACAGCGACCTGATCTACGCCACCCGTCCGTTCCGTGTTCTTGTCGACTTCCTGAAGAGTTATGACGTCGGCATCCAGGCCCCGGAGGACCTCGGAGATACGCCGCAAGTCGACCTGCTCGTCCATACCGCGGCCGTGCTTGATGTTGTACGCCGCGACCCGGAGCGTCGCTTGTGCCGAGACAGATGGAGGGGCGCACGCGAGCAACACGAACAACCCGACCACGAAGCGGCTACCTCTGCACATCAGTCTTCACTCAATTCCCGCCCTTCGAACATGTCCTTGCCGCGTCGTGGACCCACCGCAATCATCTCAGTGTTACTCCCCCCACGCCACAACGAGCTTGCCGAGAGTCACATGGAAATCCTCAAGTCATACAACCCAGCCAACGGCGAGGTCGTGGGCGAAGTCCGGGTCACGCCCGCATCCGAGATCCCGGCTCTGGTCACACGCGCCCGTGCAGCGCAGAAGGGTTGGGATGCTCTCGGTCTCGAGGAACGCGCTGAGGTCATCAGGAAGGCGAGTGCGATCTTCGCCGAGAGGGCGCAAGCAAATGGCGAGATCATGACGCGCGAGATGGGCAAACCACTCAAGGAAGCAGTGGGTGAAGCGAAGTCGGTCGGGCACATGGACCACGAGCTGGATGAGATGGTCGCAGCACTCAGTCCCGAGGTCGTCGAAGACCCTCGTCTGCGCTCGACGATTTATCACGATCCGCTGGGCGTTGTGGGTGCGATCACACCCTGGAACTTCCCGATATCGATGCCGGCCTGGATGATCCTCCCGGCGCTCGCAGCCGGAAATACTGTGATCTTCAAGCCGTCTGAAGAGACTCCGCTGTGTGGCCAGGCCTACGCTGACGCACTCAACGAAGTGCTCCCTGAGGACGTTCTGATCGTTGTTCACGGCGCGGACGATCAAGGCAAAGCCATCGTTCAGTCTGACGTTGATATGATCGCCTTCACCGGGTCCCGGGAAGTCGGGAAACACATCATGCGGGAGGCCGCCGGCACCTTGAAGCGCGTCGTGCTGGAGCTCGGCGGAAAGGACCCCATGATCGTGCTCGAGCACGCCGACATCACGAAGGCGGCTAAGTTCGCGATGTGGAATTCCTTCCGAAACGCCGGTCAGGTCTGCGTCTCCACAGAGCGCATCTTCGTATTGGACTCGGTAGCCGAAGAGTTCGAGTCGGCTCTAGCGGAGATGACGGCCACAATGAAGATCGGCGACGGCATGGATAACCCTGACATGGGCCCGATGGTGAACTCGGTTCAGCGAGACCACGTGCTCTCCCAACTGGACGCAGCAATTTCGGCAGGTGCCAAGGTCTTGGTCGGCGGTGAGGGTCATCACGACAACTTCATCATCCCGACCGTGCTCACCGATGTCACGGAGGACATGGACATCGCCTGCACCGAGACGTTCGGACCCGTCGCTTTTGTCACCCGCGTCTCGTCGGTCGATGAAGCAGTGGACAAAGCGAACGACACTCATTTCGGCTTGGGTGCCGTCGTGTTCGGGGAGGACACTGACGACACAGCGGCCGTCGCGAGAAGACTGACCGCCGGTATGATCGGGATGAATCGGGCGGCAGGTGGTGCGGTCGGCACGCCTTGGGTCGGCGCTCGGCAGAGCGGCCTAGGCTTCCACAAGTCACCTGACGGGCACAAGCAATTCACTCAGGCGCGGGTCGTCACCGCGCCGCTCTAGCGGCTCAGGATGCTGAAGTGTCGGGCCGCGCCTAGAACGGTCCGCCCATGTCCCGCTCCAGAGTGCGCGTCAAACACGTCGGGCCACCACATCCTTTCTGGCTGATCTCCTCACCAGGGTACGTATGTACCTCGACACCGGCCGCCTCCATACGCACGCGGGTCTCTGGATTGCCATCCACCGCGACGGCGACTCGGGGCGAGACCGCCAACACGTTGCACCCCATGGAATGGAACTCTGCGTCGGGCACTTCGACCAACGAGAACCCCCGTTTGAGAAGTGACTCCCGAAACGGTACGGGCAGCAGCGGCGAGTACACGAGCAACAGGTCTTCGGCGAGTGGGCTGATCACGGACATGAGGTGAAAGACGTCACCCGGTCCCTTCCAGTGCGGGAGCGGCACTTCGAGCAACTCCACCTCATCAGGCAAGAGTGAGCGCAGTTGGTCGATGCCGTCTTGGTTCGTGCGATAGCCGCGGCCCACGGCCAGGCACTCCGACGAAAGCCAGGTCACGTCCCCGCCTTCAACGGTGCCGTCGCCCTCGATCGCGCCGAGAACGTGTACGCCAAGCTCGACGTACTCGGCACCGTGTCGAGCAGGCTCACCCCGCCGGGCACCCTTCCCCATCTGACAGAGAATGGCACCCGCGTTGGTCACAATCGACGCATCCCTCACGTAGAGAGAGTCCATGCCCACATCCGATGGGGGCATCCACTCGACGACCACTCCGAGTTCTTCGAGCAGCACGGCCAATGCGTCACTTTCTCGACACGCCTCTTCGAAGTCCGGGGCCCCGAGGTAGTTGAGATCACGCCACTGCTCGTCGATCCGCGATCCGCTCAGAAAAGCATCACGCGCGTGCTTCAACAGAACACGCCGCATGGGTGCTACGTCGGACTGATACATCAGGCACTCTCGGTTAGACGGCCGGCTCGAAACCGACTCCAGAAGTAGAATGGAAGACCAAGAAGGAGAAGGAGTCCTCCCATCACGATCGAAGTGGACCCGGCCCAGACGATCGCGAGCACTCCAAACGTAAGTCCGACCACAGATGTCACGATGGCGCGCGTGGCATCTGGCCCACCCCACAGCTCGGGGTCGCGCCGGATCAAAACGATCTGCGCGGCCGCGGTGAACGCACAGAGCACCAGAACGGTGACCGTGGCGAGCAGAAGCGCAAATTCGAAGAGGCCCACGAGAGCCAGCCCGGTCCAGAAGCCAAGGGCTTTCCTGCTACTCAACGCGTGGTGTGCCGCGGAGGGCTAGAGACTGTTTCGGAAAAGCGCATGGTCTCTCTTGATTGCGAGACATGGTCGGGCGCCAGATTGGCGACCGAGGCCAGAAGAGACAAGCAGACTGCGGACTCTTGTCCCTGGTGAGACCCTGAGGCCCGGCGCATTATCAGCTGATGATGACCACCGAGAACGATCAGTCCCCCCCGGGGTGAAGGCGCACGTTGAGCAACAGACGCCACGGATCCGGCATCACGTCACGGTTGATGGCGCTCGTGGTTCTCACGATGTCGCCTGTCTTCATCCTCTTTTTGTGGTCGTCGGGAGACCAGCGAGACATTGCGCTCGAGACGACCACGGCGAGCATTCTCGCCGACGCTCATGCCACCGCGGACCGCATTGAGAGCGTGGGCGTCGAACTCGTGTCGCAAGCATCTGCGGCAACCAACCGCGGGGCCGACCTCACGAGCCGATTGCTGGCATTTTCGCGCCGGCAACCTTTGGCACCCAAGATGCTGAACCTCAACGAGCTGGTACTGGGGACTCAGGGCCTCCTCGCACGCACGCTCGGTGACGCAATGGTGCTCGAGTACGACCTCGAGGAGCCATCGCCCGTTTGTGTGGCCGACGCGAACCAACTCAACAGTGCTCTGCTGAATTTGGTATTGAATGCTCGTGATGCGATGCCAGGTGGAGGGCGCATCACGATGAGTACCGGCACCCCCGTACATATCTATCTCCCCGAACAGGCCCCGGAGGACGAACCCGCCCAGGCCTGAGGAACGAAAGCATGAACACGATCGCGCTGCTGCTCGCGTCACTCGCCACTACGACGATTCCGCAGGCCACCGATACCGTCGACGTCCTGATTAGGAACGGACTCGTTTACGACGGTTCCGGCGGGCCCGGCATGGTACTCGACGTCGGCATGATCGGAGACCGAATCACCTTCGTGGGCGATGCAAGTGCAGACGGGGTCTACGGTCACCGGACTCTGGACGCCCAAGGCTTGGTCGTCTCACCTGGCTTCATCGATCCGCACGCGCATGCTCAGGGAGACCTCGCCAGCGACAATCGCATACGCCGAGAGAACCGTAACTATCTCATGCAGGGCGTAACCACCGTGGTCGTGGGCAACGACGGTCATGGGACGCACGCGGTGGGAGAGACCAGCGCTACGTATGCGCGCCTCGGGATCGGGACCAACGCAGCATTACTTGTCGGCTTCGGATCGGTCAGAGGGACCGTCTTGGGTTCGAGCGATGCCGCGCCCACCCCCCCTGAGTTGAACGAGATGCGCGGCCTAGTCGACCAAGCCATGCGAGACGGCGCCGTTGGAATGTCGACCGGACTCTTTTACAACCCACAGAGCTACTCGACCACGCCTGAAGTGATCGAGCTCGCCAAGGTCGCCGCGCGATACGGCGGCGTGTACGACTCCCACCTCCGCGACGAGAGTTCGTACACAATCGGGCTGATCGCGGCGGTCCAGGAAGCGATCGACATTGGGCGAGAAGCGGGACTCGCCGTGAACATCTCCCACATCAAAGCCCTCGGCGTTGATGTGTGGGGCGAGAGCGAGGCCGTCTTGACGCTCATCGCCGATGCCCGGGCGGACGGTCAGCGCGTAACCGCGGATCAGTATCCCTACACGGCGAGCGGGTCGTCCATCAATGCCTCGCTCTTACCGCGCTGGGCTCAGGCCGGAGGAACCGAGACACTCCTGGCGCGCCTAGAGGACGCAGACACCCGAGAGCGTATCGTCACGGACATGACCGACAACCTCCGCCGTCGCGGTGGAGCCGGGTCATTGCTCATCACGGGCGGCCGCAACGTAGAGCTCAGAGGAAAAACGCTCGAGGAAATCGCCGACGAGTGGAGTCTCGATCCGATCGAGGCAGCGATCCGCATCGTGCGAGATGGCGGAGCGGGCGTGGCGTCCTTCAACATGAACGAAGACGACATCGCAACATTCATGAGTTCTCCCTTCGTCATGACGGGGTCGGACGGCTCGGGGGGGCATCCTCGAAAATACGGCACCTTTCCGAAGAAGATCAGGACGTATGTGTTGGAAGACTCCGTGATCAGCATGGCGCGGATGATCCAAGCTTCGTCCTCCCAGCCGGCCGAGGTGTTCGGGCTTTCGGGACGCGGAGAGATCAGCGTGGGGGCCTTCGCCGACATCGCTGTCTTCGATCCAGGAACCGTTCGCGACGTCGCCACATTCGCCGAGCCCGCCCTACTTGCCACGGGCATGCGCTGGGTCCTCGTGAACGGAAGGTTCGCAGTCGATGCCGGGCAGCCGACCGGCACCCTGTCCGGCACAGTCCTCTCCCGGGGGCAGACGGCACCGCCAACCACATACGATGGCATGGCGCTGCGGAGCATCGGTCCAGCATTGACCACGGGCCGAATCAGCGACGTCGCGATCGACCATACCAACAAGAATGTGTGGTACGTCGGAGTTTCGTCCGGAGGCGTGTGGAAGACGGACAATCGGGGAACAACCTGGACGCCCATCTTCGACGACTACGGTTCCTTCTCCATCGGCGCGGTCACGTTGGACCCCGTGAACCCAGACGTGTTGTGGATTGGAACCGGTGAAAACGCATCCCAGCGCAGCGCCAGCTATGGCGACGGCATCTACAAAAGCGTAGACGGCGGTGCCTCCTTCCGGCGCATGGGGCTTCTCGACTCGGAGCACATCGGCGACATCCTCGTAGACCCCCGCGATTCTGACGTGGTCTTCGCCGCGTCCCAGGGACCGCTTTGGGCGTCCGGTGGAGACAGGGGCCTGTTCAAGACCACGGACGGCGGTGCGCATTGGGAACGCGTGCTGCATGTCTCGGACGACACGGGCATCGCGGACATCGTCTTCGACGCATTCAATCCGGATGTGATGTACGCCTCGTCGTACCAACGCAGGCGACACGTCGGACTGCTCGTGGCCGGAGGCCCTGAGGGGAAGATCTTTCGCTCAGAAGACGGCGGTACCACGTGGGAAGAGATCATGGATGGCCTCCCGAACGTTGACCTCGGACGGATCGCACTCGAGGTCTCCCCTGACGACGCCGGTGTCGTGTATGCCCTCGTTGCCGCACAAGGCGATGCCAGCGGCTTCTTCCGGTCAGGCGACTACGGCTCAACCTGGGTGAAGCAGAGCGATTATGTCGTCGTGGACCCTCAGTACTACGGAGAACTCTTCGCTGACCCGAACCGACCTGGGCGCCTGTGCGCCGTCGACGTGCGCATCCAGTGCACCGCGGACGAAGGCGTGCACTTCGAGCCATTGATGACACGGGGCGTCCACTCGGACCACCACGAGATCATCTTCGATCCGGACGATCCCGAGTACATGATGCTGGGGAACGATGGTGGTCTGTTCGAGTCGTTCGACGGGGCGCGTACTTGGCGCCATCACAACAACCTCCCCATCACCCAGTTCTACCGCGTCGGAATCGACGACCGAGAACCGTTTTACTGGGTGTACGGCGGCACACAAGACAACGGTACCATGGGTGGCCCCTCACGGAGCCGAGTGTCACTTGGCGTACGGTCCTCGGACTGGACGCGCATCGTAGGCGGGGACGGCTTCCAGGCACGTATCGACCCTACCAATCCAGATATCGTGTACGGCATGTCCCAAGGCGCGCGCATCCAGCGTGTGGATATGAGCACCAGCCTGACCACGAGCATCGCTCCGCCGCAGGCGTTCGACGGGGACACGATTCTGTGGCACTGGGACATCCCGCTCGTTATCAGCCGCTACGACAACGAGCGTATCTACGCGCTCGGCAGCAGGCTCCTGCGCAGTGACAACCGCGGAGACGACTGGCAGGTGCTGAGTCCAAATCTCAGTCGCGAGATCGATCGTGACACACTTCCGGTCATGGGCCGGGTGTGGCCGGAGGACGCGGTATGGAAGAACGTCTTCACGAACGACTACGGGATCGGTGTTTCGTTCAGCGAATCTCGTTTCGACGAGAACCTCCTATACGTAGGAACGGACGACGGCCTCATTCAACGCAGTGAGGACGGTGGGACGACCTGGACCGAAATGGGTGCGTTTCCGGGTCTTCCGAAGCTCATCTATGTGTCCGACGTCGTGGCTTCACGTCACGACCCTGATCGGGTGTACGCCCTGTTCAACAACCACAAACGCGGCGACTTCACGCCCTACGCGATGCGTAGTGACGACCGCGGCGCGACATGGACGTCCATCGCTTCCGATCTACCGGCTCGGAACGTTACCTGGGTGCTGGAGGAAGACCCCGAGCGGGACGATCTGCTCTTCCTAGGAACCGAATTCGGCTTGTTCTTCACGCTCGACGGGGGCGGCGGTTGGCATGAACTGACGGGGGGAGCGCCCACGATCCCGTACCGAGACATCGAAATCCAGGAACGTGTCGGCGATCTCGTGGTGGCGACGTTTGGCCGTGGGTTCTATGTGCTGGACGACTACACGCCACTCCGACAGATCACACCGGAAGTACTCGCGGACGACGCCACGCTTTTCGAACCCCGGCCGACACCGGTGTACGATGAGCTCAGGTACTACAGCGCGGGCTCGGGTGCCGGCGAGTACGTGGCGCTCAATCCCGACTTTGGAGCGCTTCTCACCTACTACCTCTCAGAGCCCGTTCAAGACGCAGAACTCGTGATCGCAATCCGCGACGCAGCCGGTGAAGTGATCGCAGAAGTCGACGTGACGAATGCGGCAGGCCTTCAACGCGCGACATGGGATCTACGGATTCAACCGAGTGACGAAGCCGGCCAGCGCCGGGGACCGCTCCCCTTGGTGGAGCCCGGAGACTACACGGCGACGCTCGAAACCCGTTCTGAAGAAGCTGGTGCGGCCCCACTGACGCCCGCCGTAGTCGTGAAGGTGGTGCGACTCAACTAATTGCCATCGGCAAGTATTTAGCAGCACTCTGGACTGGGTCGACGCCGGCGTCCTGCCTTGACACCTTCGAGCGAGCGCCAGAGCGTTCTCCCATGCGTGCCTTCCTTCTAGTCGCAACCGTCGTTCTGGGGTCGCCGTCCATCGTCGACGCCCAGAGTCCCCGGAACGCCGAACTGACAGCGTTCGAGCGGAGTCGTACTGAGCGCTTCCTGAAGGACCGCCTCGCCTGTCTCGGGTGTCATCGGTTGGGATCGGAAGGAGGGGCGATCGGCCCGGCATTGGACCAGCTCGCAGATCGTTCAGATCTCGACTACGTGGTCCGGATGATCCAGAACCCTTCTGGCACCGTTCCGGGAACGCTCATGCCTCGCCAACCCATGCCGGCCCTCGAGGCGCGTAGGCTGGCGACGTATCTCATGACCACGTCTTCTTTGACCATCGTTCCACCGGCCCAGACACAAGCACCCCCGGCGCTGGCCCCCGGCGCCCAGGAGGACGGCCCTGCGCTCTATGCGCGGCACTGCGCAGCATGCCACGGAGAATCTGGAGCGGGAGACGGATGGAATGCGGCGAACCTCCCGACGTCGCCTACAGCCCACGCGGACGCCGTTCTTATGAGCGCCCGGGCAGATGACACGCTGTACGACGGCATTTCGGCGGGTGGTTTCGTGTTGGATCGGAGCAATCTCATGCCTGCGTTCGGCGAGCTGCTCTCACCTACACAGATCCGAGCTCTGGTGGCTCATATCCGAACTCTGTGCGCCTGCGAAGGGCCGCCCTGGTCGAACGGAGCCGTTCGATGAGAGCACCGAAGCACGCCCTGGGGCTCACGCTCGCCCTCTTTGTTGTCGGCTGTGGGAGTGATGCCCCACAGCAGACCGCCACGGTCTTGGCATTCCCCGACCCAGCGCCTCAGGCACCGGCCATCGTCCAGCGAGAGGATTTCCTCGGGTCCGAAGCGTGCGCCGAATGCCACTCCGACCAATACGACGTCTGGACCGAATCCACGCACGGGCGCGCGGGAGGCGAGCCGAGCCCGGATGTCATCATCGCTCCATTCAATGCTGTTCCCATCCGATTCGAGAACGGTACCGTCACCCCTCGCATTCGTGGCGGCATTTACGAATTCGCGGTCCAGCAGGACGGACACAGCGACACCGTCTATAGAGTCGACGGTGTCATCGGTGGCGCACACATGATTGGGGGCGGCACCCAGGGATTCATAACCCGCTTGGCCGACGGGACCGAGCGTTTCCTCCCATGGGATTGGTCGTTGGGAGGTGCAGAGTGGTTCTGCAACACGGGGTCGCGAACCAACCAAGGATGGCTTCCGATCACGACCGACATGGCACTGAGCGACTGTGGCGATTGGCCGCCGATCCGGCCCATTGGGACGGTAGCCCGCTACGCCAACTGCCAGGAGTGCCATGGGAGCCAAATCACGACGACACTCAATGTGGGTGTCGGATACGACACCCAGTACACCACACTCCAGGTGAACTGTGAATCGTGTCACGGCCCGGGACGTGAGCACGTGGCCATGGCAGAAGGCCCCGGCTTCGCGGACGACGGGGACATCGGGATCCGCAGCTTGGCGTACCTGGACAAGGACGAGTCCTTGGGCGTGTGCTTCAAATGCCACGTGCTGAAGGACGTCCTAAAGGAGGGGTACCTGCCAGGCGAGCCCCTCGAGCAGTACTACGCTCTCAAATTTCCAGTGCTCGGCGACCAGCCCTATTTCGCGGACGGACGTGTTCAGTCGTTCGCGTATCAAGGCAATCACCTCGCGAGCGCCTGTTACCTCCAGGGGCCCATGGACTGTGTGAGCTGTCACGAGCCGCACTCACAAAACTACTGGGACATCAACCGCGAGCCCCTCGCGAGTCCATTCGACGACGGCCAGTGCACGGCGTGCCATGCGGCCAAGGCGGCCGACGTGGAGGCGCACACCTTCCACCCTGAGGGCACCGACGGCAGCAAATGTGTTTCGTGCCACATGCCGTACCTACAACACCCTGAGCTGGGGAACGACATCCCGTTCGGCCGTTCGGACCACACCATCGCGAATCCCAGACCCGTCTTCGACGGGGATCTCGGACTCGTTGGTTCATGCGCCCAATGCCACACCGACCGATCGACGCTGCAACTCGAAGGCGAGGTACGGGAACGATGGGGTGAACTGAAACCACACCGACCTGGGGTCTCCGGTTTGGTGGATGAGTTAAGAGCCCGCAACGTGGGCGAGGCAGCTGAAATGCTCCTGCATCCCGACGTGACGGACCCCCTCATCCAATTCCAAGGCCTCAGTCGATTGGTGGACGGGTATCTGCGTCCGGACGACCCGACCCTACCCGCACCGGTCCGGTCCGGATTGAGCACACTCGCCTCGAACGTCGACATGGACGTTCGCGCCTTGGCCCTCGCGGCTCTGCACTACACAAGTGGCAATCAGCCCGAGGTCCGTGCGGAGCTCGTCGACGCACTGACGGATGCGGACGACGACGAGGCGCTGAGAGGACGCTGGCTCCTTGCCCTCGGATTCCTTGGTGATCGGGATCGTGACGCAGGAGACGCAGCGAGTGCTGCGGCGGCCTACGACAAGGCCCTCGAATTGCGACCCGGCGATCCTCGGATCCTCCGCGCAATCGGACAGATGCACAATCAGACCGGGTCGTTCGCCCAGGCAGTTTCGGTGCTCCGACTCAGCCTCTCGATTGAGCAGTCCCACCCGCTCACCTGGGTCAATCTCGGCATCGCTTTGGCTGGCGAGGGGGATCCCGCCGGCGCACGCCAAGCATATGAGCAGGCCATCTCGCTCAATCCACACGAGGCACTCGCCCACTTCAACTTGGGCAATCTGCACCGTCGTGCGGATCGGCTGGATGAAGCAGCGGAGGCGTACGCCGCGGCCGTCGCGGCAGATCCTGGTCTCGGCGTCGGCCACTTCGAATTGGCACGCGCCTACATTCAGCTGAACCGTCTGTCCGAAGCACTCCCGCACGCACGCAGGGCGGTGGAGTTCCGGCCGGACCACGCCAACTCCCGTCAAATGCTCGCAGACTTGGAACAAGCCGTAGGGGGCTGACATGACCCACGACGAATACGTCTCGCACGACGCCACGGCGCTGGCCGCGATGGTACGTGGTGGTGAGGTGACCGCTGTCGAGTTGCTCGAGCTGGCGCTGGCACGGATTGAAGAGGTCAATCCGGCGCTCAACGCCGTCATCCGACTCATGGAGGAAGATGCGCGGCAGACCGCGGAGCGTGGCGGCACCGAGGGCGTCTTCTGTGGCGTTCCGTTTCTGGCTAAGGACCTATGCTCGAGCTACGCGGGACACCCCACCTCCGGCGGGAGCCGGTTGCTCAAGAACCTCGTCATGGACCACGACAGCGAGCTGGCGAAGAGAGTTCGCCGGACCGGAGTGTCCGTCGCCGGGAAGACCAACCTCCCAGAGTGGGGCCTTACACCGTTCACGGAATCAGAGCTGTGGGGAGCTTGCCGCAATCCCTGGGACACAAGCCGAACCCCGGGTGGTTCGAGCGGTGGCTCCGCGGCAGCCGTCGCGGCCGGCGTGGTGCCCATGGCTGGCGGGGGCGACGGGGGTGGCTCGATTCGCATTCCTGCATCGTGCTGTGGCCTCTTTGGCCTGAAACCCACTCGCGGCCGAGTCCCGACGGGCCCTGACTTCGGCGAACTCTGGAGAGGTGCTGTCGTCGAACACGTCCTCACACGCTCGGTTCGCGACAGCGCAGCGATGCTCGACGCGACCCACGGGAGAGACGTCGGCGCGCCCTATGAGATCCGCCTCCCGGACCGCCCGTTCGTGGAGGAGGTGGGATCCGACCCCAGCAAGCTCCGCATCGCGTGGAGCACGAAGCCTATCATGGGATCTTCCGTCGATCCGGACTGTGTGGCCGCTGTTGAGGACGCGGTGTCTCTTCTCACCGAGTTGGGGCACGACCTCGTAGAAGACGCTCCGGAGATCGACGGTGCAGCGTTCTCCCAAGCCTTCTTGAGAATGGTCGCCTCTGAGCTCGGAGCAGACATACGCGACGCAGAAGCGTATCTCGGCCGAAAAGCTCGACGTCACGAATTGGAGCCGCTGACCTGGGCTCTCGGACTGTTGTCCAAGGCGCTCCCCGCCGGAGAGTACGCTTCGGCGCTCCGTACCATGGAGCGGGTGGGTCGAAGCGTCGGTGGCTTCTTCGAGGGGTATGACATGGTCCTCACGCCCACTCTAGCCACGCCGCCGGCAAAGATTGGGTCGTTGATGCCGACCTCAATGGAGATGGCACAACTCAAGATCCTAGGTGCACTGGGGTCAGGTCGACTCATCAAGTGGGCAGGCCTCTTAGAGGAGGCTGCGTCGACCGCGTTCGACTTCATCCCTTGGACGCCCATCTACAACGCAACCGGACAGCCCGCGATGTCGGTCCCGCTCTTCTGGAACGCAGAGGGCCTGCCCATCGGCGTCCACTTCGTGGCTTCGGTCGGAAACGAAGCGTCGCTGTTCCGCTTAGCAGCTCAGCTCGAGACGGCCCGGCCGTGGTTCGACCGACGCCCCGACATGTAACCGTCCCCCCCCCCGCTTACCCGGACGCGTCGTTTCGCTGGAGTGACGCGATGTCCACCCAGCGGGGCGCATGATCCGCAGCGCCGAGGAATCTCAGCATCCCCTCGGGTGAGACAGCAGTTGTCATGGCATTGTCGAGCGGGTGGAAGTTCCAGACCCGAAACGCCTTTAGGCCCTCGTCGAGCGCAATTTGAACGGCTCCGGTGACGTCGTTTGCCACCCCAAATGGAGTGACCGCCCCAGGGATCACGCCGAGGTAACTCATGAGGCGTTGCGGGCTACCGAACGAGAACCGTTTGTGTCCGAGCGCCTCGGCGAGTGCACGGAGGTCCACCACACGGTCTTCGAGGGCAACGACCAGCCACATCGTCCCCTTCTTGTCCCGCACGAAGAGGTTCTTGGTGTGAGCGCCCTCGATCGAGCCTCGGAGCGCCTTGGCCTCTTCAACGGTAAAGACCGGATCGTGCTCGAACGTCCGGCTGACGATCCCGAGATCTTCGAGGCGCTTGAGTAGTTCGAAGGCAGACAGTGGGGCGGTACCATCAATGAGGAGCCCTTGGCTCACCGCGCATCTCCGATCGCAGCCGTGACAAAATCGAGAACAACTCCGGTGACATTCGTTGTGGACTCGGGCGAGATAATATCGCCGGCCAGGACGTGGTACCCTCCACGTTCGGCCGCAGCCGTCGGGAGCAGACGCTTTGGCAAACCGCCCATGCGCCCGAACATCGCGACAGAGGCGTCCGGGTCGACGACGAGATCCTCCGGCGAGTACATCATCAATGTGGGGACAGTGATTTCATCGAGATCGAGCGTGCGAGTCCGTTCCACGACCGCCATCATCGGGAGCAGCGCGCTGCTGGGGTAACACGTGGTCCAATGAAGCGCCTGTGCCTCGCTGACGGGTTCGAAGCAACGTTCACTACCGAGAGTCACCCGCGCGATCAGGTTGCCCCACGGCCACAATAACAACTGAGCTGCCGCCGAATTGGGTCCGAAGTTCGGACTGAGAAGAACGAGCGTGGCTATGTCTCCGCGAGCCTGTTCTTGAGCCGCGGTCCACGTAGCAAGCGTGGCTCCGGTCGACGTGCCAATCAGAATCACTCGCTCGCCGATCGCACGTCCGACAGCCATCGCTTCGGCGGCGTCATCGAGCCAGTCTTCCGCTCCGACCTCACCCATGGCAGCCGCGTCGCGGCCATGCCCCGCGAGCCGCGCATAATACACGTTGGCGCCGAGCGCTTCACCAACCAGACGTGGCACGGGATCGATCTCATGCCGGTCCGCTGAGAAGCCATGCAAGTAAACGATGGAAAGCGGTGTGCGCTCCCGGGCCTCTGGATCCGCCCAGAGTACGGACTTCGCCTCGCCAGATTTGATGCCAGGCACCGCCGCCTCAGACGCCGCCAAGTACGCATCCACGTCACCGCCCACATCCGGCTCGACCCATCTCTCCGCCACGGTCGCCCGCGGGCCGAGAAGCACC